>Ga0180435_10005420_pt1 | contig 12409 bp, 14 predicted proteins | sample SS_ome_3_FD_132467 | JGI IMG/M metagenome (GOLD analysis project Ga0180435, IMG submission 132467) | Hypersaline lake sediment archaeal communities from the Salton Sea, California, USA - SS_3_S_1 metaG | ecosystem: Environmental > Aquatic > Non-marine Saline and Alkaline > Hypersaline >... | reverse complement strand
CGCCCAATCGAAAAAATTTCAACATAGGGATGCCGACCCAGTAGGCTAAGCTACCGATAGAGACCAATAAAAAACTGTAAAAGATAGCCTTACGTGTGCCGGAGCCAAACCAAAATTGATACTCTAAAAAGCTAAAGACCAAAAACAAAGCCAAACAAAGACCCAGCCAAAGCAGACTGCCTTTGATCAACTGATTGACGTAGTATTTACGTATAAACTGATCTAACTTTTGAATGAGGTTTTGATATGTAGCCTGAGCCATAGGACGACTTTATTCTATAACTTGAATATAAGACAAAGATTGTGCCCATAATAAACACAAAACGCCCAACAAAAACGTCAGGCATTTGTATTTCGTTCGCTCAAAACCTAAGATTCCTGCTCGCCCCGCTCATTTTGCTCAGATAAGGTCCAGGAATCGGTGGCTGTTGTTTGTAACCAAATAGCTTTTGATTTTCGGAAAACCTGAACATGTAAACCGTAATCTTCTTCAAAACGTTGCTCCAGACTTTCCACCTTTAAGTTGCCATGAATCGACAATTCTCCTTCAGAGTGATTGGAACGGGCATCTTTTATGGTCATGTAGGGATCTAGTTTTGACACTTCTAAAGAACCTTCACCTGCACCATGCCCTTGCTTGTAGAACTCAATTTTTAAATACGGGAACTTATCGTGGAATTCTTGTTGTACCTCTATAATCTTCTTGTCGTCAGTGATTTGCATAGTTATAAATTTTGCTGGTAATATAAGTGAAATGCCGTGAGCACGAAATGACAAAAATCATATTTTCCCATGTGCTGTAACATTTTGATAAGATAAAACATCCTGTACTTATAAGATTATCTTAAGGTGGGCGATAAAAATTTTCAGCGCTATCGGGATGTCTACATTTACATGATACAAAAGCTATGTTATGAAACTACAAAGGATTGCGGCTTTAGGCCTGATGGTTATGGTCATGAGTTCTTTTCGTCTGGATATTCGCATTACCGGAAGTGGACAGTTGATTGACGCCAATTAAACAAAAAGCGCACTAAGAGAATAAATGAAGCCACTGCTGCCGAGTAGTGGCTTTTTTTATTTTTGCAAAAAACAAAAACTATGTTACCCATACCTGTCATTGCCAGCCCTGTGACTCATTTGACTGATGCCCGATATTTTGCAGCTTGGTTGGTGGATGGCGTAGTCTATCCTCTAGACGGACCTATGGCCATTCGGCCACAAAAGGTATTGCAAATCAGAGAGTGGTTGGAAGGGCCTTCTTCTATGGCCCGTTTTGAAGGCACGGAGAGCAAGGATATCCCTGAACAACTGGCGGCATTAGAAATCGATACGGTCGTATTAGCCGGTCAGCAATATCTTCAGGATGCTGCTACTTCCGCTTTAGGCCCGGTCTACCTTGAGTTGAGTGCTACCTGCCTCGATCTGCCGGTATGGGCTCACGAAAAGAAAGTGGAAGCCGTCTTCTTTTATCTTTCTAAGGACCAAGAGCAAAACCAACAATTTGTCGACTTGTGGTCAGAGCAAGAGGTATCCCTTTATATCATCTATCAGGGTCAATCCCATGAAGATTTACTTCGCTGGATCCGGGAAGGGAAGGTTTCCGGTCTAGTCGTTCAAGGAGGCGAAGAAGAAAAAGTAGGTTATAAGTCTTTTGATCAGCTAGATGATTTGTATGACTTTTTGCTGGATAGTTGGGATTAAGTCAGCTGACTTTTAACCACTTCAGCGAGGGTTTTTCCATCAGCACGACCGGCGAGTTCCTGACTGGCTTTCCCCATGACTTTTCCCATATCTTTCATCCCTTCAGCACCTAGTTGGGAGATGATACTGCTCACCTTCTCTTCTAATTCTTCACGACTGAGGGCCTGGGGCAAGAATTGTTCGATGACTTCGATTTCTTCACGTTCTTTGGCAGCAAGATCCTCTCTGTTTTGTTCTTCATAAATGGAAAGAGATTCTTTGCGTTGCTTGACTAATTTCTGAAGGATTTTGATTTCCGCCTGCTCATCAATTTCTTTTCCGCTTCCATCTGTTTTTGCTAAAAGAATGGCATTCTTTACGGCCCGAAGAGACCTCAAGGCAGCACTATCTTTCGCCTTCATGGCGGTTTTAATTTCTTCGTTGATTTTATTTTCCAGACTCATCTTAATAGTTTATTCTTTCCCAATAATTTTGAGCGTCGATCTCATCGAGAATTTGAAGATAGTTCATATATCGCAGTTCTGAAACCAGCCCCTCTTCTATCCCGTTTTTCACCGCACAACCCGGTTCATTTCTGTGAGTACAGTTATTAAACTTACACTCATGGCTGAGTTCAAAGAACTCTCGGAAATTATGGGCCACATCCTGAATAGTCAGATTATTAAAAGAGAGGTTTTTAATGCCGGGGGTATCGATAATGAATCCCCCAAATTCCAACTCAAACATTTCAGCATGAGTGGTGGTGTGGGCCCCTTTACCGGAGGCATCAGAGATTTCGCGGGTTCGCAATCCCAATTCAGGTTGTATGGCATTCAACAGAGAACTTTTCCCTACGCCGGACTGTCCACTGATCAATGTGATTTTGTTTTTTAGCTTGTCTTGCAGTTCAGGAACACCGGTTCCGTCTTCAGCGGAGGTAAGGATGACTTCATAACCAATTCTTTCATAGATAAACTCCAGACCTCCGTAAATCTCAAGATCTTCCGGTTCCAGCAAGTCTGCTTTATTGATGATAATGATGACCGGAATATCATGACCTTCTGTCATCAATAAAAACCGATCGATAAATCCGGGTTTGAGATCCGGGGATTTGATGGTACTGACCAGCACGACTTGATCTACATTGGCTGCGAGCAGATGCAATGCATGTTTTTGTCTGGGGGATTGACGGACGACATAATTTTTGCGGTCGTGAATATGGGTGATTATTCCTACTTCTTCCTCGCCGGCTTCCCGATCAAAGCTGACCACATCACCCACTGCCACCGGATTGGTTAGTTTTTTACCATCCAGACGGAATTTCCCTCGTATGCGACTTTGCAGGGTATGCCCCTCTTCAGTCCTTAAAATATACCAGGATCCGGTTGATTTAATCACCGTGCCCATCTCGCTCATGCTTGTTATTCTTTTGAGACATTTTGTGTTGCTTCTTTTAAAGAAAGCTGAAAAGCTCCAATTAGCTCCGGTTGTTCTTCAAAAGCATTTCCAACGACGACAACATCTGCCCCGGCGGAAGCACTTAGATAACATTGTTCTGCTGTGCGAATGCCCCCACCTACGATTAAGGGAATATTTACCTCTTCTCTGACGGCACGAATCATTTCCGGACGAATGGCATGCGTAGCACCACTGCCCGCATCCATGTAAATGCTTTGCATTCCTAACATTTGGCCGGCCAAAGCGGTAGCAGCAGCTATGCTATCCTGCTCATAAGGAATGGGCATGCTCTGACTAACATAATGGGCGGCGGTCATTTTTCCACCGTCTATCATGATATAACCGGTACTGATGGTGGGTAAACCCAGCTTTTTGATATAAGGCGCTGCGATCACTTGCCTGCCGATCAGATAATCCGGGTTTCGTCCGGACAATAGGGATAGAAATAAAACGGCATCAGCTTCTTTATGAAGTTGAAAGGTACTGCCCGGAAAGAGTACCAGATGACCCTCAGGGCACTGTTTGCGAATTTTATGAATACAGTTTTCCATCTGATCATCAGAAAGAAAAGAACCCCCTAAGAAGATGATGGGAACATGGTACTCATGAATCGCTTTCAAAAGGACAGGAAGATGTCGCAACTTGTGCTGATCCGGATCGATCAGTACGGCGAGTTTTTTCTCCTCTGAATGAAGTGTAGAAAGTATTGGATTCATAAACAACTAGGGGTACAAATTAAGATTTACCCTAAATATAAGGGAATACCTATCGAGTATGGCAGAGTAAAGCCCATTCTTTATTTTTAAGGGAATTAAAATATACAAAATGGACTATCAAGAGCCTGTTGCGCATATGTTGTCGAATGACGCTTTTAGCCGGTGGCTGGGCATAGAATTAAAAGAAGTGAACTTGGGTCAGGTAGCCGTTCAGATGGAAGTTCGACCGGAAATGCTCAATGGTTTTGGTATTGCGCATGGCAGTATATACTTTGCTTTGGCCGATAGTGCTATGGCATTTGCAGCGAATACGCACGGCCGTTTAGCGGTGGTTACGGATGCGCACATACAGTTTGCAGAATCTGTTCGGGCCGGCGATATCCTTTTTGCGGAAGCAAAAGAAACAGCGCGCATGAACCGGAAGGCCTTTTATGACATCTCGATTTATAGCCTTCCGGCAAAAGAATTGGTGGCAAAGGTTCAAGGGGGCGTATATATCACCTCGAGACCTATCCCGCCTGAAGACTAGGGAAAACAAAATCAGCTGTGACTTTGTATCATTAGGAAAGGATTTCTATGGATTCAATTGTATTGGGAGGCGGTTGCTTCTGGTGTGTGGAAGCTGTTTTTCAGGAAATTAAAGGGATTCAAAAGTTACAGTCAGGCTATGCAGGCGGGCATGTGCCCCATCCTTCCTACAGAGAGGTGTGTGCAGAGACGACCGGACATGCAGAAGTGGTGAAGGTAGACTTTGACCCTGCGATAATCAGCCTAGAACAGATTCTTTGCATTTTTTGGCATGCCCACGACCCCACGACACTCAACCGGCAGGGACATGACAAGGGCACACAGTATCGGTCCATTATTTTATATAAAGACGAGCAGCAAAGAACAGTTGCAGAGCAATCCAAGGAGAAAGCTGAGCAGGAGCAGTTGTGGAAAGATCCCATTGTTACAGAAATCAAAGCACTGGAGACCTTTTACCCGGCGGAGGACTATCACAATAATTATTACGCAGATCACCCACAGCAGCCTTATTGCAATATTGTGATTGCGCCCAAAGTGCGTAAAGTAAGACAAGAGTTTCAAGATTGGTTAAAGACAGTATAATATGAGCTATCACAAACTAAACCCGGAAGAAGAAAGAGTCATCTTGCATAAAGGGACAGAGCGTCCATTCACCGGCGAATATGATAATCACAAGGCGGCCGGAACCTATATATGCCGCCAATGCAATACCCCTTTGTATCGGTCAGAGGATAAATTTTCTTCCGGTTGTGGATGGCCTTCGTTTGATGATGAGATAGAAGGGAATGTTCGTAAGGAGCGAGATGCAGATGGCAGGAGAACAGAGATCTTGTGCAACCATTGTGGGGGGCATTTGGGTCATGTATTTACAGGAGAACGCTTCACGAAAAAGAATACACGTCATTGCGTGAATAGCATTTCGATGCGGTTTATTCCGGAAGGAGAAGCCTTGCCGGAAGTATTATCAGAAGATTAGGATGGGTAGCCATAGGTGATCTCAGGAAGTTGCTCGATTTCATCCTGACTTAGAAGTCTGGATTTTATGACAAAACGAATACCCAGGGGTATTTCTAAACTAAAACTAGCACCCCTGCCTTCGGTCACGCCTAAAGTGAGGTGTGTATGCTTCCAGTACTCATATTGATCTTTGGACATAAAAAAGAGACAGCCATGCACCTCTCCCATAAAAGCATCGTTTTCACTGATTAAGAACTCCCCTTCGGTAAAGCACATAGGTGAAGATCCATCACAGCAGCCACCGCTTTGATGGAAAAGTAAGTCACCATGTTTTGACCGTAAACGGTCGATAACTTCTTCTGCTTCTTTCGTGATACTGATTCTGCTTGACATATAATTTATTAAAGTAACAAAAGAGGAAAGGAGCTGGGGCTCCTTCCCTCGAAAGTGGGGTCTTGGGTAAGACTTAGAAGAAGCCCAGCTTATTTTTATCGTAAGAGATCAACATATTTTTAGTTTGTCGATAGTGATTCAACATCATTTTATGTGTTTCTCTTCCGATTCCGGATTTCTTGTACCCTCCAAAAGGGGCATGTGCCGGATAGGCATGATAACAGTTGACCCAAACACGGCCAGCCTGCACTTGACGTGAGATTTGGTAGGCCTGGTGGGTGTCTCGCGTCCAAACACCGGCTCCTAAGCCATACAGCGTGTCATTGGCAATTTCGATAGCCTCCGCTTCATCTTTGAAAGGGGTCACGCAGACCACGGGGCCAAAGATTTCCTCCTGAAAAACGCGCATCTTGTTGTGTCCTTTCAAGATGGTGGGTTGGATATAGTAACCTCCTTCAAGTCCTTCATTTTGGGCTGCCGCACCTCCACAAAGCACTTCTGCGCCCTCCTGTTTTCCGATATCTATATAATTCAAAATCTTTTCATACTGATCTTTACTCGCTTGAGCGCCCATCATAGAATCCGGATCCAAGGGGTGGCCTATCTTAATGGCTTTCGTCCTGGCAATTACTCTTTCCATGAATTCATCAAAGATGCTTTCTTGTACCAAAAGGCGCGATGGACAGGTGCATACTTCACCTTGATTAAAGGCAAACATAACGGCCCCTTCTATGCATTTGTCCAGATATTCATCATCCTGGTCCATAACGTTCGCAAAGAAGATATTCGGGGATTTCCCTCCAAGTTCCAAAGTGACAGGAACAATGTTTTGAGAAGCATACTGCATGATCAATCGACCGGTAGTGGTTTCACCCGTAAAAGCCACTTTGTTGACTCTTGGGTTAGACGCCAAAGGTTTTCCGGCCTCTATTCCAAAACCATTGACAATATTGAGTACCCCATCGGGTAAAATACCTTCAATCATTTCCATGAGCACTAAAATGCCCACGGGTGTTTGTTCTGCAGGCTTCAGGACGACACAATTTCCCGCAGCCAGAGCCGGGGCGACCTTCCAGGCAGCCATTAATAAAGGAAAGTTCCACGGAATGATTTGAGCAACCACACCTAAAGGCTCGGGAATATTCATCGAAACCGTGTTGGCATCCAATTCACTCGCTGTCCCTTCTTCTGCACGGATCACACCGGCAAAATATCTGAAATGGTCCACAGCTAGAGGAATATCAGCATTTTTGGTTTCTCTGTACGGTTTTCCGTTGTCCCAGGTTTCTACGCGAGCAAGTCGCTCTGCATTTTGCTCTATGACATCTGCAATTTTCAGCAACATATTGCTGCGTTCGGTCGCAGAAGAATTATTCCAGGCCGGCGCAGCGGCCCAAGCGGCGTCTAAGGCTTTTTCCACATCTTCTGAGGTGGAGCGTGCAATGGCGGTAAAGTTTTGTCCATCCACCGGAGAGGCATTATTGAAATACTCTCCATTTACCGGGGGCGTCCATTTTCCACCTATGTAATTGTCATAGGAGTTTTTGAATTTGGGTCGGCTCAGAGTATCGGCCGACATCACTAATGTATCTGACATAATGAAAGATTTAAATGGTGAATCAATTTGATGTTGATAAAACTACATTTGAAATGAAGTCCACCATGACAGAATTCCACCAATTTGATAACACTATTCTACTATTTTACAATTATTAGGTATAATGTTTGGCAGAAGGCCCTATATTACAGAACATTACTCTTGTTTTGGGATAAAAATCAATATGCATGTCTTCATATATTCAACCGGGTCGCAAGTTGGAAACATTGGTAGAGAACCGAACCTATTATGAGTTGGAGCACGCAGCCTTGAATATTTATGAAACCCATCAACATGCAGATCGAGTGACCTTGAAGTTTCGTCAACCGGTATTGGCAAGTATGCTACAAGGGAAAAAAGTCATGCATTTAAGGGATCGCCCTTCCTTTGACTTTCATCCCGGAGAAAGTGTTGTGCTGCCATCAAACGAGTTGATGGTAATAGATTTTCCGGAGGCCACCATGGAGCATCCAACACATTGTTTGGCCTTGGAGATTGAAGAGCAACAGATCATTGATGTTTGCCACATGCTCAACGAAAGGGCTCCCCGAGTAGACCATGGAAAATGGACTGTTTCAGATGATTTTTACCATTTTACGAACGATGTAGCGATCAAACAGATCCTGAATCGCATGATTTTCCTTTTTATGGAGGACCACCCTTCCAAAGGATTGTTTGCCAATATGATGCTCCAGGAACTGCTTATTCGTCTGATGCAAACGCAATCTCGTTTTCAGTTGGTTGAAGAGGCGAAAAACGGCAGTCAGGATAGATTGAGTCACATCATCCGATACATACAGCAGCACTTATCAGACCCCATGTCCATAGAGGAGCTTAGTAAAGAGGCCTGTATGAGTCAGTCCCATTTTTTTAGAACGTTTAAGCAGGAAATGGGCATGAGTCCGGTGGATTTTATTTTGGAAGCAAGAATAGAGAAAGCCAGGGAGTTATTGGCGGAAACAGACCTCTCTGTTAAAGAGGTGGGTTATCAAACAGGCTTCAACAATCTATCCTACTTCAATAGAGTGTTTAAAAGAAAAGAAGATCAAACACCCACCCAATTCAGAAAAAAAGGTGTCGCCAACGCATAAAAAAAGGCCCAACCATGAGGTTAGGCCTTGCGCTTCTTCTTCATCATTCTTGTTACCAAATCTTGACCCGGTCAGATTTCGGCTTGTACATTGCATCTCCTTCTTTTATGTCGAAAGCTTCGTAAAAAGCATCTACATTGACCAAAGGTCCGATGGCACGATATTGTCCGGGAGAGTGAGGGTCTGTGGCAATACGAGTTCGTAATTCTTCATCTCTCATTTTCATTCTCCAAATCGTCGCCCAGGACAAGAAAAATCTTTGTTCCGCACTGAAACCCTGGCTTGCCTCCGGCTTGCCGTGTCTCGCCCAGTATTTTTGTAAACCATCGAAGGCGGCATTGACGCCTCCCAGGTCTCCAATGTTTTCACCTAGCGTAAACTCACCGTTGACATTCAAGTCAGGAAGGGGCTCATAAGCGTCAAATTGAGCCACAAGTTTGCCGGTGCGCTCTTGAAAACGTTCTAAGTCTTTGTCTCCCCACCAATTGGAAAGATTCCCTTTGGCATCAAATCGACTTCCGGAATCATCGAAGCCATGAGAAACCTCGTGTCCGATCACGGCACCAATTCCTCCAAAATTAACAGCAGCATCCGCTTGATAATCGTAGAACGGAGGTTGTAGGATAGCCGCCGGAAATACGATTTCGTTATTCAGAGGATTGTAGTAAGCATTGACGGTTTGGGGTGCCATATACCACTCTGACTTATCCACTTTTTGGCCAATTTTAGAGATGTTATCTCTAAAGCTCCATTGGCTGGCAGCCATGACATTACTTGCATAGGACCCACCTTCCCCCACAGACTTAATATCCATGCTGCTGTAGTCTTTCCATTCGTCCGGATAGCCAATTTTAACAGAGAAATTGTCCAGTTTTTCTTGTGCTTTGAGTTTTGTGCTGTCAGACATCCAGTCCAGTTGCTCTATTCTTTCTCCAAAGGCGGAAAGCACATCAGCCACCATTTCTTCAGCCACCTTTTTTGCTTCCGGTGGGAAGTGTTTTTCAACATATAATTTGCCCAAAGCCTCACCTAAAACGCCATTGGTGCTGCCCAGTACTCTTTCCCAACGGGCTTTCATTTCAGGTGTTCCTTTTAAGGTTTTACCGTAGAAGTCGAAGTTTTGAGCAACGATATCATCTGAAAGATAGCCTGCAAACTGGTTCAACAGAGTCCATCGAGCATATGATTGTAAGGTGGTGAGAGGGGTTTCTGCCCATATGCGATTGATTTCCTCCATATACTTCGGTTCCGTCACAATCATAGTGTCAAAATCCGGAGCATCTAGTGATGCGATTAAGGCATCCCAGTCGATTGCCGGACTCATAGATTTGACCTCTTCTACACTTCTGGGATTGTTGAGTAATACCGTGTTTCGTTTTTGTACTTTCGTCAACCGGGGTGTGGCTATGGTATATTCAAAGTTATAGATATCATTCGCTACTGAGCGAGCCTCTTCTTCACTCAATCCCAAATAAGTATGCATCTCTGCTAAATGCTCTTTATAAGCATTTTGAATGCGCACGGACTCTTCGTCTTCTTTTGTGTAGTAGTCTCTATCCGGCAAGCCTAAAGCTCCCGGGCTGAGATATACAGCGTTCATACTACTATTATTTAAATCTGCCTGAACGCCCATCCCAAAGAAGGAACCATTCAGAGCTGCTTGATCGCGCAATTTTCCTTGTAACTCATCCTTATTTTTGGCGCTCATAATCGCGTCTATATATGGCTGTAAAGGGGTAATACCCAAGGCGTTGGTGTGCGCTGTATCCATTGCTGTGTAGTAAAAGGCAACCGCCTTTCCCTGATCAGTGGAGGCATCATAGCTCCCGCTGGCTTCTGCTTCTTCCAAAACTGCCAATACATCCTCGATGGTGTTCTTACGTAACTCATCAAAAGAACCCCATCGGCCGCGGTCGGCAGGGATTTCTGAAGCATCGAGCCAAGCACCGTTGGCGTATCTAAAAAAGTCCTCAGAAGGGCTGACAGTGGTATCCATGTTAGATAGGTCTAAGCCATGAATTTCTTCAGACGCCATTTTAGGGTCTGCATTTTGGCAGGCGCTCATCAAGAGGCCAACAGCCACTACAGAAAAGAGTAGGTATTTCATATCACAGTACGATTGTTTAGAATAAAGATAATAGCCTTTACAAATAGCGCTTCATCTGATAGACGAATGCTGCGAAAGTATAGAAGAAAAGGACTTTATAGGTTGCGAATCAGTGTCTGACATCGCTTTTTGATGTGGAATCTCTGATAGAGCTCTCCTCCGGTCCACACGAATAGAGCAAGGATAAATAACCCATTCCTCGACCATTCTATGACAGAGGCCCAATCCGGAAAAAAGGGTCTGACCACGATCAATTCACCGGCGACCAACAGTGCAGAACTGAGCATTAACAATACCGTTAGGGAACGCCATTTCTGATCTTCTGTTCTCTGGGACCTATATAAACACCTTTCTAACAAGAGCCGCGCTGTTTTATGGTCCGGTTGTAAGCGGAGCAATTGTTCCAACATGTTCTGAGCTTGCTGATGCTCATATAGGTGAAAATGAGCCGCTGCTTTTTTCAATAAGGTATGTTGCACAACATCCTTGTCATCCCATTCCTGAATATTATACTCAAAGGCCAACTCGAGGATATCTTCCGCAACCTCCAGAAAGCTATTGTATTTTCCCAGCTCAAAGAGTGCACGGGCGTATTCGTTGAGTAAATCAAAATAATTCGGAAGATCCAGACCATTGATGTCTTGTTCATGTCTTTCCCAAAACTGCACCACAGAGCGAAAGGACTGTCCGCCGACTTCCTTAAACTGAAGGTAGAGGTTCGTTCTTTGAGCTGCTGAAGACATAAACGCTATGGCTCTTGTAATTTATAGATGACCGGTCTGCTCGGAGAGACATCTAATTGCAAATTTAGGATATTCATTTGAAGAAGATAGTATCCATCCTGAGCAAAATCAGGTATGAACAATAACTCACTAATAGTCGCTTCTGTTCGAATAGCTTCCGGAATTTTCCAAAATGCTTTATGAGCCGACAGTTTTCCATCATCTTGTTCCCTATCTACAGAAGGAAGATCTGTCAATAAATGGAAAACCCCCTCAGAAGCCAGGTAGGATAGGAGTTGTGGCTCAAAATATGGAGGGTTGGTGCCGGAATATACTCTGTTTTTTTTGTCTTCAGTATTGGGTAAAGTTCGCAGAATAAGGGCTTTGGGCAGGGGGGTGTCCCCTAGCACCTGTTTAAATTTTGATACTGTGATGACACGGTCACCGGAATCTTGTTGCTCAGGATATAGAGAAATCAATAAAGCGGTAAAGAAAAAATCTCGCAGGTATTGATTCACATAGTGTGCTCCCGGGTATACATGCCCCAGGCATTCAGTATGCGTCCCATTCCCATGAGGGTTGATCTTTAAATTGTAAAAATTGACCGGAGCGCCGGCTTCCAGGCTACCCACAAAGTCTCCGGCTCTGAGGGGTGACGCTTCAGGCATGGGTGCATAGAAGCAATTGGGTCCCACCTCATTGGGAATGATAGGAATCGAGCAATCAATGGGTTGAGTGAGATCTGCTTGATAGGGCTTACCATTCAAAAGGACTTCAGTTTTCATAGTGGGCGGTTAATTTCTGGAATCTTGACCCCATCCTAACTTATTTCTCAGCGTTTGCTGAAACGAACTATCTTCTAGTTGAATCAAGCGCGCCGGAAAGGGGCATTTTCGGATAGATAACCGGCGTTCATTCGTAATAGACTGAGATCGAGAATCCAAAGTAGCCAAAAAGTGATTCGCACGCCCCTCTATTTCAAAGCGCAACACACATGAGTCCGAAATAACGAGTGGTCGAACCGTTAGGTTGTGCGGAGCGACCGGCGTAATAACAAAGGTCTTGGCATCGGGAAACATAATGGGACCGCCACAGCTCAAAGAGTATCCTGTGGAGCCTGTAGGGCTGGCGACAATGATCCCATCGGCCCAATAACT
>Ga0180435_10005419_pt1 | contig 12410 bp, 7 predicted proteins | sample SS_ome_3_FD_132467 | JGI IMG/M metagenome (GOLD analysis project Ga0180435, IMG submission 132467) | Hypersaline lake sediment archaeal communities from the Salton Sea, California, USA - SS_3_S_1 metaG | ecosystem: Environmental > Aquatic > Non-marine Saline and Alkaline > Hypersaline > Sediment... | reverse complement strand
TGCGGGCTCTCTGGGAGCTGCACCGGGCGGGGCGCGGCGGCGGGTTTTTCGGACCCTGGTTCTGGGTCCTGCACGGCTCCATCGCCCTCGGCTTCCTTGCCAAAGGGCCCCTTGCGTATCTCATTCCGCTCCTCGCAATTCTCCTTTGGGGCGGCGCGAACCGGCTCCGCAAGCGACCCACGCCGAACCTCGGATTCCTCTTCGCGCAATTCGTCGCGGGGCTGCCGGTCTCGCTCGGGATCATCGCGGCCTGGGCGATCCCGGCCCTCGTCATGACGAACGGGGCCTTCGCCGGGGTCGGCCTCGGCAAACACGTCGTCGAACGGGGCGTCGACGCCTTCAACAACCGTCTCTACATCCCGGGAGTCTATTACCTCCTGGCGATGCTTCCGTTTCTCCTCCCGTGGAGCCCCCGCATCCCGCACGCTTTGAAGAACAGCTGGAAGGACGACGGGCACGCGGGCACATTCCTTCTCGCGTGGTTCCTTGCGCCCTTCCTGATCTTCTCCTTCTATGCCACGCAACTGCCCCACTACATCCTGCCGGGCTACCCGGCCTTCTTCCTGCTCCTCTTTCTGACGGAACGGGAACATCCGCGGGGATGGGTCACTCGCCTTCTTGCGGTCTTCGCCATCGTGCTTCCCCTGCTTGGGGCCGGCGCCCTCGTCTCAGGCAGTCTCCGCCTTGCCGGCAACTTCACCGACGCCCGCCTGTTTCTCCTGACGGCCTTCGGCCTCGCGGCGGCTCTCGTCACCCTCGGCATCGGGGCCGGCCATGCGTGGGGCCGGCGGCCCGCCAACGCCATCGCGTGCGTCGTGGCCACCTCCCTCATCCTCATCCCGGTCTCGGAGAACCTGCGCCGCGGACACGCCACCCTCCGCCTTCGTGCCGCCCTCGACCAGCCCCTCACCCGCCCCGCCTCCGCCATCGGATTCACCGAACCAAGCCTCGTCTGGTATTTCCACGACGACCGGGGATACCGATGGAAGTTCCCCGGCGAGGAGCAGCCCGAAACGGAATGGGTGGTCGTCGAGCGCCGCCGCTGGCGGCTCGACAAGGACTCGCTCCCCGCCGCCATCGAAAACCACCCCCTCGATCCCGCCCGCGACCGTGCCGGCCGCCTCCGCCAACTCCACGCCGCCGGCTGGCGGCCCGTCGCCAAGTCATTCGGCTTCAGCCCCGCCACCAGCAGCATCGTCGAACTCCACGCCCTCCGGAATCCCGACGCCGTTCTCCGGGCATCCCGGCTCGGCCAAGGTGCAAGGGGTCAGGGATCAGGCGCCAGCCTCCACCGCCGATCCTCTCCTGACTCCTGAACCCGAGGCTTAGGTCGGGGGTCGGGGCCCCCGCCGGGGATGAGTGGCGCGGGGGTCGTCGAGCTGCCGGCGTTTTTTCAGCAAGGCAAGGTCGCGCGCCACCAGCCAGCCCCACGCGACGCCACACGCGGCGCCGTGCGCGACATCGGAGGGGAAGTGATGGTTGCCGTAGAGGCGGGACCAGCCCACCGCTCCGGCGAAGAGGAGGGCGATTCCGCCAAAACGCGGGCAAAGGATGAAGATGGCGGTGGCGCTTCCCCAAGTGGCCGCGGTATGCCCGGAGAAATAGCCATGGTAGCTCGCCTTGAGCGAAGGGCCCTCGAAGCTCACCCAGTGCCGAGCACGGTCTTCCACCGCCGAAGGACGGGCCCGGCCGGTCGAAAATTTGAAGAGACGCGCGGTCGCCCCGCTCAGGATGCCGGCAAGGAGGAAGGCGAAAGCGGCCCGCCTGACCCACGGATCCCGGCGCATCCAGCCGACGGCAAGGAGGACCGCGGTGATCCCCACGTTGAACGGCAGGAAGTCCCCCCAGAAGTCAAGGAACTCCTCGGCTCGCTCCAATCCCCCGATGTCCGGGGAGCGCACCCACTCAAGGATGACAAGATCCAACGGAAACAGGACCACGCCGCTCAAGACGAAGAACACCAGCACCCGGCCCAACACCTTCATTCCCGCCCCGCGAAATGTCCCGGCAAACGTCCGCCAGACGATGCAAAGGTCCCGGCCCATCCCGCTCGATCCCGTCACACGCTCACCCTCAGGTTGCACGCCTGCAAGGCAAGCCAAATCGCCCCGCGTGATCGTTCCGACACTGCTCGGACTTCTCGCCACTTTACACCGCACCCGGGAAGCGGAAAACTCTCCCGCCGTGTCGCGTCGCTGGATTCTCTTCCTTTACATCCTTCCAGCTCTGGTGCTCGCGTCGGGCTCCGTGCTCTTCATGGTGACCGATCTTGATCTCGCGGTGGCGCGGCCGTTTTACCACGCGCCGGGCGACAAGTGGCCGGCGGGTGACGGCTTCATCTGGCAGGGGATCTACCATTTCGGGGTCTTCCCCGGGTTTCTGGTGGCGGTGGGCGCCTTCTGTCTCCTCATGCTGGGGATCGGCCGCCCGCGACTTTCACGTTATCGCAAGATCTCCGCCTATCTGGTTCTGGTTCTTGCGATCGGAGCGGGCCTCGTGACAAACGCCCTTCTCAAGGACCACTGGGGCCGGCCCCGGCCGCGGGAGGTGATCGAGTTCGGAGGCGAGCATCGATTCGAGCCGCTCATGACTATCGATCCATCGAGCCCGGGGAAGTCCTTCCCCTGCGGTCACGCCACGATGGGTTTCTATTTTTTCGCCCCCGGGCTGGTCTTCCTTGCGCTCGGACGGCGGCGCACCGGGGGTCTGGTGCTGCTCGGGGCGGTTGTCTTCGGCGCCGCCCTCGGCATGGCGCGCACGACCCAAGGCGGGCACTTTGCCAGTGACACCTTGTGGGCGGCCGGGGTGATGTGGTTTGTGTCGGCGGGTCTCTTTCATGCCTTTCGCCTGCATTGCGCCCCGTTCCACGAGCCGGAGGAAGGCGCCGCAACCCGGGTCCCTCGCTGGATCCCGGCGCTCACCGCGACCGGACTGGTCCTCCTGATCGGGGCGGTCTCGCTGGCATGGCCATATTCCGACGCCACCACGAAGGTGCTCGGTCCGCCCGGCGTCCTCCTCCCCGACACCATCACCCTCAACCTCGACCTCGAAGGCGCCCTCGAAATCGAGCCCGGCGGGACTCTGACCTACTCCTGCCGCTCGCAGGGCTTCGGCTTCCCCAAGAGCAACCTGCACCACATGCGCGACCGCAACGGCCCCTCCCACGAGATCGCCCATCGCCGCAAGGGCTTCTTCACCGAACTCGATGTGAGAACCCGCCTCACGCTCCCCCCAAACCGGGTCTACCACATCGCGCTCGGGCCGAGGGTGACTTCGGTCCGGCTCGACGCCCCGGCCGAACCAGACCCGCGCCGCTTCGCACACGTCCGCCTGAGCCGGTTCGCCGCCACACGTCTGCGCGGGGTGGGCGGCAAAGACGTCGAACAGGACCTCCTCGGCCGAATCGTTCGCGTCTTTTCATTTTGATTTGAGCCCCCATCCGATCACAGTGCCCCGCGCCCGGCCTCCCGATGCACCTATTCCACTACAAGAACGGCGCCCTGCACTGCGAAGACGTGAGCCTCGCCGGCCTCGCCGCAACCCACGGCACCCCCCTCTACGTCTACTCGGCAAACACGATCCGCGACCACTACCAGCGTCTCGATGCGGCCCTCGCCCCGCTGGACCACCATATCGCGTACGCCGTGAAGGCGAACTCGAACCTCGCCGTCCTCCGAATCCTCGCGGATCTCGGCAGCGGCTTCGACATCGTGTCGGGCGGGGAGCTTTTCCGCGTTCTCGAGGCCGGGGGCACGGCGCGAAACTGCACCTTCGCCGGGGTCGGAAAGACCGCCGAGGAGATCACCTACGCCCTCGATCACGACATCTACTGTTTCAACGTCGAGTCGGTCGCGGAACTCGAACTCATCAACACCCTCGCCGGGCGCCTCGGGCGCGCCGCACCGGTCGCCATCCGCGTCAACCCGAACGTCGACCCCAAAACACACAAGTACATCTCGACCGGCCGCTCCGGGAACAAGTTCGGCATCGACCACGACGCGGCCCCGGCCGTCTACGAGCGGGCCGCCAATCTCCCCCACATCCTGGTCCGGGGCATCCAGATGCATATCGGTTCCCAACTCGACAGCGCCGATCCGTTCGTCGAGGCCATCGAGCGGGTCGTCCCCCTCGTCGGGCAATTGCGCGCCGCCCACGAGCTCGAGTTCTTCTCCATCGGAGGCGGGGTGGGCATCGTCTACGACCCGGCCCTCGAATCGGGAACCGTCGAATGGTGGCGGCAACAGGCCGAACCGCCGCTCACCATCGAGGCATACGCCGCCGCGATCATCCCGCGCCTGCAGCCGCTCGGCATGCGGATCCTCTTCGAGCCCGGCCGTTACATGACCGGCAACGCCGGAGTGCTCCTCACCACCTGTCTCTACGAGAAGGAAGGACGCGAGAAGTCGTTCCGGATCGTCGACGCCGGCATGAACGACCTGATCCGCCCCGCCCTCTACCAAGGCCGCCACGAAATCGTCCCGGTCCGGCAAATCCCCGCGGACCAAATCACGACGGGAGACGTAGTAGGTCCCATCTGCGAAACGGGCGATTTCTTCTGCGAGAACCGGCGCATTCCCGACCTCCGGCAGGGTGACGTGGCGGCCCTCATGAGCGCCGGCGCCTACGGCTTCACCATGGCCTCCAACTACAACTCCCGCCCCACCCCGGCCGAAATCATGGTCGACGGCGCCCGGGCCCGCGTGGTGCGACAGCGCCAGACATGGAAAGACCTCGTGACCCTCGAAACCGGAAAGACGGGATGTCCTGAAGAAAATAATGAATGTCGAAATACCCAGTGACGAATGACAGACCGCCATCACCCATTCGTCATTCGTCATTCCCATGCCTCCTCTTCTCCAGTTTCACTTCCTTGTGGTTCTGCTGGCCTTCACGGCGGTCCTGGGGCGGCTCATGGAGATCGCGGCGCCTTCCATCGTGTTGTGGAGGACGGCATTGGCGGGGCTGCTGATGTGGACATGGCTGGCGGCGGTGGCGCCGCTTCGGCGTCTCCCGCGCCGCATGATCCTCCCGGTCCTCGGCGTCGGCTGCCTGTTGGGCGCCCACTGGATCGGCTTCTTCTGGTCGATCGACCTCGCGAACATCTCGATTGCGCTGGCGGCCTTCGGGACGGTCTCCGCCTTCACCGCGCTCACCGAACCTCTCATCTTCCGGCGGCGGGTGCGGTCCTCGGAGCTGATCACCGGCGGAATCGTGATCGTGGGAATCCTTCTCATCGCGGGTTGCGAGGGCGGCGCCCTGCCCGGCTTGATCGTGGGTCTGGCCAGCGCGCTGCTGGCCGCGACCTTTCCGGTGCTGAATCGCCTTTTCATGATCGCCGGTCACTCCTCGCGGACTCTCCTGCTTTATGAGTTGGCCGGCGCCTTCCTTGTCTCGGGCCTGTTCATTGCCCTTGTTCCGGGATTCCGCTTCGAAGTTCCGGGTGCGGCCGACTGGCTTCCGCTTCTCGCGTTGGCGGTGCTCTGCACGGTGGTCGCCCACACCTGGCACATCCAGCTTCTCCGGCGCATCACCGCCTTCCAGACCAATCTCATCATGAACTTCGAGCCGGTGTGGGGCATTCTGTTCGGCGCCGTTCTTTTCAGCGAGCACAAGCAACTTCATCCCGCCTTCTATGCCGGCGCCCTTCTGATCATCACGGCCAACTTCCTCGATCCCCTGCTCCGCTCGTCATCAATCAAGGCGGGACTCGAATCCTGACTCATCGGTGACAAGTTGTCTCCTTGTGCAAGCCAATTGTCTTGACCGCTCTGCAGGCCGATGCCCTCCCGGCCCCTGAAACCCGAACAGCCGGTCCGGGCCGCCGCCTCGCGGATCGCTCGAACGGGGGGGGCGGGACAACCCGAAAACCGCCCAGATCGGACAAAAAGCCCTCCATATCGTCCGCGCTCAGCGAAAAAATCCGCCCGTCATATACTTGAGCACCTCGAGAGCCTCCATCGCAACAATTTGATTACAAGCACCTTAGAGCAAACCCAACCGAATTTTGCGCTCATGGGAATCGCGCAACCTGATCCTAACGCAACCCACCATGGATCAGAGGTTCAGAACAGTCGAAGAGGAAAAAGTTCGGCCAAGGCGCAGTCAGCGCGGCCATGACGGTCCCGGCGGAGCGGGAGGCAGGCCTGAACCCGGGTGAAATGATTGCTCGTGGTGGTCCGTTAATCCCATGCAGGCGCCCGAGATGCCGGGAGAGGAGCCGGCCCTGCCGGGTGCCTCCCGGTTCCCGCCGGGCCCGTCGATATGTTTTTCGCCGATATGAGAAGACTGCTGTGGCGGCTCGCTGTCCTTGCCTGCACTCTGGGTGGGTGCGCGGCTGCGGGACCCCCGAATGTCATCGTGATTCTGTTCGATGACATGGGGTATTCGGACCTCGGTGCGTATGGCGGCGAGGTGAAGACCTCCGCGATCGACCGGCTGGCGGCGAACGGGCTTCGTTTCACCCAGAGTTACAACTCGGCGCGTTGTTGCCCGTCGCGGGCGTCCCTGCTCACCGGGCTATACTCGCACCAGGCGGGAATCGCGGATTTCACCGGGCCGGATCGCTCGGGGAGGCGCGGCCCGGCCTACCGGAACCGGCTCAACAAGAGCTGCGTCACGTTGGCGGAAGTGCTGAAGGCCGCCGGCTACGCGACCTACGGGGTTGGAAAGTGGCATGTGGGCCGAAGCGAGGACCCGATCAGCCGCGGGTTCGACGAGTATTTCGGCTACATCCAGGGTCACAGCCAGCGGCAGTGGGACATGAGCCGCTACCGGCGTCTTCCCGAGGGTCGCGATCCGGAGTTGAGCTACGACCCGGATGACTTCTACGCGACGGACGCGTTCAGCGATTACGCGGTCGAGTTCGTGAAGCAGGGGCTCCGCGGCAAGAAGCGGTTCTTCCTTTATCTCGCGCATTCCTCGCCGCATTTCCCGCTTCACGCCCCGGCGGAGACGCGGGATCGCTATGTGGACACCTATCGCCGCGGCTGGGATGTCTTGCGCCGGGAACGGTTCGAACGCCAGAAGAAGATCGGGCTGGCCGCCGGCTCGTGGAAATTCACCCCGCTCTCCGAGGTGCCCCAAGACGACCCGAAGATCGCCAACGGCTACGCCGGGAAACCCAACCCGGCGTGGGATTCGCTCCCCGCCGACCGGCGCGAGGATCTCGCCTACCGGATGGCGACCTTCGCCGCCATGATCGAACACGTGGACCGCGGCGTGGAACGGATCGTCGGGCGCCTCGAGGAAGCGGGGGAACTGGCGAACACGCTGATCCTGGTGACCAGCGACAACGGGGCCTGCTACGAGTGGGGGCCGTTCGGCTTCGACGCGGCCAGCCGGCGCGGCATCAACGTCCTCCACAAGAACGAAAAGCTGGCCCGCGTCGGAGGGCCCGGGAGTTATCACTCCGCCGGCAGCGGCTGGTCGTGCCTGAGCAACACGCCGTTGCGGATGTACAAGCACTTCAACCACGAGGGCGGCAATTGCAGCCCGTTGATCGCTCACTGGCCGGCAGGGATCAGCGGGCCGGACCGCTGGATCCGCACGCCGGTGCACCTGATCGACATCATGCCTACGTTGTGTGAGGCGGCGGGTGTCGATTATCCGGAATCCTTCCGCGGCCACCGGATCAAGCCGGCCGCGGGAACCAGCCTGCTGCCGGTCTTCAAGGGCGCCGGCGAGTTGCCGGAGCGGACGCTGTGGTTCGACCATTTCGGCTCAAGCGCGATCCGCAAGGGGGACTGGAAGCTGGTGCGTGGCAACAAGCGATTCAACGATCGGCGCTGGGAATTGTACAACATCGCACGGGACCGGTGCGAAACCGCAAACTTGATCGAGGATAAGCCGGCAGTCGCCGGGCGCCTCGAGGCCGAGTGGGCGGAGTGGGCGGCGCGCATGCAGCTCGAGGGGTACCGAAACAACAAGTAAGGCGCTTTGGTTCGATGAGGATCGTCCTCATCCTCGCCCCCCTCAACCGCCTCCCCTCCCCGGATCAGGATGACCGGCGGCGTTCCGCGCATCATCGTCATCCATCTTCCTTCTCAGCCACGTCAAATGCATACACGTGGACTTCTCCGTTCCCCCAACCGCGCCGGATGCGAAGCCGGCACCCCGTCATGCCGTCGGGAAAACCCGTCAGTGTGATCAGACGCTTGTGGTTGTCCCGGAGTTCGATCGCGGTGGACCACCGGCCATCCGCGTCGCACAATTCGACATCAACGTCGCGGGCCAGCATCGCGGGCATGGACTCCGGTTGCTGATCCTTCGGATATCGGCAGCGCATTCGCTTGTCCCGGCTCAGATCGCTGTCGAGCACAATGCGCACCTTGCCAATCGACTGCGGTGCGGTCCATTGGTACTCGATCCAGTCGCCCGCTCCGCCCCACCACCCATGGTCCACGACCGCCGGGTCTGGTTCCGCCTTGTCGTGGCGCTTGTCCGGGTCGCCTTCCAGCCACCCTTGCTGTGCCGCGGTGAGATCTCGTTCCACCCCGTCGCGCAGCGGGCTCGGGTCGCCTTTCGAGGCGGTCAATTTTGCGGAGCGGCTCAATTCAGGAATGGCGCGGGTATGCCACGGAAGGTAGCAGTCCTGCTCCATGAGGGTTTCCTGCAACTCGCGGATCTTCTGCTGGCAGACGCCCCGCGGTGTCAGGCGGTGCCTGACCGCGATGGCGGCGGCGGTTCCCACGGCCTGGCCCATCAGGGCGCACGTGGCCATGACACGGGTGGAACTCAACGCCATGTGCGTGGCGGAGATGTTGCGACCCGCGAAGAGGAGGTTCTCCACGTTGCGGGAGTAGAGCGAGCGGTAGGGGATTCCGTACGGGGAAGGGGCGGGATTGAAAACCGTGGGGTCTCCCGGATGTTCGATGCCGCCCGGATGATGATCGTCCATCGGCCAGCCACCGTAGGCGACCATGTCGTCGAACCGGCCCTCGGCATGGACGTCGTTTTGCGTCAGGGTGTGGTCGCCCACGTAGCGGACATTCTCCCGTTTGCCCGGCAGCGAGCCGATCCAATCCAATTCCCACGGCCGGCCCCGGCCGTCCGGGTGGTTCTTGATGTACGCCCAGACGCCGTAGGCGATCTTCAGGAGTTCGTCGCGGAGCGAGTCGGCGTCGGCGATCGTGTCCCGCGTCCCGCCGACCTCGATCCACCAGAAGTTGTGTCCGTCCGGCGTCAACTCGCGTTGTGGCGCCGTCTGGTCCGTGTAGTGATACGCCCAGGGTGGCGGGGTAAAGGGCCGATGGGTGTCGGTCTGGCGCAGTTGGATCAGGATGGAATTGCCCATCGTCTTGCCGTCGGGCTCGCCGGGCGCCAGCGATTCCTGAAACTCCCCGCGTCCTTCCCGGCCGCGGCGATGCTCGGCGCCCGAGACTCGCAGAACGGAGTCCCCGGAACAATCGGCAAACAGCGAGGCGTGGATGTCAAAATAGCACTGCTGGGCGAGGTGCCATCCGCGGACCGCCGCGATCCGGTTCCCGCCGGTTGTGACGTCCATCACGGCGCAGTTCAGGAGCGTCTTCAGGTTTTCCTCTTCCAGACACTTGCCAAACATCACGTGGTCCCATTGGGAATAGAGCAGGGAGGGGTTCTGGTAGAGGTTCGCAAGCAACAGTTCCTCAAGGATGCCGGTTTCCTTGTTGTTGGAGCCTTGCGCGCCGCAGATCCACATGCGGATCTCGGAGGAAGCGTTGCCGCCCAGAACGGGGCGGTCCTGGACAAGCACCGTTTGCAGCCCGTTGCGGGCAGCCGCCATGGCTGCACACAGCCCGGCCATGCCGCCTCCGACGACGCACAGATCCGCGTGCAGGGTGGTTGTATCGAACTCCCGGGGCGTGTCGCTGGTGGTCATGTCTGTGCTCGTGTGCTATCGTGTCAGGAACGGTCGGGATCGATGCCCCGCGTGCCTCGGCGGCCGCGCTGGTTGCCTCGCTTCGACCAAAGCATGCCGGCGATCATGCCGGAGATCACCAGCAGAACAACGCCGAAGCCGCCAAGCAGAGCCCGTTCCTTCTGGTTCCACACCATCAGGGCGAACATCAACGCCGCGCACGCCGCCAGACTGCCGCTGACGATCATGGCCGGCAAGTCGCTGGCCCGCCGCTCGACGCCGCTGTCCTGGGTCTGCTGAATCAGTCGATCGACCCGGTTCCAGCCGTCGGCGGCCGACTTTGCAAGGTATTGCAGCAGAAAGAGGACGACGATCGGAACGACGATGCCGATGACAAGGTCCACCGTTGTCCCGTTCGCCTGAATCCACTCGGACACGCCCTCGGTCCCTTCGGCGACCAGCGGGCCCTCCGGCGCAAGGCCCACCTTGACGACCATGCCGATGGCGAAACTGATGCCGGCCGGTATCCAGATCGCTTTGATGTCCACGCGCCGGCTGAAGAGACCCCAGATCGTCGGCGCCAACAGGGGGCCGACCATCAGGCTGGCCGTGGTAATGATCAGCTTCTCGGCGCCTCCAAGGTAGGGGATGCTCAATGACACGCCCACCAGGACCACCCCCAGCAGCATCGTGAAGATGCGCCCCGCGCCGATCAGGCGCCCTTCCGATGCTTGAGGCGAGAACAGCCGCCGGTAGAACTGCTCGGTAAGCACGCCGGCGAAGACGTTGAGCTGCGAACTGACCATGCTGGCGGTGGCGGAAAACATGGCGGCCACCATCAGCCCGACCATTCCCGCGGGAAGGACCGTCCGGCACGCCAGAATGTATGCCTGCTCGGGATCGGCCGCCGGGTCGATGACGCGGTAAAGCATGGGCGGCAGGAGCCACACCAGGGGGCTGACCAGGTACAACACCCCGAACAGGAAGGCGCTCTTCTTCGCATCCTTCTCATTCGGCACGCAGATGAAGCGTTGCGCAAAGGCCCATTCCGCCCCCACCATGAAGAAATGAATCATCACCCAGCCAAACATGAAGAACCAGGTGTAATTGCCGGTGGTCAGCGCGAAGAAACCCTCGGGCGCCTTCTCGACAAAGGCCGCCACCCCTTCCACCTCCCCGAAGGCCAGGGGGACGACAAATAGAATCGCAAGGTTCAGGACGATGAACTGGAGAACGTCCGTCATCAACACCGCCCAAAGCCCGCCGGCCATGGTGTAGATCACCACGATCCCGCCGAAGATCAAGACGGCCCACGCGAGCGACAGATTGCCGGTTGCGGGGTCGCGCAGCGGGTTTCCCTCCGCAAGGGGCATCATGGCCACAAGAATCACCGAAAGCGAGTAGAGGGAAACGGCCACCCCGATGATACGGAACACCATCATGGCCCACGTGTAAAACTGCACGGCGCCGGGACCGAAACGCAGCTCGATGAACTGGGCGGGCGTCTTCACCCCCAGACGCTTCCAGCGCCCGGCAACGAAGGCGCCCACCAGCAGGGCCGCCACCCCGTAACAGAGGTTGATGACGACGGCCACCAGTCCGTGCTTGTATGCGATGCTTCCCCACACGACGAAGGTGCCCGCGGAGAACATGGTCATGAAGCCGCTGAGCCCGGACGTCCACCACGGCGACTCGCCCCCCGCCGCAAACATGTCCTCGGCGCTCCGGTTCTTCAACGCCAGCCCCGCCCCCACGGCGATGATGCCGAGGAGATACAGCACAAGCACGCTGTAATCGAGAGTATGCATGCTCTATCCGGGGGAACCGGCGACAAATGCCGCTGTTGTTCTTGCCACCCATTCCCGCGAAGCGGCATGGTGGGTATTCTCCTTGAGGTTGACTGTCGATTGGGGGGGGCGGTCTCCGGGTCAGCCTGCCCGTCTCAGCTGACGAAGTAGGCGGACGATGGCCACCCTTGGTAATCCGTGGTCGACGTCGTCGTCAACCGATCTCTGAACAATTTCACGAGCGACCGGGAGAATCATCTTTTCGCATGGCTGAAACAAGGGCGATTGGATTCGTCGCCCCGCCTTCACGGGGCGATCGGTTGGTAGAGCCGGGCGTGCAGCTTTCGTAGCCTCCCTTGTGGTTGCCGAGCTCGTTGCCGTTCAGCCAAACGGTTGCGTCCCAATCGACCGCCTCGAATCGCAACATGACGCGCTCGCCCGCCTGGAATTCGGGAGCGTCGAAGGCGCGGCGGTACCAGAGGCGATTTTCCGCCCCCACGAACCGTTGAACCCCCGAGAGCTGCGACTCGGCACAGAACGGAACCACGATCTTGCCCTCCCACTTCTGCGGGCGGGCTGCGTCTTTGGCGACGATCGCGTAATCCCAGCGGCCGTTGAGATTGGTCCAGTTCTCTCGCTGCAGAGCCGGACGAGGATACTCGGGCAGCGGGGCGCCGGGGTCGACCTTTTCCGCCCAACGGGTCTTCAGGTCCCCATGCGGCTTCTCCTCAGCCGCGCCGGCGACCGGCGCCGCGAAGACCGCCAGGATCAGGCCGGGCAGAAGTTTC
>Ga0180435_10005418_pt1 | contig 12413 bp, 14 predicted proteins | sample SS_ome_3_FD_132467 | JGI IMG/M metagenome (GOLD analysis project Ga0180435, IMG submission 132467) | Hypersaline lake sediment archaeal communities from the Salton Sea, California, USA - SS_3_S_1 metaG | ecosystem: Environmental > Aquatic > Non-marine Saline and Alkaline > Hypersaline >... | reverse complement strand
GAATTTGGTGATTTTATTGTGTCTTATTGTACTCTGGAAAGAGGTTACGCACATTTTCTATGGACTGATTGGGGATATATGGCAAATGGAGGAGAAATAGATTCAGTTAAGTTTGTTGGGTCATTTTATGCGTATCAATCTACAGGATCTCCTACAACATACGTTGCAGTAGAGGCTCCGACTGCTGGATTTGGAAGTGATTACGGAGGATATATTTTAACCGTTTAACATATTAAAAATTAGGAGAATAATGAAATGATACCAGGATTAGATATCATACTAGGTGGTGTTACTGGTTTAATTGGTAATGCATTTACAACCTGGTTTAAATATAAAAATGCGAAAATGGAATATGACCATGATGAAAAAATGATTGGTCTTAAATCTGCAGCAATGGTTCAAGAAGCTCAGATGAAAATCCAAATAGTTCAAGCAGAAATTGAAGGTGAGATTGAAGTTGCTGATGCTGAAGCATTTACAAAATCTCAAGAGGTTGGTTCTAAACAACTATTTCATGAAAGATGGATTGAATATTTAATGACTGCTAGTGAAGGTAAATGGTATGCTTTTATTTTAAGGTTTATTGCTTCTCTTATTTCTGCACTATTTGCATTTATTGATTTTTTAAATGGTTTAATGCGTCCCGCTTTAACTATTTATTTAGTTGGAATGTCAACATGGATAACAAAACTTTCTTGGAGTATATTAGAAAAAGCAGGTGTTCCAGCCTTATCTGCTGCAGAGGCACTTGCAGTATTTTCACAAGTAACATCAACAATAATTTATTTATCTGTTTCTGCTGTGACTTGGTGGTTTGGTGATAGAACAATGTCCAAGTTTTTACAACAGCAAGGAGCAAAAAGAAATAGAACTAGACCAGGAATAACTGGAAGACCAAAACCCCCAGTAATTCCTACAGGTCAAGGAGGAGGTGGAGATGTCGATTATTAACAGACTTATTAAACAACAACCGCCGCCACCAGAACCAATATATAAAAAACAACCAATTGCAACAGCAGCGGTTATATTAACTATAATTGGTATGTTTGTTTTAACTCCGATTGGAGTGATATATAAATCTCTTAGTGAAGAAGTAAAAGAAAAAGCAGATTATGATACTGTTATTCAATTAATGAAAAGTCAAAAAGAAAGAGATGATCTTCAATGGAAAGCAATTGAAAGATTAATTCAATCTACTCAAATGATTCAAGCACCTAAAAAAGCTATAAAACAATCTATAAAAAAAACTGAAAAAAGATCATTAACTCCAGAAGAATTTCAAGTGTATATGAGTATGGATCCGGAGCTACGAGTACAGTATAAAAAATATTTAATATCAAAAGGGTGTGATGTTGAGGGGTTACCGGAATAATGCAAATAGAAGCCATTTTGTTAGACACAATAAATTTAATACCATGGACTATACTACTTCAACTTTCACTTGTTGCAATTGTTGCTTTAGTATTAAAAAGATACTACGATAATTTTGCATCGTACTTTATGTTTCGAGCAAATAAAGATCTTGGAAAAAATGTAAAAGTAATAGTAAATGGATACAAAGGTTATATCGCATATTATACATGGCGTTTTATTTATGTTAAATTAGAAGATTCAACTAATGAATTAATAATACCAATTACAAGATGGCAAATATATACATGGATAATATGTAGGAATGGTCAAATTTATTGTGACCCAGAAGATAAATAAATAATAAGAGGTGTTTAAAAATGGATAAACAATTAAGACTTTTAGCTGCTCAAATAGTATATGAATCAGAGTTAACAAAACTAGCTAAATTGCAAATGTTAAATTATATAAAAGAAGCTACCGATGTACAAATAAAAGCATTGCTTATGGATGGCGAAATAGTTAAAGTAGATGAAGAATCTGAAACTGTTATAAATGATAGATTTGAAGTAAGTGAAGCAGGTGGTAGAGTTGCTAAACTAAGAAAAAGTTATATGAGTCAGGCAGGTGCTGGTGGTGGTATGAATGTATTTTGGCTTGCTTATCGAAAAATAAGATCTTTGTCTGATGCATGTACAAAGAAATGTGGAAAGTATGAAATAAATACAAGCAGACGTCAACATTGTATGGCTAGATGTAAAGTTTCAAAATATAGCGCAATGATTGCTGCTGCTAAGAAAGCTAATAAACCAAAAGAAGTTAAAAAAGCTCAAGCAAAATTAGTGAAAGCACAAGCAGTATTAAAGAAATCAACAGAATCGTTTAAAAAACGAAATGTTAATATATAAGAGTTTTATATAAATGAATAATAAGAACAAAATGTAAATACATATCGCTGGAGGGTTAACGGTGGAAACTAAATTAAGAATTCTAGCAGGTCATATTGTTACTGAATCAAAATTATCAAAAACTGCTAAATTACAAATGTTGGAATTTATAAAAGTAGCAACAGATGCACAAGTTAAAGCTCTTTTATTAGATGGTAGAATTGTTTCTTTAGATGATCAAGCAGAAGAAATTGTAAATGCTCGTTTTGAAGCATCTTCAACTGGAAATAGAGCCAAAGCTTTAGCAAGAACCTATGGAACTTTGGCAGCTGCAACAACTGGATATACAACTATTCCTTGGGCCATTTATAGAAAAATAAGAAGCATGCATGATGCTTGCACAAAGAAATGCGGTACATTTCAATTAAATACAGTTAGACGACAATTGTGTATGGCTAAATGTAATTTACCAAGAAGAAAAGCTGAATTATTAGCAGCTAAGAAAACAAAAAATCCAAAAGAAATAGCTAAGAAAACGAAAGCAGTAGCAAAGGCACAAAAGAAATTAGCTGGTATTCAAAATGCAATTAAATCATCTGGAGCAGAAGAATAATACAGAAAGGAACTATTAATGAATTATAAGGAGAAGGTAATAGAATTATTAGAGAAGAATATGACAGAAAGGGGGTTTAAACTTTGGAGTGGGATTGATAGAATCCTGCCTAACATCTGGAATAAACCAACCTCATCAACAGGAAAGTATCATAAAAAATTGAATGGTGATATACCGGATATCGCAGAGCACATTTATTGTATGCTTTATGCAACAGTTAAATTATTTAGAATGTTTGATATAAATAAAAAAACTGTTAATGCAGATAAAATATTAATGGCAGTTGCTCTACATGATTCTCTTAAATATGGAAACATGGGAACAAGAAGGCATACAGATAAATATCATGATAAAGCTGCTGCAGATATGATAGCTTCTAATGAAGATACGTTTCGGAAGTTGTTTGATGAAGAACAATTTCAAACACTTGAAGAAGCTGTAAGGTTTCATTCAGGAAGGTGGAGTACAGATATTCCGAAGAATGAATACTTTGATTGGTCAAAAACTAATTTAAGATCTGAAACGTTCTTTGTTCATATGTTAGATATGATGAATACTGCTGATTTAATTCAGACAGATGTGAGGGATTAGGTATGTCATGTGGTCTTTCAACTTCATTGGATTCGACCATAGTTGTAACTGAACTGCAATTATGGGCACATCGTTTCATATTAGGATCAGAAGTAAATAAATATGAAGTGCCCTATCCGCCGGAAACACCAACTCACTGTTATCCACAAGGTTCATTTGTAAGTATGTTATTTGATGATAATTTTCCTTATGATTATTATGAATATTTATATGCAGAAAAAGAAGATAGATTATCATGGCCCTGGATTGTTAGACAAAGACTTCTTGTTTATCCACGATCAGCTAAATATACAATTATAAATAAAACAGATGGTGATAATTTATTTCTTTTAAAACAAGATGATTTTACAATGTTAGATGCTCTTTTAGCATTTAGAATTGATTCAACTGCAACTGATTCAACTTCTGTAGTTTTAATAGATGATTCAAGTGCAACAGTAAGCATAACATATGATTCTACATCAGGTATAACAACTATAGTTGCAAGCATAGACTCATTATCAACAGAGCTTTCAAAGTTGATATTTATTTATTTAGATTTATGTATAAATCAAAACACTTCAAACTACGATACAACGACTCCTATATCCACCGATCATGCGTTACAAACGATATATGAGTTGTACGTCATTGATAAATATTTTGAAGTAGTATCAGCGCGTGACACCGACGTTGCGCCATATTGTCCAAAGAGGGAAGAATAATTGGCTATTAAAAACTTTAATGAACTGTTTTGGAAGTTATTTAATATTGCGGGTGGTGGTACGGAAAGCGATGTTACTAAAGTATTAGATTCAATAGTCAAATCTGATAGATCAAAATTAGATCAATACTTCTCATCTGCTATAGATCAAATTGCTTTTGATACTGAAGATTGGAAAAGAATAAGAGAATTTTTTATTGATTTATTTACTGCGCATAGATCTTTAATGACTCAAAACAGATCAGTTAGTGATCCTCACTTTTTCGATAACTCAGATTTGGATGAATTATTTAGAAGTTTTGGTTATACAGAATCAGTAATATTAAAAAGTTTTGATGAAAACCCTCTTGAAAGCAAGGTTCAATTGTTTCTTGATCTTGTAAATCTTTATAAAATAAAAGGAACTCCAAGATCAATTTTAGAGGTATTACAATATTACGGAATACCTGAATTGGATATATTTGAATTTTGGCTACAAAAAAACAGTCCAACATCATTAGAATTTAAAGGTGATGTAATTGCAGGAACAACTGTAAATCCAAGTTCGGTTATATTACCATATGATCTTTTGACAGGAAGCGATCCTCACTGGATGATGAGCGAATCTCAAATATTACAATTAGATGCATTAAATAAAATCAACTTACCATCAAAGAGTCCTTATTTTGCAGTTCAACCATCAGTTGAAATTGGTATTGAAAGTTCAATATTAATAAGATTAGTTCAAGATCAATATGCATCATGGGCATCAACAGGTAATCTACCACCACAAAATGCTGATGTTACTATACTTGGTGTAACATCATCTTTATTGGAATTATATTTACTAACTTTATATTCATTTCAAAAAGATTATGAAATAGGAACTGCAATTAATAGATTTGCTTGTTATGATGGAACCAATACAGCAGCAGTAGATATTATTGCAGAATATGATCAAATAATTGCTCCTCCTGTAACAAGAGATAATAAAAATACAAAATATCAGCAGTATTTAGATCTTTTTACAAGACCAAGAGCTGATCATTTTCTTTATGGAACACAAACTGCACAAACAGTCTTAAACACAATGAATCCGACTTTGATTTCGGAACTGGATTCTCTTTCAGCAACAAATGCTACAATACTTCAATCTCTATTAAAAGACATAGCTGTATGGGTAAGAAATAATGTTGGTTATGGTTTTGTTAACCTTGGTTATATTTTCTTTGGGTTAAATGAATTATTTAAAGATTTAAAACCTGTTATCAATTTCTTTAAACCTTATAGAGCAAGGTTAGTTGTTCTTGAATTGTTAAACTTTGGAAATCTTTTAACTGAAAGTATTCCAATTGAGGATAGTGTTAGTAATTTTACTTTGGATATTGAAACGCATGATATGATGACCGCTAACAGTTCCCCATGTTGTACAGAAGATATTGATACAACATCTTATATATGCATCGATACCACAGCAGGGACTTATTATTCAAGAGATACATATGATTGTGGATCATATCATGACATTGGTGCTGTAGACGATGTAAGACCAATTGAAATAGAAATACAACAAAATTTCTGTGAACCATTTAGATGTCCTCCTGGTTGTCCTGATACAACAGCTTCTGTACATGCTTCTTATCAAGATGTATGTGATAGATTGAGTGGTCTTCCACCTAATTTTGATGGCACCACTGGAATGATTATTGCTCCAGACTCTACTGATTGTACAGATTATATTCCAATAACTTGTCAAAATGCTCCATATGTATTTTCAGAAACTCTCTCAGATACTGTTGAACATATTGAAGATTTATATATTGGAAGCGAAAGTCTTACAGTTTTATTTCCTGAACCTCTATCAAGCAGTGATTATGTGTTGAATATAAATCTTTTTAATGAATTTGGAACTCCATCTATGTATGGAATGATAGTAACAAATAAAACTACTAATGGTTTTACTGTAAATTTTTCAAGTCCATTAGATGATGATAATTATAAATTATCATGGAGTGTTGATAATTCTCCCATTAGAAGCATTGAATCTTTAAACGATGGTACAGATACTCAAACAATTACATTTGATACTCCATTAGCAAACGATGATTACACAATTGGAACATCAATGTTTAATAATATTGATTCCCCAGCTTCAATGTATCAATTTATTGTTACTGATAGAAATTCAAGTGGATTTACAGTTAAGTTTAGTAGTCCAATTGATTCTCCTAATTATAGTCTTGATTGGAATGTTTATGATTCTACATCTGCAGCTGCAAATGGTTTATTTAATATTCCAGAGGGAGTTGAATGGTGTACTGTCGATATGACTAGTCAGGATAATGATATATATAGTTTAAGTCTTACAATGATTAATGAAGATGATCCAACGCCTTCAATATATTCATATATTACTATAGATAAAACTACTGATAATTTCTCTGTTAAATTTTCAGGTCCAATTGATTCAACCAATTATTATTTAGCTTGGGCTATTACATTTAGACCAGAAGAAGAATATAGTTTCAGACAAGAGAGCGGTTTCAGACTATTTGATACAATGGGAACATTTGATTGTAGTCATGGTTTTGATATGGTAGAGATAACAATGGAAGCTGGTGAACCACAACTAGGTGCTTTACTTCAGGAAAATGACTTTTGGTTGCTACAAGAAGATGATGCTGCAATATTAGTTTAAGTTAGATATAAACTTGCCCCTCCTATGCCCCATCATGGTTTATAACCCTTTGAAAATAGTTTACTTCCAGAATCCCTTGATATGAGTGTATTTCCTAAAAATTTAGAACATAATACAAATCCTTTTCTATAAAAATAATAGGAGGAAATGTATGTCAAGTTATAAAGCAGAAATTTTAAAGTTAGCTGAATCAACTGCGCTAACAAATAAAGAGATTGCAAAAGTAGTTGGATGTTCTCCTAAAACAGTTCTAAAATATGCAGGATCATATATTAGTAGAACTAAAGCTAAAAGCGATTTTGATGAAGAAGCATGGCAAATACAAAAGACTGTTTTGCTTCCTGATATTCATCATCCCCATTATGAACAAAGGGTATTGGATTGTGTTAATGAATTTATAACTGATTATAATCCAAATGAATTAGTTTATATGGGGGATCAAATTTCATTAGATTGTATTTCATATTGGAATAGAAGAAAACCCTTGTTAAAAGAAGGTAAAAGGTTATTAAAAGATTATAATGATTTTGATAGAGACATACTTCAAGTTCATGAAAGTATAACCGGACCTGATACAAGAAGAACTTTTATGATTGGTAATCATGAATACCGAACCAATGCATATGTTGAAATACACCCTGAACTTGAAGGTTTTGTTGACCCAGTACGACACCTTGAATTGTATGAAAGAGGTTATGATATTGTTCCTTTCAATGAAATTCATACAGTTGGAAAACTTAATGTAATACATGGTTATTATTGGAACATGTATCATGCCAAAAAAACAGTTGATGATTTTCAAGGTAATGTAGTATACGCTCATGTTCATAACCCCCAGATGTATGCAAAAACATCACCAATCGATAGAAAAGGTTATCACATGGCCACCTCCCTTCCCTGCCTCTGTAATATAAAACCAGACTACAAGAAAAACGCTCCTAACTTTTGGGTTAACGGTTTCGGTCTTGTAGAACATTTGCCTGCAACAGGATTCTTTAATTTATATATGATTATTATTATTGAAGGATCATTTATGTGGAATGGTAAATATTATGGCAAAGACCTGGGGAAATAAATTATGTGATTATTGTTGTGGTCAAATAGCAAAATATCAGTTTAAAAATGGAAAATGGTGCTGTAGTGAAAAGTATAATTCATGTCCGAATATGAAGTTAATGGTAAAAAAAAGATTACAAAAAAACAATCCTAATATAGGAAGAAAACATAAACCTGAAACCATAGAAAAACTTAGAAGTGCTAATAAAGAAAAAAACAATCCTATGTGGGGAAAAAGTCCTTCTATAGAAACAAGAAAAAAGCTTAGTAATGCATTAAAAGGAAGACGAAGTCCACACCAACTTACAACTGAAATTATTAATAAAAGATATCCATTGTTTTCAAAAATAGAAGAAATCAGATATAATTTAAAAAAAGAAATTCAGGTTCGTTGTAAAAATCATCTTTGTGAAAATTCAAAAGAAAAAGATGGTTGGTTTACTCCGACATATTCACAATTATATGAAAGAATAAGACAAGTAGAAAGAGGTGAAGGTGGATGTTATTTATATTGTTCCGATAATTGTAAAAATACTTGTCCATTATATAATTTAATTAGTGATCCTTTTAAAGAAACAGAAACATATTATACCCAATCTGAATACCAAATATTTAGAAAATTTGTTCTTGAGCGTGATAATTATGTTTGTCAATATTGTGGTGAATTAGCAACAGATGTGCATCATGAAAGAACTCAAAAATTAGAACCATTTTTTATATTAGATCCTGATTTTGCTTGGAGTTGTTGCAAAAAATGTCATTACGAAAAAGGACATTCAGATGAATGTACAACTGGCAGTTTAGCGAAAAAAACATGTTATTAAAATTTAGACCAGCAATGGAAACCGAATCTCAGTTTTCCATTGCTGGCCTCAGGGTAGAGCAATCACTCACTGCATCGGGACCAAGAATGCTCTGTTCTCGGCATCCCACAGCAAGCACCCTAAATTACTTGACCATGTTGAATATTAATACGCATATAGTACAATCTTATATTTAAATCATTCGCTGTCAAAAGACCAATCGCCTGTTTCCATTCCCACAAGTCTTTTTTACAATTTCTACAATGATACCCCATATTTGGAATTACGGATTTAGTTGAATTTCTACTATCGATTTTAAAACCACAATTCCAGCAGTGATTTATATAAGGCGATTTATAACAAACAGGTTCTGTTCCCTCAGTTCGGCAAAATAAACAATCCCACCCACCAACTGGATCTGGAATCATTTTATTTGTACAGGTGGGGCAATTTGGAATGAACATAGTCACCTCCTTGAAAATTTGAAGATTATTTCTTTCACTAATTAATATATATAGTAAGAACAAACAAAAGAGCACTACCTACATGATAAAATCTAACTGACTTTAAATATGTTTAAGATCTTAGTCAGTGATCTTAAAGGAGAAACGTCATGACTTACAAAGATAATTTCGTTGTTGAAGTAAAAGCAGATGGTCAAATCCTTCGAGTTAAGGATGGATCTGTTTACCTACCTTTTGGATGTCAATATTCAATTCTTTTAAAAAATCTAAATTCCAAAAAAGCATCTGTTAAAGTATCAATCGATGGTGAGGATGTTTTGGACGGAAATTCCTTAATTCTTGATACATTAGTAACTCATGAACTAAAGGGATTCCTTCGTGGTACAACTGCAAAGAATCGCTTTCGTTTTATTCAAAAAACAAAAGAAATTCAAGAACATAGAGGTGATAAAGTTGGCGATGGTTTAGTTAGAGTTGAATTTGCATTTGAGAAACCAAGACCTGAACCAATCATCAGAAAAGTTATTAAAGAAGTTGAAGAGCATCACCATCATCACCATCATGATTATTGGCCAAGACGATATACTTGGTATGATGGAGATGGTTGGAATTATACTTCTGGAGGAACAATTGAGGATAATCAACCGATATCTACGTATAATATGAGTATTGGATCTTCTGGTGATTCTGTTAAAGGAATGTCAAGAGAAGTTGTTTGTGATTCTCTTGGAGTTCAAGCATCGTTTACTGCTCAAAATACTCCTCTCCCAGATGAAGGCATTACTGTAAAAGGTAGTGAAATGTATGAACAATATAGTTATGGTTCAATTGGTGAACTTGAAGACTCGTCAGTTGTCGTTATTTCGTTGAAAGGGATGCAACATAGCTCAGGAGTCGTAGTGAGTGAACCTGTAACCGTAAAGACAAAATTAGAGTGTTCTTCATGTGGATTAAAATCAAAATCCTCATATAAATATTGTCCTAATTGTGGAACATTCTTAGAATAAAATAAATTTGTAGGGGTGTTTTATTGTCGTGGTATGTTTATTGATTTTATTCAATATCATGCCACGATATTTTTTCGCTGTTATGTAACTGATTCACTTAAAACTTCAGAACAAACTATAAATATAAACTACTATTATCTTTAGAAGGAAAAAAAGAATGGATAAAAAAGAAATTAAAACAATAGAAGTGATCGCAAAAGATTTCTATGGAGAGCATTGTCTTGTGGACTCTGCTTTAAGTAGAGCAAACAGAAATCGAAAACCAGAGGGAATGGTTGAAGTATATGACATTAAAGATGATGGAAGTAAGAAATTAATTAGAAAAAATAACTTAGTTTTATATCAAGGAAGAGAAACTTTAGCTCAAATGTTAGTTAGAACAAATACAGTTGATTCCGATGGAAATCCTCCTATAAATCCTGTAGCGGGAAATAAAGATATGTGGTTAAACTGGTTTGGCCTCGGACAGGGTGCAGCAGATACTGAATGTTCTCCAGGAAGCGGTGATGTTTTTGCTCCAGACCCTCCGACCAATGAAGATGAAGAACTTGCATGTCCCGTTATGATAAATGCATCGGATGCTTCATGTGCAGATTATCATATTGTAGGAGACCCAAGTTATCCTGGTGGTGATTGTCAAGGGACAGGGGGTTTATATCCAGATACAGGTTGTTATAAACATCCATTTGATAATATTGCTTTTGAACAAGATAATTTAAATGATAATAAATGGTTAGTAATAAAATTAAGTATAATTATTGGATTACTTGATGCAAATGGTTCTGGAACTTCTGGACAACCACTTAATGAAGCGGGTTTATATACATCAGCATCAAATGCTGGAGGGTATTCCGGAGACTTTGCGTTATTTGCTAGAGTAACTTTTCCAACGTTACTAAAGGATAGTACAAGAAGATTACAGTTTGTTTGGTATCTATTTGTTTAAGGAGATTTTTTGGAAAGTAATAAAAAAGGAAAAACATATGAAGAATTATATGGTCCAGAAAAAGCTAAGGAACTAAAAAAGAATTTATCTGTCAAATTTTCTAAAAAATATGTTGGAGAAAATAACCCATTTTTTGGAAAGCACCATTCATTAGAGACTAAGCATAAATTTCATAAAATTAGAGCGGGCAAAACATATGAAGAAATTTATGGAACAGAAAAAGCAGAATTAATAAAAAATAAACTTAAGAAAGAAAAGCGCCCAACAAATTATTTTACTGAATATGATGAAGTATTTTATTGCTCAGAAAATAGACAAGTTATTTTAAAAGAGCAAAATTACTTATGCGCAATATGTTTACAAAAATTAGGTTACAAATTTAAAAAGAATTTACATCATATAAATTACATTAAAAAGGATAATAGAAGAAAAAATTTAATCTATTTGTGTGTTGGTTGTCATGTGACTACAAATGGAAATAGAGAGTTTTGGAAAGGGTATTTACGTGGGTTAAATAGAGAAATTAATAGAACTAAAAAGTTATCAAGGAAGATTAATTATAGAATTGAAAAGAGTTTGAAATTAGAGTTTAGACAAATGATAATAAGCAGGAGGGTATAACCCATGGCAAATGTAAGCCCCGGAGTTTTCTCTAAAATAATCGACCTGTCTACATTCGTACAAGCAGTTCCATCTACAATTGGATTCTTGTGTGGATATACACAAAAAGGTCGAGACAACGAGCTAATTTTTGTTGGCTCAAGAGCTGAATTTATTTCTGAATTTGGTGAACCCAATATCGTAGATTTTGGTAAAAATTATGGTCAAGGTCCATATATTGCATATAACTATCTTGGTGAATCTGGTTCATTGTTTTGGATCAGAACATTACCAGATGATGCAGCATATTCACACTTGAGAATTGATGCCTCAATGGGTGCATCTGATGCTTCTGCAAGTATAGCACTAGCTTATGATGATTCCCCAATTGAAGATAAAGATGAATTAAGATCTAGTCTATTGACTTCAGGATCAACTGAACCGATAGCAATTCTTTATCCAATCGGAAGGGGAGCATTCTATAATCAAATTGGAGTTAGATTGACTGCTCATTCAAATCCAACTCTAAATGGTGTTTATGTTCTTGATATCTATGAAAAACAATCAGATGGAGAAGATGTAATTATTGAATCATTTGAAGTTTCATTTGATCCAAATGCCAGAGATAATGCAGGCGATTCAATTTGGATTACGGATGTTCTTGCAGTATATTCATCTGTATTGAGATGTGAAATGATTCAAAAAGAAGTTAGTGG
>Ga0180435_10005417_pt1 | contig 12414 bp, 11 predicted proteins | sample SS_ome_3_FD_132467 | JGI IMG/M metagenome (GOLD analysis project Ga0180435, IMG submission 132467) | Hypersaline lake sediment archaeal communities from the Salton Sea, California, USA - SS_3_S_1 metaG | ecosystem: Environmental > Aquatic > Non-marine Saline and Alkaline > Hypersaline >... | reverse complement strand
TTTCGGTCTCGAGGTAGAGAAAGGTTTCGTCGGACGCGACCTGGACGGCAAGATCGGCGGCGGCGACGCCCGCGTGTCCCTGGACACGGTGAACGGCTCGATCCGTATCAAGAAGAACTGAACGCACCGGGGTCACGATCCCACCCAAAACAGCCCGGCCACGAGCCGGGCTGTTTCTGTAAGAGCGAAAAAATGGGGCCGGATACATTTTATGTGGGCATAAAATGTATCCGGCCCCATTTTTTCCGGGTCGCCGCTTACGCGCCTCCTACAAAAGAGATCACGATCCAGGTGCTGGTTCGGACGGCGGAGCCGTATACGAAGGCCGGTCGCGGGCAAGCCCGCTCTTACGATCCTCGGGTCATGGGCGTCATCCTTGGGCCCATGGGCATCTACCCGCGTTTACAGTCTCGAGTGCCTGATATATCATCGGTCGGAGTATCCGACCACAAGGAATCCGGCTCATGCAGAAGCTTTCCTGGCGCGGGGTGTTCCCGGCGCTGACCACCAAGTTCACCGCCTCCGACACGATCGACTGGGGCGCCATGGAGCGGCATCTCGCATTCCAGCTGGATGCCGGCGTGCACGGGATCATCGTGCTGGGTTCGCTCGGTGAGAACGCCACGCTGAGCATGGAAGAGAAGGTGGAAACCGTCCGCTTTTTCGCCGAGACGGACCGCCGGGGACGCCCGCTGGTGGCCTGCATCGCCGAGTCCTCGACGCGCGACGCGAAGCAGTTCGTCGCCGCCGCCCAGGACGCCGGCGTCGACGGCTTCATGCTGCTGCCGCCGATGCGTTACGCCAGCGACCGGCGCGAAACCCTGGCCTACCTGAACGACGTGGCGGCGGTCGCCGAGCGGCCGATCATGATTTACAACAACCCGATCGCCTATGGCATCGACATCATGCCGGAGGACTTCGTCCGCCTGGCCGACAACCCGAAGTTCGAGGCGATCAAGGAATCGGCCGCCGACACGCGCCGTTTCACCGACATCCGCCGGCTGACCGGTGACCGCTTCGCCCTGTTCTGCGGCGTGGACGACCTGGCGCTGGAGTGTTTCGCGCTGGGCGCCGACGGCTGGGTGGCCGGCCTGGTGGTCGCTTTCCCGCGCGAGACCGTGCGCCTGTGGGAGCTTTGCAACGCCGGGCGCTGGGACGAGGCGCGCGCGCTGTACGCATGGTTCCTGCCGCTGCTGCACCTGGACATCGGTCCGAAGTTCGTCCAGCAGATCAAGCTGGTAGAAGCGCTGGTGGGCGTCGGCAGCGCCAAGGTCCGTGCGCCGCGCATGCAGCTGGCCGAGGCCGAGGCCTCGCGGGTCGAACGGATTCTCGAGGAAGCGCTGGCGACGCGGCCCGCGCTGGACTGAATTCGTGACCGTCACCGCGCCAGCCGCAGCCCGCCCACCGAGTCTCGCCGAGCAGGCCTACCAGCGCCTGGAGCACGACCTCGTGACGCTCGACCTCGCGCCGGGCGCGGTCGTCTCCGAGGGCCTGTTGATCGAGCGCGTGGGGCTGGGGCGAACGCCGGTGCGCGAGGCCATCCAGCGGCTGGCGCACCAGGACCTGATCCGGGTGATGCCGCGCAAGGGCCTGATGATCGTGCCGATCGAACAGGCCGACCTGTTGCAGGTGCTGGAAGTGCGCAAGGGCCTGGAGCGGCTGATCGTGCGCCTGGCCGCGCTGAACGCGCGCGACGATCAGCGCAGCGGCCTTTCCTCGATCGCCCGCGACCTGTCCTTCGCGCACGAAAGCTTCGAAAAGTTCCTCGACCTGGACAGCGCAACCGATCGCCTGCTGGACGAGTGCGCCGGCAATCCCTTCGCCGCCGCGGCCGTGGCGCCGCTGCGAACGCATTGCCGCCGGTTCTGGTACTTTTACCGTCAGCGTTTGCGCCTGTCCGACGCGATCGCGGCGCATTCTTCGATGGTTCGCCTCGTGGCGCGGCGTGATTACCAGGGCGTGCAGAAGGCATCCGATGCCGTGATCGCGACCCTCGAACGACTGGTCGCCAGCGTGGAGTGAAAAACCATGGCCGATCCCGTACGCACGACGTTCCACTGTATCGACGCGCATACCGCCGGAAACCCGGTGCGCCTGGTGTACCGCGGCGCCCCCGAGCTCGAGGGCGCCACCCTGCTCGACAAGCAACAGCACTTCGTGGCCGAGTACGACTGGATTCGCACCGCGCTGATGTACGAACCGCGCGGCCACGCGATGATGTCCGGCGGCTTCCTCTACCCGAGCCGGCGCGAGGACTGCGACGTGGGGATCCTGTTCATCGAAACCTCCGGTTGCCTGCCGATGTGCGGCCACGGCACCATCGGCCTGGTGACCATCGCGGTCGAGAACGGCCTGGTCACGCCGCGCGAACCGGGCAAGCTGGCGCTGGAAACGCCGGCGGGGCGGGTCACGGTGCGTTATCGGGCCGAGGGGCGCAAGGTGCGCAGCGTGCGCCTGACAAACGTACCGTCCTTCCTGCACTCGTCCGGGCTGCAGATCGATATGCCCGAAATGGGCGGAACCCTGGAACTAGACGTGGCTTACGGCGGTAATTTTTACGCGATCGTCGAGCCACAGGCCGTGTACGGGGACCTTTCCGAGTTGGACGCGACCGACATCGTGCGGCTGAGCCGGCTGGTACGCGAACGGGCGAACGTGAAGTACCGCTTTGCACACCCCGACGATGGCCGCCTCTCGCACATGCGCCACGTGCTGTGGGCCGGGCGGCCGCAACGACCCGGCGCTGATGCACGCAACGCCGTGTTCTATGGCGATTCGGCCATCGACCGCTCGGCCTGCGGCACCGGCACGTCCTCGCGCATGGCGCAGCTGGCGGCCCGCGGTGAGTTGGAAGAGGGCGACACGTTCGTGCACGAGAGCTATATCGGCAGCCGTTTCACCGGCCGGATCGAGGCGCTGACGACGGTCGGCGACTTCCCGGCAATCGTCCCGAGCATCGAGGGCTGGGCGCGCGTGTACGGCCACAACGTGATCACGGTGGACCCCGACGACGACCCGTTCTGGGCCGGTTTCGTGGTGACCTGATGGAGCTGACGACACTCGATTACCACACGGCGGGCGAGCCCCTGCGGATCGTGACCGGGGGATTGCCGGAGCCCGAGGGCGATACGGTGCTCGAAAAGCGGCTCCACATGCGCGAGCACATGGACCGGTACCGACGCCTGCTGATGCTGGAACCCCGCGGCCACGCCGATATGTACGGCGCGGTGCTGCTGCCGCCGGTCACGGACGATGGCGACGTCGGCGTGCTGTTCCTGCACAACGAGGGCTACAGCACGATGTGCGGCCACGGCATCATCGCGCTGGTGACCGCCGGGCTGGAACACGGCCTGTTCGAGGTCGCCGATCCGGAAGCGATTCGAATCGACACCCCTGCCGGGCGGGTGACGGCCCGCGCCCACCGCGCTGGCGAGGGCCGGGTCGAGGCGGTGTCTTTCCGCAACGTGCCGGCCTTCGTGCTGGAGCCGAAGGTCAGTGTCGCGGTCGAGGGGCAGTCGATCGATTGCACCGTGGCCTACGGCGGCGCCTTCTATGCCTACACGGACGCGGCGGCCCTGGGCCTGGAACTGGTGCCGGGCGAAGCCGCCGAGGTCATCCGGCTGGGGCGGTTGATCAAGGCCGAGGTCGCCGAACGCTGCCAGATCGCGCACCCGGAAGGCCCGGCCGACCTGGGCTTCCTGTACGGCACGATCTTCGTACGGCAGGGCAAGGAGCCCGAACACTCCCGCAACGCCTGCGTGTTCGCGGAGGGTGAACTGGACCGCTCACCGACCGGCACGGGCGCCAGCGGCCGCGCGGCGATCCACCACGCGCGGGGCGATATCGGCCTGGGGCAGGAGCTGCTGATCGAGAGCATCATCGGCAGCAGTTTCCGGGTGCGATGTCTCGAAAACACGCTGGTCGGCGGGATTCCCGCGGTGATCACCGAGGTGACCGGCAGCGCCTGGATGAGCGGCGAGCACCGTTTCGTACTGGACGAGCGTGATCCGCTCGGCAACGGATTTTTGTTGCGCTAGGGCGCTAGACTGGGAGTGCAGGCACGCCCGGTATCCGCCTCGCGATTCAACCAACATGAAGGACCGATTCCCATGAAGAACAAGTTCATCCTGATCAGCCTGCTCACGCAGTTCGCCCTGTCCTGGGGGCCGCCGGCGCTGGCCGAGAGCGACGCTGAACGGTTCCAGGCGATCTACGAACGAGAATGGGCTTTCCGGCTGGAAGAATTCCCGATGCTCGCCTCGTGGACCGGCGACGACCGATACGACGGGCGGCTCGGCCGGGTCAGCGAGGCGGACCAGGCCCGGCGCCACGCCTTCTGGACAAAGATCCGGGAAGAACTGGATACGGTCTCCTGCGAGCGGCTGTCGCGGGAAGACTGCATCGACTACCGCGTGTTCCGGGGGCAGATCGACAACTTCCTGGCCGAGTTCGAGACCCGGGCCTACCTGGTGCCATTCAACAGCGACTGGGGTTTCTACATGGCCTGGGGCCGCCTGCCGGCCGAGACGACCTTCGAGGACCTCGACGACTACCGCGCCTACCTGGCGCGCCTGCAGGAGCTGCCCGCGGTCATGGACGAGTATATCGCCCTGATGCGCGAAGGCATCGAGGTCGGGATGACGCAACCCCGGGTGATCCTGGACGGGCGCGACCGCCCAATCGCCGCGCAGATCGTGGACGACTACAGGCAAAGTCCGTTCTACCAGCCATTCGCATCCCTGCCGGAGTCCGTGGCCGGGGGGGAACGGGCGGCGCTGCTCGCGGCGGCCGCCGAGGCCGTGGATGAGGGCGTGATCCCGGCGTTCCGGCGTCTCTACGAGTTCTTCCACGAGGAGTACATGCCCGGCGCCCGCCAGACCCTCGGCGCCAGCGAATTGCCGAACGGTGAACGCTTCTACCAGGCCCAGGTGCGGCAGTACGCGACCGTGGACATGACACCGCGGGAGATCCACGACATCGGCCTGGCCGAGGTGACCCGCATCCGCGCCGAGATGGACGCGATCATCGCGGAGCTCGATTTCGAGGGTGACTTCGCGGCCTTCCTCGAGTTTCTGCGTACCGACCCGCAGTTTTACGCGCAGACGCCGCGGGAATTGCTGGCCACCGCGTCGTACTATGCGAAAAAAGCCGACGGCCGCTTGCCGTCGATCATCGGCCACCTGCCGCGGCAACCCTACGGCGTGGCGCCGGTGCCCGACGAGCTCGCCCCGTTCTACACGGCCGGCCGCTACGTGGGTGCACCGCTCGCGTCTCACCGCGGCGGCTACTACTGGGTGAACACGCACGACCTGCCCAGCCGTCCGCTCTACGCGATTCCCGCGCTGACCCTGCACGAGGCCGCGCCCGGCCACCACACGCAGGGCGCCCTTGCCAAGGAGCAGGGCGAGAAGCCCCCGTTCCGGCGCTTTGACTACATCTCCGCCTACGGCGAGGGTTGGGCGCTTTACGCCGAGAAGTTGGGCGTGGAAATGGACATCTACGAGACGCCCTACGATCACTTCGGACGACTCACCTACGACATGTGGCGCGCCTGCCGGCTGGTCATCGACACCGGCATCCACGCGATGGGCTGGGAGCGCCAGCGAGCGCTGGATTACCTGGCCTCCAACACCGCGCTGTCGATGCACGAGATCACCACCGAGGTCGATCGCTACATTTCCTGGCCGGCGCAGGCGTTGAGCTACAAGCTCGGCGAGTACACCATCCGGCAACTCCGGGCGCAGGCCGAGGCGGAACTCGGCGACGACTTCGACCTGCGGGCCTTCCACGATTTCATCCTGTCGCTGGGTTCGGTACCGCTGGACGTGTTGCGCGACGAGGTGACGCGCTGGATCGGTGAATCGGCCGCCTGACGGAACTGGCGCAGCCCCGCGCCACGGTCCATAATCGCAGGCTGAATCGCTGGAGGTTTCATGATGTCCCGAGTTCTCTTGCTTTCATTGCTTTTCGCCATATCCGCTGCGGCCTCAGCCGCCGAACGCTCGCCGTCACCCGACGGGGCGACGGTCGGTTTCGCCAACATCGCCGACGGTGACGTGGTGCCGCTGGTGTTCACGGTGCGTTTCAGCATTTCCGGCATGGGCATCGCCCCGGCCGGGACGGCGATCGACAATACCGGGCACCACCACCTGCTGATCGACGTGGAGGAACTCCCCGATATGAGCCAGCCTTTGCCGGCTACCGACCAGATCCTGCATTTCGGCGGCGGCCAGTCGGAGACCGAGCTCACGCTCGAGGAGGGCACGCACACGCTGCAATTGCTGCTGGCCGACTACCGGCACGTTCCGCACGAACCGCCGGTGCTGTCCGAGCGCATCACGGTAACCGCCAGCCCGGATGCGCCGCCCCTCGAGACCGGACCGGAGGACTGAGAGCGCCATGGCCGTCGAAGACAGGAAAGTCGTCTCGTTTCACTACTCGCTGAGCAACGACAAGGGCGAACCTCTGGAATCGTCGCGCGAAGGCGACGCGCTGGTTTACCTGCACGGTTACCGCAACATCATCCCGGGCCTCGAGAAGGCCATGGCAGGCAAGGACGTGGGGGACAGCTTCCAGGTAACGGTCGAACCGGCCGAAGCCTACGGAGAGCGCAACGCCAACAGCGTGCAGCGCGTATCGGCCAAGCACTTCCCGAACCCGAAGGCGCTGAAACCCGGACAGCTGGTGCGGCTGCAGACCCGCAACGGCCCGGTCCAGGCCACCATCGTCAAGGTGGGGCGGTTCAACGTCGACGTCGATACCAACCATCCTTTGGCCGGCCAGACCCTTACCTTCGACGTGGAAATCACCGATATCCGGGACGCCAGCAAGGAAGAAATCGACCACGGCCACGCGCACGGACCGGGCGGCGTGCACCACTGAAGCCGAACGGGATCCGACCACTGCAAAAGGCCCGCAGTCTGCGGGCCTTTTGCATTAATCCGTTTAGCGTATCAGGACTTGCGGGCGATGGTGCGCAGTTCGTCGATATCCAGGATTTGCACCTGCTTGCGGTCGACTTTCACCACGCCGGCCTTCTGGAACCGCGCCAGCACGCGGCTGACGGTTTCCGTGGCGAGGCGCAGGTAGCTGGCGATGTCGCGCCGCGACATGGCCAGGATGAATTCCTTGTCGGAATAGCCGCGGCGTGAGAAGCGGTCGGACAGCGAGAGCAGGAACATCGCAATGCGCTCGTCGGCGCTGAGGTCGCCGGCGATGGTCTCGAGTTCGCTGATGCGCTGGCTCATCACCCGGAACAGTTCGTTCTGCAGTTCCGGCATGTGGCGCGCCATGTTGGTCACGGTGTCGAAGGTCAGGCCGCAGACGGCGCTGGTGTCCAGCGCAACCACGTTGGCGGTGTGCTTGCAGGAATGGATGGCGTCCAGGCCGATGATCTCGCCCGGCAGGTGGAAGCCCAGTACCTGTTCCTGGCCTTCGTGGTCGATGACGTAGCTCTTGAAGCAACCGGTGCGCACCGAGGCGACGGAGCGGAACTCGTCACCGGCGCGGAACAGGTGCTCGCCCGGCTGGATCGGACGGGACCGGTGAACGATCTGCTCGAAGCGCTCGGTTTCGTCCGGCGTCAGGCCTCTCGGCAGACAGAGTTCGCCCAGCGCACAGCGGCTGCACGCGACCTGCGAACGCGACGGTTCGCGACGGTAATCACGGATATTGGCGACTCTGAGGGAGCTTTCCATCTTGCACTCTCCAAGTAATTGATGCTTTTAAATGCATTATATGCCCGGGGGGGTCGTGAAAGCATGAGTAGAACTACGTATATGGTTCTAGCTAGTTCACAAAAAGTCCCGCTCGGAGGCTTATTCTAGCAGGGATTTCGGCCGAAATCAGGCAATTTCGAGCCCCGGCGCGGGGCCCAAAAAACGAACCCGCCGCGAGTGTGCGGCGGGTTGTGTGTTTTGGAGAAAAATGTCTTAAATTACACGGGAATAGCGCGGTGTTTCCGCGGGTTCCTGGAGATACTCGTCGAACGTCATCGCGATGTTTCGGAGCAACAAGCGGCCCGGCGGGGTCACCTTGATGTCGTCTCCGCTCATTTCGAGCAGGCCGTCCGCCTCCATTTGCTCCAATGCAAGGAGTTCGGGCGCGAAATGTTCGTGGAAATCGATGGCGAACATGGCCTCGATTCGTTCGAAACTGACTTCGCCGTGGCACATGATGGATTCGATCACGCGGCGGCGCAGCCGGTCCTCGGTGCTCAGGCTGATGCCGCGCCAGATCGGCAACTTTCCTTCGTCCACCACCGACTGCCAGGTCAGGATGTCCTTGATGTTCTGCGCGTAGCAGTCGCCGACCTTGCCGATCGAGCTTACGCCCAGGCCCACGAGGTCACATTCGCGGCGGGTCGAGTAGCCCTGGAAGTTGCGCTGCAGGCCCCCTTCGCGCTGGGCGATGGTGAGTTCGTCGTCCGGCAGGGCGAAGTGGTCCATGCCGATGTACACGTAACCGGACTCGATCAGCCTGCTGATGGTCAGTTCCATCAACTGCAGCTTGGTCTCGGGAGAAGGAATGTTCTCCGAATCGATCATCCGCTGGGCGCGGAAGATATGCGGCAGGTGGGCGTAGTTGTACACCGCCAGCCGGTTGGGGCGCGCGGCCACCACCGTGTCGATCGTGGCGGCGAAGCTCTCGACGGTCTGCAGGGGCAGGCCGTAGATCAGGTCCACCGAGACGGAATTGAAGCCCAGTTGACGCGAGCCTTCGATCATGGCGAGCGTCGACTCGGTGTCCTGGATGCGGTTGACGGCTTTCTGCACGGCCGGGTCGATGTCCTGCACGCCCAGGCTGATGCGGTTGAAGCCCATGCCGGCCAGGGCGGCCAGGCGCTCGACACCGACGGTGCGCGGATCCACTTCGATGGAGAATTCGCGGGTGTCTTCGCGGCTCAGCGCGAAATGCCGGCCGAGTTGTTCCATCAGCGACTTCAGTTGGGCATCGTCGTGAAAGGTCGGCGTGCCGCCGCCGAAGTGCAGTTGCACGACCTCGCGGTCGTGGTCGAACAGCTCGCCCTGCAATTCGATTTCGCGGTCCAGCAGGGTCAGGTAGTGGTCGGCCTGGTGCGTGTGGCGGGTCACTTTCTTCATGCAGCCGCAGTAGTAGCAGAGTGACTTGCAGAACGGCAGGTGCACGTACAGCGACAGCGGCTTGGGAATCAGTTCGCCGTTGCTCGCGGCCGTGTGACGACGGTATGCCTCGGCGTCGAAACCATCATTGAACTGGACAGCTGTCGGGTACGAGGTGTAGCGGGGACCGGCCACGTCGTACCGTTTGATCAGCTCGGTGTTGAATTCTACTCGTTGTTCCATTGGTGGTTCCGTCGTTGATTGCCCGAAATCCTAAACCATGAAAATGGGCGCAAACTTGATGCGCGTCAAAGCCCATTGCATTGCAAAATGACCTCGGACAATTAATTCAGCATTTCGCAGCTTTTCTAAGCCTCCGAATACAGGCGATTTTTTCAGGTTCCTGGAAAAAAGAAGGCCGGACTGGCGTCCGGCCTAAATCTTGAGACTTGGAGAGTCTTCACACAATCGTGTTCCTTCGATAAGGCGGTCTTCTGCCCTACCGACGAATGTAGTGTACGGAGCGCACCGCTCCCGGTAATTGACCTGTGTCAGTAAATGCAGGGCGCCGGGGTCAGCCGGTGTAGATGCAACCGGCGTTGCAGGTTTCCTGCACGACCACCTTCGAGAGGCCGGGAAGCCCCGGTTGCAGGCGCTCCCAGATCCAGCGGGCGAGGTTTTCGCTGGTCGGATTTTCCAGGCCCTCGATGTCGTTCAGGCAGTAGTGATCGAGACGATCGAACAGCGGCTGGAAAGCGCGTTTCAGTTCGGCGAAGTCCATTACCCAGCCCGTCTGCTCGCCGACCGGGCCGGAAACGTGAACCTCGATGCGGAATGAATGCCCGTGCATGCGCCTGCACTTGTGGCCTTCCGGCACGTTAGGCAGGTAATGGGCGGCCTCGATCTGGAATACGCGGAACAGTTCCATGGGTGAATTGTGGGGGTGCGGTGGGGTTTTAGCAATAACATGGGGTCAGAGTAAAAACCCGGGGTCATCGAACCCGGGTTTTTACTCTGACCCCGTTCTTGTGACGCCGCTCCTATGGGTTCCAGGGCGACTTTCTAGCGTCCCGACTTGAACCCCGTCCGCTCGTGCGAGCCGTCGCAGAACGGCTTGTTGGCCGATTGGCCGCAACGGCACAGCGAACCGCGCATCTTGGTGCATTCCTGGCCGAACTGGTTGTGCATCCGCAAGCGGCCGCGGAACGTCACCGGGCCGTCCTTGATCAGCGAGATCGTGATCTTGCTGGGCCGGGACGACGACGCAACGTCGGAAACCGCCGAGAACTTGCCCGGGTGCAGGAATTCCCGGTCCAGGTGAGCGCCGCTGCATTCCGGCTTGGTCTGGGACGAACCGCAACGGCACAGGGTCAGGTGGTTGGCGTACCGGATCGAGCCGTCTTCGTTGACCAGCGTGATGTTGCCCGTGATCTGGATCGGCCCGCCCGCCGTAATCAGGGCCTCGTTGGGAATCTCCAGCAAGCGCGGAGCGCCCTGGTGCTTCTGGCGTTCCTTGAACCAGCGGTCAAGGGCGCGGTTCGAAGTCGAATCCGTGCCGGTCTGTGCCTCGCCTGGCTCATTCAGGAACGCGACGAAGGATTCCGTACGCTCTTCACTGGTAGGTTTCGCGTCCGGATCGGGGCGAAGTGCGGCGGCTGCCGCTGATTTGCGAGCGTCTTCCATGACAATCTTCCTCCGGGAAATCTTTTTCCTCGCTTATACTCTAGCACCGGATTTTGCAAAGTGCGAGATATTCTGTGCCGATGCCATACAAGATTCTGACCGTCCTCCTGGCTTCGCTGGCCCTGGCGAGCGCCTGGGCGGCCCCTGAAAGCGCTCCCGATCGTCAGCGCGGAGAGGGTCCGTTCGATCAACTGATCCTGCGCGGCGTTACCGTGGTGAACGGCGAGGGCGCCCCGCCGGTGGGGCCGATGGACGTGGTCATCGAGGGCGGCCGCATCGCCTCGCTGCACAACGTCGGTTACCCCGGCCTGCCGATCGAAGCGGATCGACGGCCGGAACTGAATGAGGGTGGTCGGGAACTGGACCTCGAGGGCTATTACTTGCTGCCCGGCTTCGTCGACCTGCACGCGCATTTCGGCGGCGACGCCCAGGGCGTGCCGGCCGAGTACTGCGCCAAGCTATGGCTGGCGCACGGCATCACCACCATCCGGGAGCCGGGCAGCTTCAACGGCCTGGATTGGGTGCTGGCGCACAGGGACCGCAGCGCGCGCAACCAGATCGCCGCGCCCCGCATCGTACCGTATGCCGGTTTCGGCATGGGCAGGGACGAGCCGATCGTCACCGCGGCCCAGGCGCGTGAATGGGTGAGGGGCATCGCCCGCCAGGGCGCCTCCGGCATCAAGTTCTTCGGCGCCGCGCCGGAGGTCATGACCGCCGCGCTGGCCGAGGCTAAGGAGCAGGGACTGGGCACGATGATGCACCACGCCCAGCTCGACGTCGCGCGCTGGAACGTACTCGATTCGGCGCGCGCGGGCCTGGGTTCGATGGAGCACTGGTACGGCCTGCCGGAGGCGATGTTCAAAGACCGGGTCATCCAGGACTACCCGCCGGGCTACAACTACAGCGACGAGCAGCACCGCTTCGGCGAGGCCGGCCGCCTGTGGGCGCAGGCCGCGGCCCCGGGCAGCCCGAAATGGAACGCCGTGCGCGACGAACTGGTCGCGCTCGATTTTACCATCGACCCGACCTTCACCATCTACGAGGCCAGCCGCGACCTGATGCGGGCGATGAACGCCGACTGGCAACAGGATTACGCTCACCCGAACCTGTGGTCCTTCTTCCAGCCTTCCCGCCGGGCCCACGGCTCCTACTGGTTCGACTGGACCACGGCCGACGAGGTCGCCTGGCGGGAGAACTACCGGCTCTGGATGGACTTCGTCAACGACTACAAGAACCACGGCGGCCGCGTGACGACGGGTTCGGATTCCGGGTATATCTGGAAGCTTTACGGTTTCGGCTACATCGGTGAACTGGAACTGCTGCAGGAGGCGGGCTTCCACCCGCTGGAAGTACTGACCGCGGCCACGCTGAACGGCGCCGAGGTGCTCGGCCTGGAAGCAGAAATCGGCTCGATCCGTCCGGGCAAGCGGGCCGACCTCGTGATCGTGAAGGGCAACCCGCTGGCCAATTTCAAGCTGCTGTACGGCACCGGTCATTTTCAGCTCGACGAGAACAACCGCCCGGTGCGGGCCGGCGGCGTGCGCTACACGGTGAAAGACGGCATCGTGTACGACGCCCGGGAGCTGTTGGCCGACGTCAGGCGGATCGTGCGCGAAGCCCGGGAAGCCCAGGGCCAGGATCCCGACGCCCC
>Ga0180435_10005415_pt1 | contig 12419 bp, 11 predicted proteins | sample SS_ome_3_FD_132467 | JGI IMG/M metagenome (GOLD analysis project Ga0180435, IMG submission 132467) | Hypersaline lake sediment archaeal communities from the Salton Sea, California, USA - SS_3_S_1 metaG | ecosystem: Environmental > Aquatic > Non-marine Saline and Alkaline > Hypersaline >... | reverse complement strand
GTCAGAGTTTATTGTCGAAAAAATATAAGGGTACAATTGCGACATAATCAATTGGGTTGCTGCGGTGAAATAATGCTCCTCGGCTACGGTAATTTTATTGGCCTGCCACAAGCGACCGATTTCATGTTGGGCCGGCTGAAAAACATTCAGATAAACGTCTTTGACAGACGTTCCCTGCGCCACGGCATCCAGAATCAACCGACCGGCTGCAGCTCGCTCTCCGTGCAGCAGGGCGTCAACATATTGCTGCATCAACTTGTTCCGGGAACTTGAACGCCTCAATGCGGCCGAAGGTTCTGCATCGGCTGCGGTCAAGCGGACCGCCGCCTCGTCAAAAAAAGGTTGCAGCACAGGCTGAAATTCCCCAGGCAAAGCCTCGACCAAAACTGTATGCATAATTTTGAGCGTAGTTTCGACCACTGATGCCGGCAGGTTCAACCCCACGAACAGTTCCTTGACCCACAACAGATAATCAACAAATAAAGAGGGGTCCTCGGCTAACAGAGACTCATAAAAGTAAGATAAATGATAGTCAACATCTCGAATACTCTTTTGATACCCTTCCTGTCCGTAGCGATCCCACACCTCGGGCTCCAAAGCGTACTGTCGCTCTACAACCGTCCGGGCAATGCTGGCCTGCTGTGTTTTTAATAACTCAACTATTTGTTGGTTCCGATCAGTCATGATTGCTGTACCTCGTTAAAAATTTATCGCAATTGGTTCACCCGGTCCATAAAGGTTTTAACCCGTTCAACCTCCACCTCGTTTGACCACAAGCCGTCATATTTAAAATATGACCCCACAATCAGGGCATCGGCAATAGCCAGATAGCGATCCACATTGGCCAGGGTGACGCCAGAGCCAACCAGCACCGGAATATCCACCGCGGCCTTGACCGCTTGCAGTTCATCAAGATTGGCCTCGGCGCCGGTTGCCACGCCAGTCACAATCAGGCCATCGCTCAAAAAGAATTCGGCCGCGTGGGCCGTTTCGACAATATCCACATCTGCGGTTACGGCGTGGGAGCTGTGTTTCTTTTTGATGTCGGTCAGCACCAGTACCTCAGCGGCGCCAATTTGTCGCCGGTAGCGCAGCACCTCGGCGGAACAGCCGTCAATGTACCCCTCATCGGCCACATGCCCAAAGACAAAGCCCTCGGCCCGGACAAAATCCAGCCCGGCGGCCTGAGCCGCGGCCAGGGCCGGCTTATTGGCCGCGGCCAGAATCTGGAGTCCGCAGCGCAGACCGGTGGCCTGTTTCACCTCGTAGCCCACCACCGCCATAGCCGCGGTGATCTCCGGGCCAATGTTACGGTCAAACGGCACATCGTGCATATTTTCCAGCATCAACACATCAATGCCGGCCTCTTTATAAAGCAACGCCTCCTGCCGAGCGTGGGCAATGATCTCCGGCATCGTGCTGTTGAATTTGGGCGTGCCGGGCAGGGCATCCACATGGATCATGCCGATGATAGTTTTTTGGTCTTTCAAAAAATTTGTCATTGTGAAAACCTACCTCCGGGGAAATTCAGCGAATCTACGAATGGACGAATGAGCGTAACGATTTAAGAGTGGGGATGGCAACCTTGCCACCCTGTTTTTACAGTTGCTCTTTAAGTTGCTCGGCAACACGGCGATTCATGCCCGGCACCGCGGCCAATTCATCCACGCTGGCCTCACGCATGGCCTTTATCGAGCCGAATTTCCGCAGCAAGGCCTGCCGCCGTTTGGGGCCGATGCCTTCGATGTCGTCCAGGCTGGAACGAATGGCGCTTTTGCCGCGCAAATTGCGGTGATAGGTCACGCCAAAGCGGTGGGTTTCGTCGCGGAGGCGTTGCAGCAAAAACAACCCCTGCGAGCCGCGCGGCAGCACAATCGGTTCCGGCTGCTCCGGGATAAACACCTCTTCTTCTCGTTTGGCCAGCCCGATGATGGGGATGGCATCCCGCAAATCAAACTCGTCCAACACCTCCAGAGCGGCATTAAGCTGGCCTTTGCCGCCGTCAATCACGACCAGATTGGGGATGAGTGCCCAGGCGTTATCCTGCTGTGCTTTGGGTTTAGGCGCGGTCGTGTCGGGGGTGTAGCCTTTATCGGTCATCCGTTTAAAGCGGCGGCGCAACATCTCTTGCAGGCCGGCGTAATCATCCTGGCCCCGTACCCCCCGGATTTTGAAGCGGCGATAATCGCTTTTACGCGGCACGCCCTTAACAAAGACCACCATCGAGCCGACGGTGTTGGTGCCTTGCAGGGTGCTAATGTCGTAACATTCCATGCGTACCGGCGGCTCCGCCAAATCCAGGGCCTGCTGAAGTTCGGTCAGTCCCTCGGTTTGTTTGGTTTCATCGGCAGCCCACCGTGCCCGCAAATGAGACAGGGTTTCGGCGGCGTTTTGAGCGGCCATATCCAGCAGTTTTTTCTGTTTGCCGCGCCGCGGCACTTTGAGCGTCACTTTTTGGCCCCGTTTACTTTTGAGCCAATCTCGAATAATCATCAATTCGTCCACTTCTTGCGGCAGCAAAATTTGGGGGGGGATGTTGGCCGCCTGATCGTAAAACTGCTTCAGAAAGGAACTCATAATTTCAGAATCGGCCTCATCAACTGCGCCGTCCAGTACAAAATAGTCGCGGCCCACCAATTTACCCCCCCGAATAAAAAAGACCTGCACACAGGCATCACCATCGGCCCGGGCAAAGGCGATGACGTCCTCATTCAGCGTACCGGCATTGACCACTTTTTGCTTTTCAACCACCTGGTCAATGGCTTTAAGTTGGTCGCGCAGTTGGGCTGCTTTTTCAAAATCAAGCTGTGCCGCGGCAGCCTGCATTTCCTGCTGCAATTCTGCCACCACCGGGCCGGTGTGGCCGTTCAGAAAATCACACAAATCATCAATAATCCGGCGATATTCCTCTTTGTTGACCGCGCCGATACAGGGCGCGGCGCAGCGACCAATGTGGTAATACAAGCAAGCCCGCTCATCCTGACCGGTGATGGTGCGGGTGCAGGTCAGATAGGGGAAAATTTTGCGAACCAAATCCAGGGTTTGGTAAGCGGCCCAGGCCGCGGTGTACGGCCCAAAATAACGGGCGCCGTCATTTTGCAGGCGACGGGTCGTGGTGACGCGGGGATAATCTTCCTGCCAGTGGACTTTAATGTAGGGGTATCGCTTGTCATCTTTCAGCCGCACGTTGTAATGAGGCTGATATTTTTTGATAAGTGTATTTTCCAGCAGCAGCGCTTCCAGCTCGCTGTCGGCCACAATAAAGTCAATATCGGCGATCTCTTTGACCAGCCGGTTGGTTTTGGCGTGCTGGCGGGCCGATTTATGGAAGTAAGAGCGCACTCGACTGCGCAGGTTAACCGCCTTGCCCACGTAAATAACTTTACCCTGCTTGTTTTTGTGCAGGTACACGCCGGGTTTGATCGGTAAATTGTCAAGAATTTTTTGCAGATTTGAATCGACCATAACCCAAATATTTTAGCACAAATCGGGTCACAGCCAAAGCAAGACTTCGCCGAGGGGGTGTTCGGATTTGGGGGTAAAATTCCAAACCCCGAAACGCACCCGTTTTTCCTATTGCATTTTGAAGGGAATCCGTTATAATGGGACTCAATATAGGCTCAACATGGCCCTATCGGGTAGAGCGACTGCCAACGGGGAGATGTGGGGCGGCCTCTGGTAAAAATCCAGAAGGCATAAAAAAGGAGCGCCAAGACGCTCCTTTTTCTTTTTCACAAAAATTATAAGCTTATTCCAGACGGGGGCGAAGTTTGTCAGGCGCATCGGAGGCCTCGGAGGTTTGAGAAATTTCCCGCAGCATGGTCATCAGCGTTTCGAACTCCTGAGTGCAGGTCGGACAATTGTTCAAATGCTGGCGAACCGTGGGCATGATCGAATCGGGATCAGTGCCATCCAATAATAAATCGGCATACTGGTCTAACAAATTAAAACATTCCAGACAGGTGATTTCATATTCTTCTGTTTCCAGAGCGGATTGCAGGAGAACCTGCCACAATTTTTTACTCATCCCCATTACTCCGATAGCCGGTTTATCAGTTGATCAATTGAGTGGTCGGTTGTTGACTCTCAGACGCAACCTCGCCAAGAATCTTACCTGCTTTCACCGAACAGGCGCAAAATATAATCCGGCTCTAAATCCAGCGACCTCAACCGTTTTTTCAGCTTTAAGCGAGCATCATGCATAATCTTGTAAATATTGTTGACATTGGTATCCAGCAGACGAGCCACCTCCGGCATGGGAATATCATTAAACTGGACCGCGGCCATGACCTGTCGCTGCCGTTCGGTCAGGTCATTTTCTATCACTGCGGTGATGGTTTTCCACACTTGGCGTCGTTCGCTTTCACGGTCAGGGTTTTCGCCCATGGCCGAGTCAACATTGACAATTTCCTGCATCGAAGTACCGGCCTCGGTGATGGTATCCAGCGACAGGTCGCGCCACTTGGCCCGCCGCAGCTCGCTAATCGCTAAATTACCGGCAATTTTTGAGGCCCACGTGGTGAATTTACTGCGCCCCTGAAACGTGTGCAAATTGGCCTGCACTTTCAGAATAGCTTCCTGCACAAAATCCTGGCTCATCTGTTCCAGTTCGGTGGGAGCCAGATACCGCAAATCACTGCGGGAGTGCAGATAGGCCATTACCCCGCGCCGTAAATATTGGCGCAACGCTTCAATGGCCTCGGCCTGACCGGGGTGGTCGGCCTGTAATTCTGCCAGCCACATTTCGTTGGTACGTTCCATCAGGGTTATCTCCAAACTTGTCACAAAACCTCAAGCCGAATCATTGTACCGTAATCGGATGGTTTTCCAAAACTACGTGGTCGCCGACAATCTGTCCCCCCTCTAGCAGCGGCAAACGGCTGAAGCCATTGACATCGTACAGCCCCAGCCGCAGCCGATACTGCCCCGCCGGTGTACCTGCCGGCAGTTGCAGTTGGTAGCTGTCGGTCAGTACCTCGCCGGGCAGCCAGCCGGTGGTGGGAAATTGCCCGCCACCCGGAATCTGGTCCTGCTGGCTGACAATCTGCCCCGCCTCGTCAATCAGATGGACAAATACCGTCCAGCTTTTAGCCGGCGTTTCGATGGCCTGCCAGTGCAGCGTCAAGGGCAGGGCCTGGCCCGCAGCCAGCCGGGTCACAGGTAAATCAACCCCGGTCAGGTTGACCTGCCCGCCAAAATCTGTATCGAGCGGAAACTGGGGCGCGGTCGGCTCAAAATTATGGGGGCGGTCAATGGTGGCAACGGTTGTCAACCGCAACGAATCCCCCCCGTTGACCGGCAGACGAGCCTGTTCCGGCGTGAGGAGTCCCACCAGCAGCCGGTATTCACCCGGCGGCAGGGTGGGCGGCAGCGGCACCTGGTGCGGGTCTCGAATCAGGTCGGCGGGCTGCCACCGGTCAGGGGGCCACACCGGCGGCTGTTGATACCACATCACCTGCTCGCCGGTAATGGTTTGCAGTTCGACAAAAACCTGTACCCCCGGCAAATCCGCGGCCAACGCTTGCCAAAACAGGGTCAACGGCAGCGTTTCGCCGGCCTTAAATGGGCCGCTGCCCAAACTGTACCCCTGCAACCGCACCGATGATCCAAAATTAGCCAATCTTGGCGATTCAACCGGCAAGGCAGCCGGACCAACCGGCGGCACCGGCCTGACCACCTCGATGTCGGCCAATGGCAGTTCCGCGCCCAGCGGCTGGCCCGCGGCATCGAGTAAATCCAGCGGATGGGCATCGCTCACCTGGCGCACGCTGAGCAACAAGCGATAGCGGCCCGGCGGCGTACCGACCGGGATGAGCAGGCCATGCCGGTCGGCCAACGATTCTCCGATGGCCAAATCGGTAAAATAGATTTGCCCGGCCCGGGGATGACTGTCGCGACTGGCCCAGGTGCGTCCGGCCGCATCGGTCAGCCGCAAACTGACTCGATGTTCACTGCCCAGATTGCCCTGTTTTTGCCACTGGAGTTCCACCGGCACAATGCCCCGCCCGGCTTCAAATGGCCCTATCCCCACCCGGCTCCGAGCCAGAGTCAACAAATCGGCAAAGTTGGCGGAGGCCGCGGCGGGCATAACCGCGGTTTCTTGGCCGGCCAGAGTCAGTTTGGTTTGGGGACTGTACCACGCCAGCCGGGCCGGATAGCCCAACCGGGCAATGGCGGCTTCGGCTTCATCTTCCCATTGATGGCCCAACGCCTGGTGCGCCGGAAACCACAGCCGGGGCGATTGGCCGAAAATATCCGTCAAATCGGCCAGCCGGCGAGCCTGCCCCTCAGCGCCGGCCCAACCCTGCCCCCAGCCCGGCACCGGATACAGCCGGGGGCGCGGTTCGGGTAAATAGGCGTGGTAAAAGCCTAACTGCCACTGATAACTGGCCAGCAGGGTATCGTCCGGCGTACTCCGGGCGGCGATGTCGCGCAGCAATGGGCGGTAATCCTCCTGCGGATAGCGGGGCCGGGTGTAGAAGCCGGTCAGGCTGGCCGCAGCCACCAGCAACATAGCCAGCACTGCCGTACCGACCAGTAAATATTGCCGGTCCCACAACCAGATAACCCCCGCGCCGACAAACAGCCACCAGGCCGGCGCGGCCAACAGCAAAGTCCGCTCGTAATAGAGCGGGGTAAAGGGGTAAATCTGGTTGACAAAATAGCCGGCCAGCAGCGGCAATCCCAGAAAAAAGGCCAGATACAGCCAGACCCGTTTGGGCCGAGACAAAGCCGCCACTGTTCCCAACGCCGCCACAATCAGCAGCGGCAGGGCGGCCCAGGCGTAGCCCTGCAGCGGCTCCGGCAAATGCCCCACACTGAAAGCCACCAGATGGTCGCCCAGAAAGCGGACAATATTCAGCGGCAGGTAGCCTTCCACGGCCCGCTTGTTCTGGATGTAGCGCAGCAGGCGCGGTCCGGCGTACAGTAGCCACGGCAAATAGAGCAGGCCGACAAAAAAGAAGGGGCGCAGGCGTCGCCATAATTTTTGGGGACGGTCCGGGCGGAGGATAAGACGGTACAGCAGTTGAAATAATAGGATAAAGGCGGCGTAATACATGGTGTATAGCGCGGCCGCGGTACTGACAAGGTACGCCATTCGCCATTGTGGGCGGCTGCTACGGCTGAAACTGTAAACCGATACCGCTCCCAGCAGCGTCACCAGCCCGTACATCCGCACCTCTTGCGAGTAGTAGACGGCCAGCGGCATCACCGCTGCAACGGCCGCCGTGGCCGCGCCGGCTCGCCGGTCGAAGAGACGCCGGGCCAGACTGCCCAGCACGGGAATCAACAACGTTCCGAATATTACGGACAAAAAGCGGGCCGATTCCGCACTAAAGCCGGTGACTGCCAGCCAGCCTTTCAGCAACAAATAATAAAACGGAGGATGAATGTCTATGGCGGTCAGGGCCACCAGTTGGCCGAGGGGTTGGGCCGCAAAATAAAAGCTCCACCCCTCGTCGCCCCACAACGGCTGGAAGCCAAGCTGCTGTACCCGCAGGGCAAAGCCAAGCAACGTGAACAACAGCAGCCAGAGGCCCTTGTTTAATCCAGATTTAGCGGGGATGGACTCATTGCCGTCAACGACGGCTCGCAGTGACATTCGTTCATTTGTAGATTCGTAGATTCGTTTTTTTTCAGAGGAATCTCGGCCCATCGCTTACCCAAACCGCCCATCGGAGCGATGTTGCTGCACCCGACCGCCGGCCTGTTCCAACCAGCCGACGCGCTCCGCCGGATGATGGTCGAACTCCGGCACGTAGGGCTTGATGTCCAACACCGGCGTCCCGTCGAGCAGGTCGGCATTGGCCAGATGCAAGATATTATCGGCTACTGTCTCCAGTTTCACAATCGAAAGGCCGATAGCGTTGGGGCGGGTGGGCGCTCTGGTCGCAAAAATACCGTGCGGCTTTGAATCCAGAAAGGGGGTTACGGTCAGCGAGGTGGCCTGAACCTGATGAAAATGGTACAGCAAAATCAGGTGGGAAAACCCCTCGATATCCTGAAGACCGGGAACAAATTCGGTGAAAACTTCAAGCCGAGCCTGAATCCCGGCGGCCCCGGTCGGCTGGATGGGCATGCCCCGGATGTCGTTGAAAGGGCTGTGAATCACCCCGATGGGGCGGTATTGGATATGCATCATCACTCTGCTCGATCTATTTGCCGATTGTCAGCCATCCAGCGGACGGCATAATCTACCAGCGGCCGCTGCGGCATTAAGCAAGCGACGGCCTGCCCTACCCGGCCCTCAATCACCAGGCCGGTATCGCGGGCAAACTGTGCGCCGATGGTGACAAAATCCGTTTCGTCTAAATCAATATCCTGATATACGCCCCATTGCCGCCGGCCGTTTTGCAGCAGCGGCACGCCCATCTGGACCGTGCGTTTGCCGGGAAAGTCGGCTCGATATTCGGCCAGATGCAACGAGGTATTACTATCGTGACCCACGCCCAACAACAGCACCCGGCCATCGAGCCGGTAGATGCGGGCCAGAACCGAATCGTCGCCCAAACCAAAATCAAGCGGCTGCGGTTGGGTGATGTCGGCGGCATGTTTGCCCCAGGCGGCAAAAGAAAAATGGGGATGATCGCTGCGACGCACGCTGTGTTGGCCGCGAAACGCCTCAACAATGGCCCCCATGCCGCGGGTGGGGGTCAGATCGGGTTGATAGGGCGGCATGGCTTGCCGGATGATTTCCCACCAGTTTTGCGGCACCGGCGGGTTGTTCCAGTCTGCGGGGTCCGAGAGGTGATTGGTGTGGGTGGGCATAATCAAAGTGCCGTCCGGCCCCAGCAAATCTTCCAGGGCCAGAATAACATCAACCGGCCCGCCGACCACCCAGCCCAGCGCGCTCAACGAAGAATGGACCAGCAGAGTCATCCCCGGTAAAATGCCCAGCGCCGATAAATCTGTTTTTAACATGTCAATGGTAATTGGGCCATTCGGTGTATTTTCGATGACCTGTTGCTCACTCATGTTGGCAAACCTCACGCAAAATTTCAGCGGGGGTATTATGCCCTACCAACGGATTGCTGGCAAAATAACCGGAACGGGGTAATTGTCATCAGGCCGATTATTTTTATAATACTGACAACACATTTCAAGGAGACTCTTATGCCCCCCAAAATCTGGAAAACCCTGTCATCACGCCCGGCCTATCAAAATCCGTGGATCACCGTCCGTGAGGATGTGGCCCAACTGCCCAACGGCAAAACCACCCTGTACGGTGTGGTGGAATGTCCTCCGGCGGTAGGGATTTTGCCGTTTGTTGATGACGATAACGTGGTGATGGTGCGCCAATATCGCTATGTATTCGGCGAAAATCATCGCTGGGAAATCCCGACCGGTGCGGTCAAGCCCAACGAATCACTTGAAGCGGCGGCTCGCCGCGAGCTACGCGAAGAAGCCGGCTACGATGCCGGGACGCTGCAATTTCTGAGTAGTTTTTTCAGCAGTAAATCGGTGATGCACGAAGTGGGTCATCTTTACGCCGGGTACAATTTACGTCCGGCCCAGGCTATCCCGGACGAAACGGAATTTCTGGAAGTGGCTGTATTGCCGTTTGACGACGTGCTGCAAATGACGCTCAACAGCGAAATCCGCGACAGTATGAGTGTAATCGCTATCCTGCACGCGGCCCGCGAGCGGGGGCAACAATGAAGCGGTCTACCAACGCCCTACTGGTGGTGGCCAAGCAGCCTCATCCCGATCAAACCAAAACCCGGCTCTGCCCCCCATTGACCGCGGCTCGGGCCGCGGCCCTGTATGAGGCCATGTTGAAGGATACCCTGGCTCTCATCCGACGAGTGCCGGACGTGACTCCCGTGCTGGCTTACACCCCAGCCTCGGCCCGGCCCTATTTTGCCGAACTGGCTCCGGATTTTACCCTGCTGCCCCAACAGGGGGCCAATCTGGGCGAACGGCTGGACAACGCTCTGACTCATTACCTGCAACTGGGTTACAAACGGGCTGTCATTATGAATAGCGACGGCCCAACTCTGCCGGTGGCCTATTTACAAGCTGCGTTCGAATCGCTGGCGAGCGGCGCGGAGGTCACGCTTGGTCCCGCTGAGGATGGCGGCTATTATCTCATCGGCCTGACCCGGCCTGCCCCCCGCCTGCTGCGAGCTGTCCAAATGAGCACCTCCACGGTGCTGGCTGATACCATTGCCCTGGCAGAGCAGGAAAAGCTATCGGTAAAATTATTGCCGGCCTGGTATGATGTGGACGATGCCGACTCGCTGGCCCGGTTGGTCGCCGAATTGACCACCGCCCCGGCAGACGTAGCCCCGCACTGCCGGGCAGCGATACACGGTTGGGAAGAAATTTAGATTGATTGCGTAAACAATCGCCAGTCACCGGGTCAAATTCTACACGCGGCCCGCCAAACCGTGCCAGTCGTTCTGTGGTTGATTTATGTAGTCGTCGTCAATATCACTTCAAAATCGAATGTTTTTACTTGTTTCTTCTCCCAGGGAGGCAAGGTCTACTGTATAGCTCATTTCATTTTCCAGAAAATTGCACAGATCATGACAGGTTAAAAATGACAGTTCCAGCGATGAATGCAGCCCTTCAAGGCTAATTTTACAGGGTTTTGCTTTACGTAATTCCTCACCCGGTTCTTCCCAAAATCGCAAAATATAAGAGCGCGTTGGCCGACACCGGGTAGTATCCTTTAAGTCGGACATAATATAATTTCTCCTTGCCGTTAAGAATTGTCTGTGGTAATATGACTGACTAACAATGAGTGTTTCCCCCTGACCGCGACCTGGCTCGTATTATCAGATAAAACAAAAGCATTTTTCCGGAACAGATGTAGATTGCCGGCCCGCCTTTTTATCACAGTTTTGACCAGGACCATCCAACGCCATAGCCTACCTGCTAGCGGCCTGATTAATAGGGGTATCCCTTACCAAAAATCAAGTATAAATCATCACCACTAAAATATTACTAATTGTTCTGAGGATGCGGCTTATTCAATGACTAAATCGCTAACATTAAAATTATTTGGTGGCTTACAAATAGCATTGGATGGCAAGCCCCTCACCAAGTTAACAAAAAAAGAACAAGCCCTGTTGGGCTATTTAGCCGTTACCGGCCGAACCTGGTCGCGTGATAGCCTGTCAACTCTGTTGTGGAGCGAAGTAGAAGAAGCCAAAGCCCGGAAGAGCCTGGGCGTGGCCCTGACCCATTTACGCCGCCATCTGGCTGACTATCTGCATATCACCCGACAAGAAATAGGGTTAAAGCCCAACCAGCCCTATTGGCTGGATGTATCGGTTTTTCTGGAAGCATTTCCCCACCAATTTGACCATGCAGTTGACCCGACCAATTGGTTAAAACAGGAGCCGCTGTTACCAGAACAGGCAGATTGTCTGCAAAAGGCTATAGAGTTATACCAGGGGAGCTTTCTGGATGGCTTCTCGGTAATCCATGCCCCACTGTTTGAAGAATGGGTGTTGAATAAACAGGAGCAATTTCACCTTCTGGCGATTCAGGCCTTTTATCAACTGGCCGGCGATACTTTGCGGCGAGCAGATTACAAACTGACAATTGAATACCTCCGTCAGTTGGTCAGCCTGGACCCTTTACAGGAAGAAGCACACCAATATTTGATGTTAGCCTATGCCAATTTGGGCCAGCAAGTTGCCGCGGTGCAACAGTACGAAACGTGTCGCCGGGTGTTGGACAAGGAGTTGGGACTGACCCCTATGCCTGAAACCACTGCTCTGTACCAACAGATCAAAACCGGTAATTTTGCGCTCGCCGAAAGCAGAGATGGACCCGCCTCGCACCTGACCGCTCGCCATAATCTTCCAGCCCCTGTCATGTCGTTTGTAGGCCGAAAAACAGAATTAGCCAATCTGGTCCAAATATTTAAAAACCCTGACTACAGATTATTAACCATAGTTGGCCCCGGTGGTGCCGGGAAAACCCGATTGGCCATTATCTCAGCCACGGAGCTATTGGATCAGTTTCCCGGTGGCACCTGGTTTGTATCGCTGACCGACCTGCCGTCGTCACCCCACTCCAATACCCCGGGGCTGCTGGCCTCAGCCATAGCCAAGGCTCTGAATTTTTCATTCAGTGGGCCAAAAACGCCGTCAGAACAGATACTCAATTATTTGCGTCAAATTTCTCAGCCGGTCCTGTTCATCCTTGATAATTTTGAACCGCATCTTTTCGACACAAAAATCCTGCTCGACATTCTCCAGACAGCCCCCACCGTCACCCTGATGGTCACCGCCCGCAGCCGGTTGAATTTCCAAAGTGAATATGTGATCCCGATTACCGGCCTGCCAGTACCACCATCGGCCCATCACCCCCAGGCCGCTACCTACGACAGCGTGCAGTTATTTGTCGAGCGGGCCGCCCGGCAAAAACCTGAATTCATCCTGACCGAAGAAAACCTACCTCAT
>Ga0180435_10005414_pt1 | contig 12419 bp, 9 predicted proteins | sample SS_ome_3_FD_132467 | JGI IMG/M metagenome (GOLD analysis project Ga0180435, IMG submission 132467) | Hypersaline lake sediment archaeal communities from the Salton Sea, California, USA - SS_3_S_1 metaG | ecosystem: Environmental > Aquatic > Non-marine Saline and Alkaline > Hypersaline > Sediment... | reverse complement strand
ATGGAGGTGTAGGTGGCCCAAATATAGGCATCGGCGCATTCCATACCGTATCGGCTAATGGGAGCATGGAAAAGCAAAACCGATGGAGCATGGTGACATATCAGGGAGGATCCCGCTACGTTCTTTTCCTTAAAACGCCTTTTGTAATTATTCAGGCGGGTGACATTTATTTTAGGCGCAAGCACCTTCATTATGGGCATCATAATGGCTGAGGTAACCATCTGCATGGATTTAATCAGGGTTTGTCCTGTTCGCTCGTTCAGCTTCTCAATGATCTCCGGGGTATTTACGGCAGTTATTTCAATGGGGCGTGCATTGCTGGCCGAGGGATAGTGTTTCATGTTTTCGATCAGCAAATTCAGAGTTTCTTTTTCCACCTCTTTCTTTTTGTAACTTCTGCAGGTTCGGATATTGGCCGATAACTGTCGAAAATGGGTGGGAGCAATGCCGGACGACTCCAGTTTAGTAATACCTTCCCCCTCTGGATAAATGGTGGACTCGGGACATATCGCCACACAGTGTCCGCAGTGAATACAGGAGTCGTTGATGATCCCCTGTTCAATTTCAATTGCGTCTGAGGGACAATCCTTTACACATTTCAAACACTTGGTGCAGTTTTCCAGTTTTATACTTGGCATATCTTTGATCTTTTATGCAGTCTAAAATACAACAAGCCCTTGTATATTGGCATGTGCTGCCTATATTTAGAATCTATCAGAATATGCGGCAGAATGACAGAGTCTGGAAAGGCCACTAGAAGCTTAATTCTTCTTTTAATCATCATCACCTCCTTTATTAATCCCTTCCTGGGCGCAGCCATCAATATTGCCCTTCCTTCCATCAGTGCGGAATTCTCCATGGGGGCTGTCGGTATGAGCTGGGTGGCCATGTCCTTCCTGCTTTCATCTGCGGTATTCCTCGTTCCTCTTGGAAAGCTCGCGGATATAAGGGGAAGAAAGCGCATCTTTTTTTTGGGAAATGTAATTCTGACCCTTAGTTCCATTCTCTGCGCATTATCCACCTCCGGGACCATGCTCATTCTGCTTCGGGGTATTCAGGGTATTGGAAGTGCCATGGTATTTGGAACGGGAGTGGCGATTATTACCTCGGTTTACCCTCCTAAAGAAAGAGGAAAGGCCATCGGGATAACTGTAACATCGGTGTATGTGGGACTTTCCCTGGCTCCTTTTCTGGGGGGCATGCTCACCCAGTATCTGGGCTGGAGAAGCATATTTTATGCTACGGTTCCCTTTGGACTTGCGGTAATCTGGATCACCTGGAGATATATCAAAGAGGAGTGGGCCGATGCCAGAGGTGAAAAGTTCGATATGCGCGGGTCCATTCTATACGTACTGAGCATGTCTGCTTTTATGTATGGATTCTCCAAGTTGCCGGATAAACTGGCCATTGTACTTGTCTCTTTTGGTCTGCTGGGGATGGCGGCATTTGTGGTGCTCGAAATAAGGGTCCGTTTTCCCGTATTCAACATGGTGCTATTTAGCTCAAACAGGCTCTTTGCGCTATCCAACCTGGCAGCACTGATCAACTATGCCACCACCTTTGCCATAACTTTTCTGCTGAGCCTTTACCTGCAGTATATTCTGGGGATGTCGCCCAGGGATGCGGGGATGATCCTAATAACCCAGCCCATTCTCATGGCGATTGTTGCTTCCATTTCGGGGAAGCTTTCAGACACCCGTGATCCCAGGATACTGGCCTCGATGGGCATGGGAATAATCGTGATCGGGCTGGTGATGCTCACCTTTTTAAGCGAGAAATCATCCATCCCCTTTCTGCTTGTGATCCTGGCTTTGGTAGGTTTTGGATTTGGCATGTTCTCTTCGCCCAATACCAATGCCATCATGGGATCGGTGGATAAGAAGTTTCTGGGTGTTGCATCCGCTACTGTGGGGACCATGCGTCTGACGGGTCAGATGATGAGCATGGGTATTGCCACCCTGGTCCTACAACTGTTTATGGGAAACAATCCCATCACTGCACAGAACGCCGGGGATTTCATGAACAGCATGCGAAGTACCTTTCTTATATTTGTAGTACTCTGCGTAATTGGTGTCTTTGCCTCGCTGGCGCGCGGGAAACGAGTTCCCAAATAAGTGCGAAAATTGCTAAATTGCAGAATCCACCACCCCGCAATTCGAATTTCTTATGGTTCGATTATTCAAATATGCGTTTGGAGCAGTTTTCTTACTGGCTCCATTCCTTGCATATTCGGCTGTTCTGCATGTCCCAGGTGAGTATGCTACGATACAGGAAGCCGTGGATGCCGCCTCTGACGGGGACACGGTTTTACTTGCCGATGGAACTTACAGTGGAGTAGGTAATAGAGGAATCCAATGGGATGCCAGGGCAAAACATCTGGTAATCAGATCGGAAAATGGTCGGGATCTTTGCATTATCGATTGCCAGGAGGAGGACAGGGCATTTTTACTGAACCAGGGTCAGGATCGACGGGACCATATCGGGGGACTGACCATCCGCAATGGTAAAATATTTGGACCGGGTGGTGCCATTTGCATAATATCTACTTCGCCCAGGATCCTGAATTGTCTGATGGAGAATAATTCATCTTTTTGCATAAATCTTGATTCCTATTATGGAGGAGGAGCAATAGCTGTCTACGATTCTGCTGCCCCACTCATAAAAGGAAATATTATAAGGAACAATTCCACCTGTTCAATGGGTGGGGGTGTCAGGTATGATCAGCGTGCCTCCGGGGTTCTGGAGAATAATATCATAGTAGGCAATAAAAGCAACTCTATGGGTGGTGGGGGAATATGTGTGAGTCATTTTTCAGATCCTCTCATAATCAATAATTTGATTGCGCGTAACGTGGCCGATGATCCCGGTTATGGTGGTTATGGTGGGGGAATCTATTCCAGTCATTCGGGCCCTAAGATCATTAATAACACCATTGTGTACAACAGCACCGGGAACTTTTTTGTTCCCGGTAACGGTGGAGGGATTGCCATCTCAAAATGGTTACCACAACCGGTGATCAAAAACTGCATTATATGGAGCAACGAGTCTGGTTCTGATTCCAGGAATATCCAATGTGAGTGGAATCAGTGGATGGACATTAGTTATTGCAACGTGGAGGAGGATCTGGGTCATATTTTTGAACTTCTGCCACATACCAATATGGATTCTCCTCCACAATTTATCGATCCGGATAAGGGAAATTTTCAGTTGCTGCCAGGTTCACCCTCTGTAAATATGGGCACTCCCGATACCAGTGGTCTCAATCTACCCTCTCAGGACCTTGATGGACGGGAGCGAATAATAGATGGCCGGGTGGACATGGGAGCATATGAGTTCCACAAACCCACAGGTCTGACAGCCGTTAAGCTTGATCAGGAATTTCGGGTGTATCCCAATCCCGTCTCGGGACAACTTTTCCTTGAAAAGCTCAAGAACGTGAATCGGGGTGATCTGCTTGTGATCATTTATGACGCAAGTGGAAAAAGGATTCTGGAGAATACAATCTTGAGGAATGATAGAATAAGTTCCATCAACATGGGACGGGAGGCCAAAGGCCTGTATTTATTAACCCTAGTATCAAAGGGGCAGGTGCTTTACAGGCAGAAGATCGTAAAGAACTAATTACCTACCTTTGTCCCCCGATGAGCACCTTTGAGAAGTTAAATTTGTCCAAAGCCCTGTACCGGGCCATTGAGGACCTGGATTTTGAGCAGCCTACACCCATCCAGGCCAAAGCGGTCCCTGTGATCTTGTCGGGTCGCGATGTGGTGGGCATTGCCCAGACCGGAACGGGAAAAACCTTTGCCTACCTGTGGCCCATCCTGCGGGATCTCAAATATTCCACCCAGGTGAATCCGCGCGTTCTGATACTGGTGCCCACCCGTGAGCTGGTAGTGCAGGTAGTGGAGCAGGCCGAGAGCCTGACGCGCTATGCCAATATCCGCATCCTGGGGGTGTACGGGGGAACCAATATCAACACCCAGAAAGAGGCAGTGGTTGAGGGCATGGATATACTGGTAGCCACAGCAGGAAGGTTGTACGACCTGATCCAACACGATGCCCTGCGTTTGAATGCTGTGAAGAAACTGGTGATCGATGAGGTGGATGTAATGCTGGATCTGGGATTTCGTTTTCAGCTGGAAAGGATCTTTGAGATTCTTTCTCCCAAACGGCAGAACATCATGTTTTCTGCCACCATGACCGAGGAGGTGGATGTGTTGATCGACGACTTCTTCAAGGCACCGGCCAGGATCTCCATCGCTTTAAGCGGCACTCCCCTGCACAACATTGATCAGACGTGCTACCATGTAAAGAATTTCTATACCAAGGTAAATCTGCTGGCCCATCTCCTGTCCGACCCGGATGAATACTCCAAAGTACTGGTTTTTATTTCCACCAAGAAGGGGGCAGATCGTTTGTTTGATGCCATGGAAGAGCATTATGGATCGGAACTTTGTGTGGTGCATTCCAATAAGTCCCAAAACTACAGGTTGCGTTCCCTGGAAGAATTTGAGGAGGGGAAATTGCGCATCCTGCTTACTACGGATGTAATGGCCCGGGGGCTCGATCTGAACAAGATAAGCCATGTGATCAATTTTGATACTCCTGCCTATCCGGAGAACTACATGCACCGTATTGGGCGGACCGGAAGGGCAGAAGAGAAGGGAAAAGCGATCCTTTTTTATACCTGGAAGGAAGAGTCGGATAAAAGAGAGATTGAAAAGCTCATGGATTATTCCATACCAGTTGTCGATTTTCCCCAGGAGGTGGAACTCTCCCAGGAACTTACTCCTGAAGAGCGTCCAAAACAGAATGAAGTCAAGTTAAAGACAGCTAAAATTTCTGAGAAATCGGGGGGTGCCTTCCACGAAAAGAAATTGAAAAACACCAAGACCAACCAGGGTGGCTCTTACCTGAGAAAGAAGAAGAAATACAAGAAACCCCTTACCAAAGGAGATAAGAATTTTAACCGCAGAAACAAAAAGAGGCGTTAGTATGTGAAGCTGCCATCAAAGCACACATTTTACACCCCCGCGATCCATTTCCACCACACAGCGATTACAGCGATTGCATTCGCTTTTTTCAATTTCCCCCTTCTTAAGCTTCATGAGAAATTCACTGTCATGAATCAGGGTTCGGGCCATGGCAATAAAATCAAAGCCGGCATGTAATACCTCTTCAATTCCTGTAAGGGAATCAATGCCACCCAGATAGACCAGCGGCAGATCCACCCTTTTGCGGACTTCCCTGGCCTGATCGAGGAAAAAATTAGGCGTGAATTTATAGCGTCTGATAATGAAAGGGCCAAACAGGGCCATGGTAATTTTTTCTGCCAGGGAAGATCCGTTTCTGATCATTCCACCGAGGGGGATTTTACCCCTCATCAGGTAAAAAGGCGATTTGCTGGTAAATCCGCCACTCAGAACAATGGCCGTGCAGCCATAACTTTCCAGCTCCCCTGACACATAAATGCAGTCTTTCAGGGAAAATCCACCCCTGAATCCATCGCTGAGATTTAATTTTACCAGTACCGGATAAGTGGGTCCCACACTGTCCCGCACATTTTTGAGTACTTCCAGTGGAAAGCGGGCTCTGTTTTTTATACTCCCTCCGTACTTATCCTTTCGCCTGTTGGTCCTGGGGCTCAGGAACTGACTTAGCAAGTAGCCATGGCCCATGTGAATCTCAATGGCATCGAAGCCGATTTCCTGACAAGCTCTGGCTGCCTCTGCAAAATCGTCTGACACCCTTTCCAGGTCTGCCGAGCTCATTTCTCTGGAAAACATAAGTCCCGAAAGAGCTCCGTATTCATTGAAGACCCTGCTGGGTGCCAGCGGTCGTCCACCCTCTTTGTTTTTTGAGAAATACCCACAGTGGGTAAGCTGGATACTCACCTTTCCACCAGCTCCATGTACAGCCTGCACCAGCTTTTGCAGTTCTTTAAGGCTTCTTTCGTGGATGTACATCTGGCTGCTGAAGGTCCTCCCATGGGCCGAAACTGCCCCGTAGGATACCGTAGTGAGGCCAACACCTCCCCTGGCCATGGCCACGTGATGATCGGTTAAGGCCTGATTGGGAATTCCCTGATTATGCATGCCTTCGTAAGCGGCCGACCTGATAAATACGTTTCTGAGTTGGAGTTCAGATTCCCCCAGCCGCTTTGTTTTGCAGGCTTCCTGGAAAGTTTTCATAAAGCATCAAGATCTAATATCTAGGCCTTTCGGATCAGATCCAACAGCTTCCGATCCAGCTTGTGACCATACCAGTCTTCATAGTCCACATCGGTCCGTCCCGAGTCCAGTATGCCAAAGGCACCTTTGAAATTCCACAGCGCAAAGCCAATATCGTTGGATCCAAGTATATCCACCACATCGCCGAACCAGGCCAGAAAAACCTTGTGCGGGGTCTTGTTGTAGGAGCCGCATTCACCGCAGTGTACGCCTGTACCCGATTTGACAAGCTGGATCCAGGGTTCGTAAAACTCCTCCAGCATGGCACGACTCAGGTACTGATCACCTACCTGTCCGGGATATTTCAGGGGAGGAAGGTTTTCGATGTCCTTCATGGCCCAGGGTGCCTTGTAGTGCGAGATGATTCCGGGATAATAGCCGCGACAACTTTGTCCAATGGGCAGGTGGGTCAGCTCGGGAATGACCTTGGTACCTATCTGGTTCCCGTCGGCTATTACCAGGTGGTCGGGATTCTGCTCCCAGATGGCCTCAGCTGCCTTTATGGCCACATTGGAATAGATATCCCCGGGAATCAAGGTCTTGCTGGAATGCTGGTTGTTCATATCCTCGATCATGGCAGGTTCGTTCAGCAGATCGAAGCTGATCTTTTCGCGCGGCATATTCTTGTATCGTTTGGCCCACATGCTCCAGTGCCAGTAAAAAGCTTCCTGGGCTTCCTCATCCTTCCAAAGGTTGTAGGGTTCACGAAAACCTGCATTTATGCAATACCCCGGCGCCCGGTGAAGGTTCAGGCTAACGTGTAAATTGTATTTGTGCGCCAGGTAGATGAGGTGATCCACCCGCACCAGGGCCTCCTCGTTTAGCTTGTATACTTCTTCCGGCTCTATGTCCCTGCTCTGGTCGAAATCCAGGTAGGAAGGATAGGCCATGGGTATCCGGACAAAATCAAAGCCCCAGTCTGCCATCCACTTAAAATCCACTTCCAGGGATCCCGGACGGGATCTGTCGGGATTAGGCGAGAAGAAATCCAGCAGGTTAAAACCCTTCCATTTGGGCAGGGGATTTCCGGCCTCAGGAGTCTGAAGTGAAGCAAATGCAGATGGGCCCGCCAGCTGCAGGGCTCCACCCACTAAGGCTGTTTTTTTGAGAAAATCTCTGCGATCTGATCTAAGTTTTATTTTCATCTTAATCGGATTTGGAGTCAAATACCAGGTCGATCATCTGATAGAGAGCATCCTGATTATAATCGAAATCGTTTTCCGTATCGACCCGGTGGACCAGCACCATTTGGGAAGAGGGATATACGCCAAGCATATGGATGCCGGCTCCAGTATGGTAAAAGGCATTCCCTTCCCCTTCCTCCTCTGCCAATACCACACCCCAGAGCAAGCCCCGGGCCAGGCCATATTGCGGGTTGACAATCGACCAGGGGTAGGTACTTGTCTCGATCCACGGGGCCGGGACAATTTGCTTTCCATTCCACTGGCCTTTCTGCAGATAGAGTTGACCATAGAGGGCAAGATCACGGGCCGACATGCGGAAATGGAAGGCCGGAAAGTTGGATTTGCTGGGTTCATACTGGTAAAAGCCATCCTTTTGGGGTATTTCCACGCCTTCCTTTTCTGCATTTATGGTGGCGTATTTTCCCCGGTACTCATGCATGCCCAGGGGCAGCGCTATCTGGTCCCTGAACAATTCGTAAATGCTTTGTCCAGTCTTTTGTTCCAGTATGGCTCCCAGCACATTGAAGTCCCAGTTGTTATAGTAATAATACTCTCCCGGCATGTGGCTTCCCCGTTGGGGCATCCCTCTTAGCATTCCATCACTTACTGCGGCAGCATGGTGATAGATCCCAGATCGGGATTTTAAGAGGTCAGCCACCCTGGCCTCCAGTTCCAGCTCGCTTAGGCCCGGCGGCTTATCATTGATTCCCAGCTCACGCAAAGTTTTTGTGGTATCGATTAGACCTTCAGCCACAGCCTGTCCATATAAGGAGTTCAACAGGCATTTTCGAATGGAATGAATGGTGTGCTTTCTGTCTGTTTCACCCCACTCGAAAATCACCTGGCCTTTCACCATCAGGATCATGGAGGAGGAGCCACTTTCTTCCAGGTGGGACTTCAGTAGTTCCAGTTTCTCGGACGAGAAGCCCATGTCTTCCGGATCAGCATAGCTGAAATCGTGCCTGGACACCCGGGTGCAGCCCGATAGAAGAATCAGGACTGCCAACAGGATCATCTGCTTTCTCATAGGGCGATTATTTACTGAGTTTACTTAAGTTCGACTCCTACGGGACAATGGTCAGAGCCCAACACCTCGTTTAGAATGTAGGCACTTTTCAAAGAAGAAAGAAAACCGGCACTGACCAGGAAATAGTCGATTCTCCAGCCCACATTCTTGGCACGTGCACCTGCCCTGTAACTCCACCAGGAGTAGCTGTCTTTTTCGTCCGGGTGAAAATGCCGGAAGCTGTCCAACAGTCCTCCCTGTGTATAACGGTCCATGCCATCTATTTCTTCCTGCATATAACCGGCCGATTTGTTGTAATTGGGCTTGGGCCTGGCTAAATCAATGTCGTGATGGGCCACATTAAAATCCCCACCCACAAGCACAGGTTTTTTCTTTTCCAGTTTCTTTAGATAGGAAAAGAAATCCTGATCCCAGCTTTGCCTGTAGTCCAGTCTTTTAAGATCGTTCCCCGAATTGGGGACGTAGACATTGACCAGGTAAAAGGAAGCAAATTCCAGACAGAGTACCCGACCTTCCTTATCGTGTTCCTCGATGCCCATATCCCTGTGTACTTCGATGGGTTTTCCTTTGCTCAGTATTGCTGTGCCTGAGTAGCCTTTCTTTTCTGCCGAATTAGAGTAGACCTGGTAGTGGTTCATATGGGTCAGAACTTCAGCCACCTGATCGTCCTGGGCTTTCGTTTCCTGAAGGCAAAGGATATCGGGATCCATTTGTTTCAGGTCTTTGAAAAAGTCTTTTTTGGCAATGGCCCTGATGCCATTTACGTTCCAGGAAATAATCTTCATTCTATTGCTTTTTCACAAGATAGGCATAAGGAGGGAAAAAGTATTTCGGGCTCCAGGGGCTTTTTAAGAATCTTTAACAAAGCCTTTAAGAATTCTTAACACATTCGGCAGATCAAAATCCTCTTTTGTATGTTTTTTTGTAAGCATCTTTCAACAAAAGGCTTAGATAGCGCAGAAGAAATTTAAAATTAAAGGAGGAAAGAAAAATGAAAAAATTAATAAAGATGATGATCCCTTCCGTGATAGGAAGTGGTCTTACCATAGCAGTATTTCTTTTGATTGGATTCAAGCAGGGCGATCCCATAACATCCAACATAAAGCAGGAACAGACTCCGGTGCACAATGCGGTATATACGGTGAAGGAAAACGGGGAATTAGTCCCCCTTGATTTCACTGGAATTTCCAAGGAGGTAATGAATTCAGTCGTACATATCCGTTCAGTCCGGAATGCACAATCCAGACCAAACTCTTACTCGCAGCGTAATCCCTTCGAGGATCTTTTTGGAGAAGATTTTTTCAAATATTTCCGGGGCAATCCCCAACCTGAAGGCCAACAAAGAGGTCAGTCCACACCCCGGGTACAGATGGGAGCCGGTTCGGGAGTGATCATCAGCGAGAAAGGTTTCATTGTCACCAACAATCATGTAATTGACCGTGCCGACGAAATCGAGGTTACCCTTCATAACAATGAGACCTATAAAGCCAAAGTGATCGGAACCGATCCTTCCACGGACTTAGCCCTGTTGCAGATCGGAGGAGACGATTTACAGGGAGTATCCTTCGGCAACTCCGACATGGCTGAGGTGGGAGAATGGGTGATGGCCATAGGTAATCCCTTTAATCTGAATTCGACAGTAACGGCCGGGATTATCAGTGCCAAGGGACGAAACATCAACATCATCAATGATCGCTCGGCCATTGAGGCTTTCATCCAGACCGATGCAGCCATCAATCCCGGAAACAGCGGAGGAGCCCTGGTTAATCTGAATGGTGAACTTATTGGAATAAACACAGCCATTGCCAGTCCCACAGGAGCCTATGCCGGATATGGATTTGCTATACCTGCCAATATTGTGAGCAAGGTGGTGGCGGACTTAATGGAACATGGCATGGTTCAGCGAGCCTACCTGGGAGTAATGATCCGGGATATCGACAGATCACTGCTAGAGGAAAAGAAGCTAAAACTGAGTGAAGGAAGCTACGTGGATAGCCTGGTTGCCAATAGTGCGGCAGCCAAAGCTGGTATTCTTCCCGGTGATGTGATAACAGAAATTAATGATGTGGAAATTCAGAAATCTTCCGACCTGATGGAGCAGGTGGGAACACACCGTCCAGGCGACGAGGTAGCAGTAAGCGTCGATCGCTTCGGCAAATCCATGACTTTTACGGTGCAACTGGCAGACCGGAACGGGGAATTCAAACTGGCCTCCAAAGATAATATGGATGTAATTGACATCCTGGGAGCCACTTTTGAAGAACTGGATGAAAAAAGCGCCGAAAAACTGGGAATCGAAGGCGGGGTGAAGATCAAAGAGCTGGGGAATGGACTTTTGAAGAACCAGACTTCAGTTTCGGAAGGATTTATCATCACAGGTATCAATCACAAAAAGGTGACTGAGCTGGATGACATTCGCAAGTCCCTGGAGAAGGAAAAAGGGGGAGTACTCATTCAGGGTATGTACGAAAACTATCCCGGAGAACTCTATTTTGCCTTTGGCCTGCCCGAATAGTTGGGATTAAAATTGATATCAGAGCCCTGTCCGCCGTGGTGGATGGGGCTTTTTTTTTGGAACGTTTCTTGCACATTTCCATGTAATATCCTAAAAACTCTAAAAGAACTTTCCCATGCGTAAAATTATATTCGTAAGCCTGATACTATTTCTCTCGGCAAATCTTCCTCTATTTTCACAGAACCAGGCCCTTGAAAAGGAAGCCATGATGCAAAGATTCAAAGACAAAGAATTGACACAGCTGGAATACAAGGATCTGGTTTTTGCCTGGCGCGATTTGATGGATTCCATCGAATATCCTTTAGTTCCTTTCGATACCGTACACCAGAAGGTAGAATATGAATACCTGCACAATCTGGAAGGCATCCCCCGCGAAACTATTGTAAACAGGGTCAGTGAATGGACCGCAGTTACCTTTGGAAGCACAGATGGGCTGCTTACCCAACAGGGAAATACCAGCCGGCTTATTCTCAATGGCTCCATTGAAGTCCTTTTTCCCGACCTTTTTATGGTGTGGAAGAATTCCTGGGCGGGTTATGTGGAGAAGGAAATGCAAAATTCAAGCATATGCTATTTTATGCTGGTCTTTACCATACAGGAGGGAAGAATGAGAACCCGGGTGGTAAATATCAATTATCAATATACAGATCCCATTAGCGAGCGTTCCGTTGACAGGGCCCTAAGTTCCCTGTTCCCCATCAGCAACAAGGAGAAGGAAGAGTGGAAGGCCAATATCACACTGATTAACGAGACCAAAAAAAGCCTGGACATCATGACGGGTTTGCTGGTCGACTATATCAAGGATTTTGAGAACGACTACAACTGGTAAGCTGTTAAGAATAATCGCTGTGATCATGGAAGTTATATTTTCCAGTTATACAGGATTGTATCACAGGGATTAATTTTTCATATATATTGGTCTTGCTGATGTAACCTTTAAATCCATGGCGAATCATGTCAGCCATGGAAGGAATACCATTATGCATGGAAATAGCGAGAAATAGTATTTGAGAATTGTGATGTGCATATGATTGAAATTTATAGAAATTCCTTTCCTGCAGTAGCAATGTATCCATGATAATGATATCAGGAGTTGGTGGGTTCATTTCAAGAATTTCAATCGAACGAAACACCCTTATACTCTTGTATTTAATATTGGAACTTAGCAAAGAACTTATAGCTTCCCCAAAATGCACATTTGGCTCCAAAATACAGATATGAAGGCTCTCAGTATTCACCACGAACAAAGCTAAATATTGCCTGGCGGGGTTCGATACCTGTATTTCCCTATTTTATCTACATGGGAAAGGGTATTATTTTCTAGGTACAAACCCCTATTAATTGGCATTTACTTATCGGAATCTGAAGAGTCACAATATTAGATCGAAATCGTATATTTGAGTAAGGACCTCAAGCATAAAGTGAATTGAGCCATGAATTACTCCATCATACTGGCATTTTGT
>Ga0180435_10005412_pt1 | contig 12424 bp, 9 predicted proteins | sample SS_ome_3_FD_132467 | JGI IMG/M metagenome (GOLD analysis project Ga0180435, IMG submission 132467) | Hypersaline lake sediment archaeal communities from the Salton Sea, California, USA - SS_3_S_1 metaG | ecosystem: Environmental > Aquatic > Non-marine Saline and Alkaline > Hypersaline > Sediment... | reverse complement strand
GAAGGCGGCCGGCTAGTACCCGGGCGCACCCGGGCGGCCGGACGACTCCACAATCTCAAAATGATTGTCTGCGAAGCAAAGGGTCTCACATTGAGGCATTGTTGGCGGTTGCCCCGATGACCGGACGTTTCCGGCAGAGAAGGGTAACTCGCTAAAATTCCGCATCTTTAAAATTTGCGGACGGTATTGCGGAAAAGTGGAACGGATCGTGCTCAGTGCTTTTGCAAAATGCATCTCCAGGCCACACATCGCCACATATCCGCACGGAAGTGTCAGGGGGTGCGAACGACGTCCCGGTGCCGGGCCGCACTTCCCTGGAAGTCATGGGGCCATTTGCCGCTCATTTGTGATTCGAGACGTTTGAGCCAGCCGAGAATGCATTTTTCCGGGCGCTGGTTGTGCCCCAAACCAGGGGGTGAGGAGGAAGCATGGATAGGTTGACGGAGAGACGGGTGTTCGCATTGGTTTTCGGGCTGATGCTTTTGTGGGGCGGGTTGGCGCCGGCGTCGGCGACAGACGCCCAGACCCTTCTGGGCGACAGGGTCGACCGCCTGATGTCCGAAAGAAATCTCACAACGGCCGAGGCGATGGCCATCGTCGCGGTCGAAGCGATCGATGCGGGGAGCGACGCCGGGGCGGTCGAGCAGCTGGTGTACAGCCTGGTGAAAATCGCAAATCAGAGGGGAGAAGGCGGCGACGATCTGCTCGCCACGGTGGCCGGGGCGGTGACCGCCGCCGTTGTGGGTTCTCAAGGCCCCTTAGGGGCGACGGTGCCAAGCGACATCGGTGGGCGGCTGCAAGCGGTCGTCACCGCGGTCACGCGCGCGGCGTTGCTGGCCGCAGTCGAGGCCAGCCCGGCGGGCGGTGCTGACCAGGCCACGGAGCAGGTGGCCCGGTCGGTGTCCCGCGGAACCATCGAAGCCGCTGCGGCCGCCGGGCAGCCGATCGACGAGGTGCTCAAGCTGGCCGCCGGCGCGGTGGCCAAGGGCACATCGCCCGCTTGGCAGCTTGATTCCACCACCGGTGTTCAGGCCTCCGCGGCAGCCCTGGAGGCGGCTGCCAAGGGCATCGCCGCGGGGGCGATGCAGGCCGAGGTCGAAGCACAGAGTGTCGCTCTTAAGAAGGCTGCCGGATACCTGGCCCAGGAGGTCGTTGCGGTTGCCATGGCCGGGGGGCTGGAGGCGCAAGAAGCAGTCCGGGCGACCGCCGCCGGCATGGCCGCTGCCAGCCTGGAGGTGGGGCAGGCGCAGCAGCCGGAGGCGGACCGTGCACGGGTCGTCGTTCTGCCCGCCACACTGGACGAAAACCTGGCCGATGTGTCCCAAGGGGCGGCTGAAGGGGCCTTTCTGGTCGTTGCCAGCCGCGACGGGGCATCCGTGGAATCGGCAGCGGAACTGGTGGTAGGCGCGGTCGCCGAGGCATCGGCGGACACGGCCGAGGCCCACGGCGTGGAAAGTGCCGGGATCGACATCCAGTCCGTCGTTACCGAAGCCGCTGCCGAAGCCAGCACTGAAGTCAAGGAACCGCCGACGACCGAGACCGAGCCGGCCACCACCGGGGCCCCGGCCACGACGACCATCGTCCCGGATACGACGACCATCGCCCCGGCCACGACCACCTTGACCACGACGACGACCACCACCACAACCACCACCAGCACCACCACGGTATACGGTCAGTAGCCAGGACAGTGTCCGTCAATTGCGAAATTCAAAGAGGCAAGGCATCTGAAATGAAACGCATCGCCAAACAGTTCACCATCCTTTTCGTCAGCGCCATGCTGGCGGCGCCCGCCGCCGTTTGTTCCCAGCCCAGAACCGTGAACCTGGGCCGTTTCCAGGTGACCCCGTCGCTGGGCTACCGGCTCAACTACAGCGACAACGTTTTTTACGCAGCCGCCGACGCCCAGGAAGACCTTTACCACCAGCTCACCCCCGGGGTGCGGGTCGACTACGCCAGCCCGCGGCCAGGCACTTACGTCAACATCGGCTACACCGGCGACTTCGCCTGGTACCAGGACCTGACCGACAACGACTGGCAGCGACACCAGGGGTTCGCATCGCTGGGCTACGAGGCCCCCGCCGGCTTTTATTTCAAGGTCGACGAAAATTACACATGGAGCGAGGACCCCTTCGGCACCTTCAACGACTACAATCAGTCCAGCCAGTTCGGCCTGGGGGAGAAGACCCGCCGCTGGGACAACAACGCCCGCTTGACACTGGGGTACGCCTTCGGCCGACGCTGGTTCGCAGAGGGCACCTACCGCAACTACCGCATCCGCTACGACCTGTGGAAAGACGCCTGGCAGGACCGCATCGAGGACGAGGCCGGCGCCGGTCTGTTCTACCGGATCACGCCTCGGACGTCGGTGTTTGCCTACTACGCGAACATCAGCACCGAGTACGACCGGCAAAACGAAGGGGTGCGCGACCCGAACCGGGTGGTCAGCTGGTCCAGCGACACCTCCCAGGACAACCGGCAGGAACGCTACTGGCTGGGTGTGCGCGTGGATTCCGGCGGCAAACTGGACGGGGAACTGCGCGTGGGTTACGGCAGCCAAGCCTTCGACAACGCACGCGACGCCAACGGCAGGCCCTACGAGGACTGGGACGGCGTGGTGGCCGCGGGAACGCTCTGGTATCGCCCCACCACGCGGAGCCTCCTGACCCTGAACCTGCAGCACACGCCTTTGGGATCGCCCGACGCCGAGGCGGCCATGTACGTCAACACCCTGGTGGAGTTGAGCCTCCGGCAGGAACTGGCCCACCGGTTTGCCGCCCGGGTGGCCGGGCAGTGGTCCTACGACGACTACAAGTACGAGCCACCCGGGGTGCCCGAAAAGAACTTCAGCCGGTACAGGTTGGTTGCCGGCCTCGACTGGACGATACGGTCATGGCTCACGCTGGGGCTCGAGTACGCCTGGGAGGAGAAGACCGCCAGCGACGAGGCCTACGCGGACTCTGCGTACCGGGCCAACACGGGATTCGTGGCGGTGCGGGTCAACTACTGAAACGGCCACCGGCCGGGTCCGCGCCTCGCGGGTGATCCGGGGTCAACCGGGCGACAGCGGTACAAGGGATGGATTTGATGACATTTTCGATCAGGGAACATCGGCGGCCGGCGCTACTGGCCGCCGTGCTGGCGGTAGTTGTGCTCGGCGCCTGCGTGGCGGGTGGCCCCGTGGTACAGGTGACGGCGGTGAACGGCGGCGGCATCGACGGCCTGGGCGAGGCCGAGCAGGCCCGTTTGGCCGAGATTCGACAGGAGGCGGGCACCGGCCGCACCGAATCGGCCCTCGCCAGCGTGATCGCCCGGACGCCGAGTTACTCGGTGGCCGAGTACCTGGCCCTGAACCCGGGTGCCCTGAACCCGCATAACCAGGACTACCGGGTGGGCGGGTACGATGTGCTGAACGTGGCGGTCTACGAGGAGCCTGACCTGTCCCGGTCGAACATCCGGGTGAGTGCCGAGGGGTGGATCTCCCTGCCCCTGATCGGCCGGCTGCCGGTGGCGGACATGACTCCGTCGGCCATCGCCCGGCGAGTGCGCGAGGAGCTGGCCGCCCAGCAGTACCTGCTCGACGCCCACGTCTCCGTGGAGGTGGTCGAGTACAACAGCCGCCACTTCATGGTGCTGGGGGCGGTCAAGACGCCGGGCTCCTACCCGCTGAAGGCCAAGGAGCGGGTGCTCGACGCCATCGCCGGCGCCGGGGGCGTCGACCTCGAGGACAGCGGGCCGCAGGCCATGATCATCCGCGCCCAGGACCCTGCGGACCCCGGCGCCGGCAAGGTGGTCATCCGCTTCGACGTCTCCAGCCTGCTCGACGGCGGCGACCAGAACGCCAACCTGCTGCTGGCCACCAACGACCTGGTCTACATTCCATCGTCCGACTTCTACTACATCATCGGCCAGGTGGCCAACCCCGGCCGGTACCCGTACCCGGCCAGGGACGTGACCATCGTGGAGGCCATCAGCTCGGCCGGCGGGTTCACACCCCTCGCGGCCCGCAACCACACCCGCATCGTGCGCAAGCAGGCCGGCCAGGAGGTCGTGATCCAGGTGCGGGTGGACGCCATTACCGACAGCGGCCTCAAGGGCCAGGACATCGGCGTGTTGCCCGGCGACGTGATCGTTGTTCCGGAAAGCCTGTTCTAAGGTTAGGAAAGCCCCGTGGAAACCATCGAAAACGAGTTTGAAGAGGAAATACACATCCGGGATTACCTGGCTGTGCTGGCCAAACGCCGCTGGACGCTGGCCGCCGTGTTCTTTCTGACGGTGGTGGCCACCGCCGTGCTGACCTTCTCGGCCACCCCGATCTACTTGGCCCAAAGCGCCATCATCATCGAGAAAGAGAACCCCAACCTGCTGTCCATCCAAGAGGTGCTGGCGGTGGACACCACGGACACCGACTACTACCAGACCCAGTACCAGCTCATCGAGAGCCGCGCCGTGGCGCGGGAGGTGGTCCGGCGCCTGGACCTGGGAGCCACCGCCGAGTTCAACCCCCCGCCGCGCACGGACATGCTCCATCTGGCCGTGAACTGGTGGAAGGGCGTGTTTGCCGACGCGCTCGGCTGGGTGTCTGGTCTGCTGCGCCACGACAACGGAAGGTTCCCGGTCCCACCGCGGGCCGCCGCGGTTGAACCGGACGCCGGCCTGACCAGCGCTTTTATCGAACGTGTCCAGGTGGCGCCGGTGAAAAACAGCCGCATGGTCCACGTGGGCGTGGAGGCCGCCGATCCGGAGCTGGCCGCCCGCATGGCCAACACCCTGGTGGCCGCCTACATCGACCACACGTTGGAGACCAAGCTCACCGCGGCCAAGGACGCCGTCCGCTGGTTGGGCCAGCGCATCGACGAGGAGCGCAAGAAGGTCGAGAGCAGCGAGCTGGCCCTGCTCCGGTACAAGGAGGAGAACGGCATCACCGCGGAGATGACCGCCGGGGCGGAGCAGATCACCGCCCAGAAGCTGGCCGAGCTCGAGTCCCAGGTAATCGAAGCGCGGTCCCGGCGGGTCGAAGCCGAAACCCGCTACCAACAGGCCGCTGCCCTGGCGGGAGCGCCGGGCGCGCTGGACGCCATTCCCGAGGTGATGGACAACGAGCTGGTGCGCCAGATCAAACGCCTGGAGGTAGACCTGTACAACCGGCTCTCCGAGTATGCGGGCAAGTATGGCGCCAACCACCCCAAGGTGGTGGCGGCTCGGGCGGAGCTCAAGGAACTGGCCACCCGCAAGCGCCAGGAGGTAGAGCGGGTCGTAGAGGCGCTGCGCAACGAGTACCAGCTGGCCACCGCCCGGGAGCAGACCCTGGAGAAGGCCCTCGAAGACCAGCGGCAGGAGAACCTCGCCCTGGGCAGAAAGGCTGTCCGACTCACCGTCCTGCAGCGACAGGCGGAAAGTACCCGGCACATGTACGACCTGCTGATCAAGCGCTTCAAGGAGACCTCCCTCACCGAGGAGATGCGCCACGGCAACGTTCGCGTGGTGGACCCCGCCGAGATCCCCGGCGCCCCGGTGGCGCCCAACAAACGCCGCAATCTCCTCCTGGCCGTGGTGGTCGGCCTGATGGCCGGGGCGGGGTTGTGTTTTTTCATCGAGTACCTGGACAACAGCATCAAGGTGCCCGACGATGTCAAGGCCCACCTGGGCATCCCCTACCTGGGGCCCGTGCCCGCCGCGGAGGGGCTGAAATCCCGTCGCGACGACCTGGTGGTGCAAAGGGCCCCCAAGTCGCCCGTGTCCGAATCCTTCCGCGGGATCCGCACCGGCATCCAGTTCTCCTCGGCCGACCGTCCACCCCAGGTGATCCTGGTGGCCAGTGCGGACCGGTCCGAGGGCAAGACCTTTGTGGCCTGCAACCTGGCCGCCACCCTGGCCGGAGGCGCGGCGCCGGTCGCCATCGTGGACGCGGACATGCGCAAGCCCCGCGTCCACCGCCTGTACGGCCTTGACCGGGAAATCGGGCTGGCCAACTACCTCACCGGTGCGGCCGGCCTGGACGACGTGCTGACCCCCACACCCGACGGGAACCTCGCGGCCGTCCTCTGCGGTCCCGTGCCGCCCAACCCCTCGGAGCTGCTCAACTCCGAGCGTCTGCGGGCGCTGATCGACGCGCTGAAAAAACAGTGCCGGTACGTGGTTATCGACAGCCCGCCCCTTTCGGCCGTGGCCGATGCCGCCATGCTGGCCACGGTTGCGGACGGGGTCCTGCTAGTGGTCAAGGCGGGCGACACCCCGCGCCAGGTCGTGCGCAGCGCCCTGGAACAGCTGCGTGCGGTGCGCGCACCCATCCTCGGGGCGGTACTCAACGGTGTGGTCATGGGGCGCGACAACTACTATTACTACCAGTACTATTACTACTACGACCAGCAGAAGAGCCGGCCCGGGCGGCGGCCCCGACGGCGGCGGACAGGGAACTCGACGCAATGAACCTGATCGACCTGCACAGCCACATCCTGCCGGGGCTCGACGACGGGGCGGCCCGGCTGGACGAGGCCCTGGAGATGGCCCGCATCGCCGTGGCCGACGGCATCGGCATCATGGCGGCCACCCCCCACGCTCCCGCGGTTCCGGGCCACCCCATTTTCATGGCGGACGTGGCCACCGCCGTCGCGGAGCTCCAGGCGCGCCTGGACGACCAGGGCATACCGCTGCAGCTGGTCCCCGGGGCCGAGGTCGCCCTCATGCCGGAGACGGCTCGTCAGCTGATCGGCGGGGACCTGGCCCCGATCGCCCGAAGCCGCTACGTGCTCGTGGAGTTCCCCCTGCTGACCCTGCCCGCTGGGGTCTTCGATGAGCTGTTCAAATTGCGGATGGCCGGCTTGGTGCCCATCATCGCCCACCCCGAGCGTCACCCTTACATCCAGGAGGACCCGCGGCTGCTGGAACGAATGGTGGCGATGGGGTGCCTGGCCCAGGCCACCGCCATGAGCATCACGGGCAATTTCGGCAGTGCGGCCATGGAGTGCGTTCACGGCCTGTTGATGCGGGGCCTGGTTCACCTGGTCGCATCCGATGCCCACAACATCAGGAGCCGACCGCCGATGATTTCCGATGCCTTCCCGTGGGTCGCGGACATACTGGAAGATCGGGAGGAGGCCCAGCGCATCTTCCTGCAGCGGCCGGCAGACATATTGAAAAACCGGCCGGTGCGTGCGGCCGAAGCGGCCGGCCCGGGGTTTCGCGCCAGGGCGGCCGCCGGGGAGGACCGGCCCTTGATATGAAGCCCCTGGCCGTGGCCGTTTTGGCCGTGGCCGTCCTGACCGCCGGCCACGTGAACCGTGCGGTCGCCGCGAGCGGGGTGACGGCCAGGATGACGATGAAGGCCCTGGACGGCGGGGTGGTCGGCGAACTCATCGTCACCAACACCGGCGGCCGGCCGGTGCAAGGGGTGCGCGCCGTGGTGAACACCGGTGAACGGCAGCTGGCCGCCGGGTCGACCGCGGTTATCGCTGCCGGAGAGCGCTGGGTGTTCGTCTTTTACCGGCCGCTGCCGGGGAGGTCGACGGGCCACCTGCCATACGTGGCCGAAATCGGATTCCATGACGAGGGGCTTTACCCCCACTCGACCTTGGTGGGCGGTGCGCTGAGCCTCGGGGACGCTCCGCCGCCGCGCCTCGTCGCCCGGGTGGACGACATCAAACCGGATCCGGCGGCCAGACTGGCGGTCGATTTCAGGATCGCACCGCCGGTGCCGGAACGGGTCCGGGTGCAGGTCTACCTACCGCGAGCCCTGGCTGCCCGCAACCTGTTCTGCAGTGTGGTGCCGTCGCCCGCCGGTTACGGCCAAGCCGCCTTCCCCCTCGAAGCCAGGGCTTCCGGCATCCGGGGGCGCTACCCGGTGCATTGTCTGCTGGTGTACGAGGAGGACGGTATTCCCATGGCGGTGACGCAAACGGCCACGGCGACCCTTCAGCGGGCTCCGTCTTTCTGGGCGGATCGCCGTCGGCACTGGGTGGCCGCCCTGGCCGTCTTGCTGGGCGCCGGCTGGGGGGGCGTGGCGGTTCGGGGTGTCTGCCGCCGACGTCAACAACGGATAATCGAACTGGAGGATTGAAATGAGCATTTTCGGTTGCATCGTAGCGGTGCTGCTCGCTTTCTGGTTGCTGATACATACCGCCTTTCTGGCTGCCAAGGGGTTGAAAAAATTCGCACCGGAGTTTTACCGGCGCCACATCGCGGACACGTTTCCCGAGGCCTTCCCACAGGAATGTTTCGCGTGCAACCGGGGAAGCTGCGCCGGCTGCCGGCACATGGTGGAGGTTTACCGGGAGTTGGCCAATTGACCGCCGCAGTCAGGCCTGAATCCAGGGGAGAACTCGGCCGACATGGCACCTGCGATCGTTGACCCGACCGTTTCCATCGTCATCCCGGCCTTCAACGAGGCCCACCGGATCGTGCCCTCCCTGACGGCGTTGAGCGATTATTGCGAAAGGCGTCTGGGACGCTACGAAATCCTGTGTGTCGACGACGGCAGTACCGACGGCACCGCCCGTATGGTCTGCGCCGCCGGTTTGCCCGAGGCCGTCCGGGTTCTCCGGCTGCCCCACAATCGGGGCAAGGGAGGGGCCGTGCAGGCCGGTATGCTCTGGGCCGCGGGGGACCACCGGTTTTACACCGATGCCGACCTGCCTTACCGCTTGACGGCCTTCGAAGACGCGTTGGACCTGCTGCATTCCGGAACCTGCGACATTGTAGCCGGGGACCGGACCCTCGGCACGTGCCGGCATCGCCGATCAGGCGGTTTCTGGCGGCGTCTGGCCAGCTGCATGTTCCGCCGCGCGGTGCGTCGGGTGGCGCGGCTCGATGCCGGCGACAGCCAGTGCGGGTTCAAGGGGTTCACCGCGGCGGCCGCCGACGCCGTCTTCAGGACGCTGACCACCATGGGCTTCGCCTTCGACGTCGAAATCCTGCTCCTGGCCGAAGCCTCGGGACTGCGCGTCGCCCGCATGCCGGTGCACTTGGTCCACTGCGGCGGTTCCAGCGTCCGGCTGCCCAGGGAGGCGTTTGCCATGACCCTGGACCTGGTGCGCTTGGCCTGGCGTCCGCGCGGCCGGGAAAGCGGCCGGATGCAACCGACGGATACCGGCGCCAGCCATGGGAGCTTGCTTGACATCGCCGGGTGACGGAGACGCCGGGCGTTTTTGGGTTGCCGACCTTTTGCTGGTAGTGGTGTTTGTCGGCTTCGTGCTTTCCTTTTTCGACGCGCGGCTGGTCGGACTCAACACGCACCCCAGTGGCGGCGACATGGCCAGCTGGAGCGCCGAAGCCACCCACCTGCGCGATGTGCTGCTGCCGAGGGCCCGTGTGACCGGCTGGGACATGGGCCACTTTGCCGGACAGCCTTCCTTCCGCTTCTACTTTCTGCCCCCCTTCCTGCTGGCTGTGCTGGCCGCGAAGCTTGCCCCCCTGCCGCTGGCTGTCGCCCTCAAGGGAGTTATGCTGGCCGGCATGGTGCTGCTGCCGGTGACGACCTACGCCGGCCTGCGGATGATGGGCTGCCGGTTTCCCTCGCCGGTCACGGGGGCGGCTGCGGCCCTCGTGCTGCTGATGAACGAAGGGCACACCATGTTCGGCGGCAACGCCCTGAGCACGCTGGCCGGCGAGTTCTGCTACATGCTGGCCTTCGCCCTGCTGCCCCTGTTTGCCGGCCGCATGCACCGAGACGCTTGGCAGGGGCGGCACGCCGCGTCCAACGGGGCCCTGCTCGGCCTGATCGGACTGTGCCACCCCTTCGTGTTCATCCCGGCCCTGGCCCTGCCTGTGTATGGGGTTTTAACCCGCGTCAAGCTTGGGTATGTGCTGCGCCTGGGGGTGTCTGCGGCGGGCACCATGGCTTGGTGGCTGCTGCCGCTGCTGGCCTTGCGCCACCCCTACACCACACCCATCGCCATGGTCTGGAACGATCTGGACAGTGCCGGGTCGGTGGGTGCCGCCGGCCTGGCTGCGGCGTGCATCCTCGCGCTGCCGGTGTGTGTGCGGCTGCGGGCCGTGGTTGGCGGCCGGCCCGTTGTGGACGGTCTCTGCCGCTGGGCTATCTTGGGGGCAACCGCGGCGCTGGGCGCTGCCGTGGGCTGGCAAATGGGCGTCGCCGTCAGCTGGCTCGGGGTGGGGCTTCCCGGTTCCCCGGGCGGGTGGCCATGGCCGCGCCTGATGTTTGCCGGGATTGTGGCAGTGGTGGGGGCGATGGCGGGCGCGCGCCGCGGGCAGTCCGGCCGCCCGGGAGGGGCATCGGGTGCGCCGGACCGGCTGGGGGTGTGGTTGGCCCTCTTGTCCGGCGGGGTCGTCGCCTTTTTTGGCGCCCACTTTTTACAGGTCCCCGACATCCGATTCCTGCCGGTGGCGGTGTTTGCGCTGGCCATGGTGGTGGCCACGGAGGTTCTGGGGCCGGTTTTGGGGGCATCGGCGGGGTCGGTGCGCCTGATGGGGGCGCTCACCGTCTGCGGCCTGGCCCTGGTCGTGGCCACGGCCGGGGCAAAGCGGTCCGCCTCCTGGTACGACTACAACTACAGGGGGTTTCAGCAGGCTCCGGGGTGGCCTGAATTTGCGGCCCTGAACCGCTACCTGCGCCAAGACGGGATGCTGGCAGGCGGCGATCCTCTCGACGCCGGCCGGGTAGGGTACGAAAAGTGCGATCTATACGGGGCCTACGGTGGGGACCGAGCCTTTGAGTCGATTCCCCTGTTCTCCGGGCGGGCGACACTGGAGGGCATACACTACGCTGGGGCGTTGGGCGCCCGCCAAGTGGCCTTTTTGCAGACCACCTTTTCCCGGGACGTGAAATCTCCGGAACCACTGGTGGCCCACCGGATGGATGCCGCGGCCGCGGCCGCCTACTGCCGGCTGTACAACGTCTCGCACCTGGTGGTTGCCACGGCCCAGGCCAAGGACCTCCTCGCCGGTTCCCCGGCGTTCGTTCGCGAGGCGGATTTTGGCCCGCTGGCCCTGTTCCGCCTGTCCGGCGGTCCGGGCGGGTACGTGCAGGTCCTATCCGCCCGGCCGGTGCGCTACCAGGGGACGGATTGGGCCAGAGCGTTTTACCACTGGTTCAGGGACTACCGAAACCTCGATGTGCCGCTGCTCCCTGACAGCCTTGTCACTGACCCGCAGGACCGAGCGGCACTGGCTGGCCCGGCAGGGGTCAACGAACCCCGGGCGGCCGGCGCCACGGTTCGGGTCGACATGGACCACCACCGCATCCGGTTCACCACCGACCGCGTCGGCGTCCCCCACCTGGTCAAGGTTTCTTACTTCCCCACTTGGTCGGTGACGGGGGCCAACGGGGTCTACCCGGTCAGCCCCCACTTCATGCTCGTCATCCCGCGTCAGGCGACGGTGACCCTCTATTACGGGCGCTCGCCCTGGGAAATTGCGGGTGTGGCCGTGACGGGGGCCTGGCTGCTGGCCTGGATGGCCTGCGGCCTTGGCCGACGGCGTGTGCGGGCCTGGACCGGTCGGCTGGCCGGTCCGCACCAGGCCCTCGTGCGGGGCGCGGATGCCGTTGAACGGGTGACGACCCGCCTGAGGCCCTGGGGGATAGGGGCGGCGATCGGCGTGGGGGTCGTCCTGGTGGTGGCCGGAGCGGCCCTCCGCAACCGGCCCGTCAGGACCTTTCAACACGGCGAGGCGGCCTTTCGCAGCGGGCTGGAATTGTCGGCCCGGGGACTGGACCGGGCAGCGGCCGACGCGTTCAAAGAGGCGGTGGCGGTCATGTCGCCGCTGCTGGAGGACCGCCGGCGGTACGACCACCGCGACGTGGCCAACTGCATGCTGCGGACCGCCGCGAGCCTCGAACGACTTGGCCGGGACGGCGACGCGCAGTGGTGGTACCGGACCCTGCTGCACGAATTTCATTTCAGCCGGTACGAGGCCGAAATCCGGGTTAACCTGGGCCGCTTGTACCGCCGTCGGGCGGATGCCGCGCAAGACCCCGTAATCATGGAACGGATGAGGGGAGAAAGCCGGAACCAGTTCCGCCGCGCAATGGCCGCCCAGCCCGGCTCGGCCTGGGCCGACCTGGCCCGCCACGATCTTCCGGCAAAAAACCCGTAAAAGGGCACAGCGGTTTTTACCACCGGACCAGCGGCTGAAAAGCGGGCCCGCCTGCGGGACGCGTGGGAAAGTTTGGAAAACAGCGCCCCCACTCATTTTGTGAGCCCGTTCAAACATTTCGACAAGTATGAGGGGAAAAAGCCAATGCTTTCCACCTGCACGGCGGCCTGTTTCAGGATTGTCAGCTACTTTTGGATGTTGTACGCAGTCTGCCGATACCAACCATCGAATCGGTTTCTACGGTTTGCGGGAACCGGCCCGTTCGGAGTGGATCCGGAATCATTTTTGAAGGAGCGTGCTTTTGATGCGGAGCGGGGGGGGGGTAGGCGGCAGCGGCGTCATGGCTGGTCCCACGGCAACCTGAGCCACCAGG
>Ga0180435_10005409_pt1 | contig 12426 bp, 9 predicted proteins | sample SS_ome_3_FD_132467 | JGI IMG/M metagenome (GOLD analysis project Ga0180435, IMG submission 132467) | Hypersaline lake sediment archaeal communities from the Salton Sea, California, USA - SS_3_S_1 metaG | ecosystem: Environmental > Aquatic > Non-marine Saline and Alkaline > Hypersaline > Sediment... | reverse complement strand
CTGTTGATGCCATCCACAACCTCGATGATTTTGCTGAAGGAATCCACCTCGTCGCCAGAACCATATGCGGTCAGGGTGACCGTGTATGTGCCGGGGTCATCATAACTGTATACCGGGGTAGCAAATTCTGAAGTATAGCCATCCCCAAACTGCCACAGGTAATCTGCCGCATCATCAGATGTGTTAAAAAACTCCACTTCTTCGCCAACAAAGACGATATCAGTCTCATAAGGGACCGGACCGTTGTCGCCCGGCAAATCTGTATAAATCGAAAACTCCGCAACCGGCTGAACGGAAGTAACTGTAATGGTGGCCTGGGCCACGTCTAATCCACCCTGTCGACCAAATGCCTTCAGCTGGACAGTGTAGGTTCCCCCCGACATGTACCTGTGCACCGGATTATAAGCCGAAGAAAAGTTACCGTCCCCGAAACTCCATTCGAAAGATTCAGCATCTGCCGATAAATTTTCAAAATATATTTTTTCTCCTGTATTTAAATTTGCAGGTGAGAAGGCAAAATTTGCTATTGGATCACTTGCGCATCCTGTCAGGATCAGGGCCAGGATGGTCGATATGGTTATTAACTTTTTCATGACAATACTTTTTAGAGGTGAATACGAAAGCATCTGTTTTTTTTGTGTCTGCTCTGTAAATAAAATCTGGTCGCTTTATGCTGAAGAATCCAAAATACATGCCAAAATAACATTATTGGATTATTTCTACTATTTTATTTCCTTTACAGCATCACATAAAAGTTAAGCACATGTCAACAAATCACTTTCGAAGTACACTGATCCTTTGGATTTTAATCCTCTCGGGACCCCTGGTCACAGGCCAGTCAAAAAAAATCACACTGGATAAGATTTATCGCGAACATACTTTTTCTGCCAGGGCTGTCAGGGGAATCAACTCCATGAATGATGGCAAACATTATTCCGTCAATAATCGGGGAACCACCATCGACATTCATAGTTACAAAGACGGTGAAAAGACCACTACCATCTTCGATGCAAAGGATTATAATGAAATCAGTGTTTTCAACAGTTACAGCTTCAGTGCAGACGAACAACTGATCCTGCTGACCACGAAAAAGGAACCTGTTTACCGCCGCTCCTTCAAGGCCGAATACTACCTGTATGACACGAGAAATGAGCGCCTGCACCCACTTTCAAAAAACGGAAAGCAGCAGCTTGCAGCTCTTTCCGATGACAACAGGCACGCAGCATTTGTACGGGAGAACAACATATATATTGTCGACCTTGCCACCATGACAGAGCAGCAGATCACATTTGACGGAAAAAAGAATGAAATCATCAATGGCGCCCCGGATTGGGTCTACGAGGAGGAATTCGGATTCGCCGACGGTTTCAAGTGGTCACCCGACGGGAAGCGGATCGCATTCTACAGGTTCGATGAGCGAAATGTCAGGGAATTCTTTATGACGATCTTCGGAGACCTGTACCCGGAGGCCTACGAATTCAAGTATCCCAAGGCAGGGGAACAAAACAGTGATGTCACTATCCATGTATATGACCTGGAAACCGGCAGCACCACGCAACTGGATGTGGGGACAAACGAAGAATTTTATATCCCAAGGATCAAATGGACCAATGATCCGGAGGTGCTCAGCGTGATCTGGCTCAACCGGTTGCAGAACCACGTGAAAGTGCTGCATGCAAATGCCCTTGATGGAAGCCCGGAAATTGTCTATGAAGAAATGAACGATACATACATTTCTGAGGCCACTGATGACATGATAACCTACCTGCCTGATAATGAATCATTTTTACTTATCAGTGAAAAAGATGGATATTTTCACTTTTACCTGCACAATTTCATCAGCGGAGCAACCATTCCTGTGACCACCGGCGATTATGATATTGCTGCATTGATCGGGGTGGACCAGGCGAGGAAAGTACTTTACTACACCTCATATGAAGTCGATCCGACAGAGCTCCATCTTTTTTCGATCCGGCTTGACGGATCGGATAAAACGAAGCTGTCACTGGGTCCCGGTTCATATACTGCCAGCTTCAGCAAGACCTTCGATTACTATATCATGAGCCATTCGAATGCCAACACACCACCTGTGTATGAACTGTACAACAGGAAAGGAAAACTGATCCGACTGCTTGAGGACAATGCAATGCTGAAAAAAGCTGCATTGGAGCATGGATTTGCCAGCGTGGAGTTCATGAAAGTGCCTACCCGAAGCGGGCAGTTGCTGAATGGGTATATGATCAAACCTGCCGACTTCGATCCCCAAAAGGAATATCCCCTGTTCATGTATGTGTACGGAGGTCCGGAATCTCAGAAAGCGATTGAAAGATGGTATGCCCGAATGCCCTGGTTCCAGATGCTGGTCCAGGAAGGGTACATCGTCGCCTGCGTGGATAACCGCGGCACCAACGGAAGGGGTGAAGCATTCAGGAAATCGACTTACATGCAACTGGGCAAACTTGAGACCATCGACCAGTTGGAGACAGCCACGTACCTGGGTGATCTTCCTTATATAGATAAAGAGCGTATCGGAATATTCGGATGGAGCTATGGAGGATTCATGACCGGTCTGTGCCTAACCAAGGGAAATGGCCTGTTCAAAATGGGTATCGCGGTTGCCCCGGTAACCAACTGGCGCTACTACGATACCGTTTACACCGAACGGTTTATGCGCACACCACAGGAAAATCCGGAAGGGTACGATGACAATTCGCCGATCAATTTTGCCGGTCAGCTGAGAGGAAAGCTGTTGCTGATACACGGCACGGCAGATGACAACGTGCATTACCAGAACAGTATCGATTTTGCTTCCGCGCTCGTGGAAGCCAATAAGCAATTTGAGATGCAGTTCTATCCCAATACAAACCATGGCATCTACGGGGGCAATACAACGTACCACCTTTATACACGTATGACTGATTTTATCAAGGAAAACCTTTGATACAAACTGAGCGGTGAATAAGCGGGCATATGGCAAATTTTACAATTACTGACTGGCTTCCGACGACGCCGAAAGAGGTGAAGGCGCGGGAATGGGATGAACTGGATATCATTCTCTTTTCCGGAGATGCCTATATCGACCATCCTTCGTTCGGGATTCCCTTGATTGGCCGGATACTGGAAGATGCCGGGTTCAGGGTCGCCATCGTACCCCAACCGAACTGGCAGGACGACCTCCGCGATTTTACGAAGCTGGGGAAACCACGACTCTTTTTCGGTGTTTCGGCAGGTGCCATGGATTCCATGGTCAATCATTACACTGCCCGAAAACGCAGGAGATCCACCGACGCCTATACACCCGGAAACGTCAGCGGATTTCGTCCCGATTATCCCAGTCTTGTCTACACCGCCGCACTCAAAAAATGTTTCCCGGATGTACCTGTGATCCTGGGTGGCGTGGAAGCTTCCCTGCGAAGGCTTACCCACTACGACTACTGGAAGGACCAGTTGCAGAAAAGCATTCTGCTTACTGCAGGTGCTGACATGATCGTATATGGAATGGGAGAAGCATCGATCCTTCAGATAGCCAGGCTGGTTGACCGGGGCGTTCCATTCAGGCAAATCACCAACCTGAAACAAACCGTGGTATCGTGTGACAAATCAGAACAGGATACCGTCATTGGAAAGCAGCGGTATGCAGCATTGCACAGCCATGCAGACTGTCTTGCTGACAAACGAAAATATGCTGAAAACTTTGCCACCATTGAGATCGCATCCAACATGACCCACCCCGATGTGATCGTTCAGGAGTGTGATGACCGGCTGGTGGTTGTCAATCCCCCCTACCCCGTGATTGCAGAAAAGCAACTGGACAGGATCTACGACCTTCCCTATACGCGCCTGCCACACCCAAGGTACAGGAACAAGCCACCGATCCCTGCATATGAGATGATCCGGCATTCGATCAATACCCACCGTGGCTGTTTCGGGGGATGCAGTTTCTGTACCATATCGGCCCACCAGGGAAAGTTTATTTCAAGCAGGAGCGAAGCTTCTATCATCAGGGAAGTGGAGAAGGTAACTGAAATGGAGGATTTCAAGGGATATATCAGCGACATGGGAGGTCCATCTGCCAACATGTACCGGATGAAAGGCCGGAACCAGAAGGTATGCGATGTATGTCAGCGCCCTTCCTGCCTGCATCCTTCAATTTGCAGGAACCTGGATACCGACCACGCGCCGCTGACCGCATTGTACAAGAAAGCTGCGGCTGTTCCGGGTGTAAAGAAAGTGACCATTGGAAGCGGCATCAGGTATGACTTCCTGGACCAGGAGGAGGAGAAAAACCATTTCAGGGAATACTTCAGTGATATTGTCAGGCACCACGTTTCCGGGAGACTTAAGGTAGCTCCGGAACATACCGACCCGAAGATCCTGGAACGCATGAGAAAACCTGATTTCAGCCTGTTCCGGGAGCTGACGCAGGAATTCAATCGCATTAACAGGGAAGCAGGCATGCAACAACAGATCATCCCGTACTTTATTTCAAGTCACCCGGAATGCACTCCCGAAGAAATGGCTGAACTGGCTGTAATGACCAGGGACCAGGGATTCAGACTCGAACAGGTGCAGGACTTTACGCCCACCCCCATGACCCTGGCAACAGTGATGTATCATTCCGGGTATGACCCATATACGCTTGAAAAAGTTGTTACCGCCAAATCCGTTCGTGAAAAAGCAAGACAGGTCATCTTCTTTTTCTGGTACAAAAAAGAATACCGCAAACAGATCAGGGATGAACTGGTGCAGATGGGCAGGGAGGACCTGATCCCGAAACTGCTGGAGCGGCAATAACCCGCAGGAGACAGCCGCAAATGGTCCCGGCAGGAAACAACCCGCAGGCGACAGCAGCATGTGGTCCAGGCAGGTAAGGTTCCGGCTGCTTTTTCCCGGAAGAGCCCGGCGGGATTCCCTGCCTCCGGAAGCCGGATCACGTATCAAGAGCCCCAACTGGTTTTGCCCTTCAGTGGAAAACTCCATCCGGTTACTAACCATGACAGACATGCTATATTCTGCCTGATTTTTACTAAATTTGCGCTTTGCAAAAAAACAGATAAACCAATTATGATCAATATTACATTTCCGGACCAGTCGGTGCGAAAATATGAAGAAGGTACCACAGGGCTCGATATAGCCAAATCCCTCAGTAACAGCCTTGCAAGGGAAGTTCTGGCTGTTTCGGTAAACAACCAGGTCTGGGACCTCACCCGTCCCATCAGGGAAGATGCGGACATCAGGCTGCACAAATGGGACGATGATGAGGCAAAACACGCTTTCTGGCATTCTTCAGCACACCTGATGGCCGAAGCGATTGAAGCGCTGTATCCCGGAACGAAATTCGGGATCGGACCGGCCATTGAAAATGGATTCTACTACGATGTGGATACCGGAGATGATACAGTTATTACCGATGCTGATTTGCCGCGCATTGAAAAGAAGATGAAGGAACTGGCTGTACAAAAGCTACCCTACCAGCGCGAGGAAATCAGTAAAAATAATGCATTGAAGCTGTTTGACCAGAAGGGAGACGAGTACAAGACCGAGCTGATATCCGACCTGGAGGATGGTACCATTTCCCTTTACAGGCAGGGTAGTTTTACAGATCTCTGTCGCGGACCACACCTGCCTGACACTTCCCCGATCAAGGCCATCAAGCTCCTCAGTCTTGCAGGAGCCTACTGGCGTGGCGATGAGAAGAGAAAGCAGCTGACGCGCATCTACGGGATCACCTTCCCAAAGCAGTCGCTGCTGGATGAGTACCTGGAAAAACTTGAACAGGCGAAGGAAAGGGACCACAGGAAGATTGGAAAAGAACTGGAACTCTTTACTTTTTCACAGCGCGTCGGACAGGGTCTGCCACTGTGGCTTCCCAAGGGTGCACAGCTGAGAGAACGCCTGGAGAACTTCCTTAAAAAAGTGCAGCGCCAGCATGGATACGAACAGGTGATCACCCCGCATATCGGACTTAAGGAGCTGTATGTCACCTCCGGACATTATGAAAAATATGGTAAAGACAGTTTTCAGCCAATCCACACGCCCCAGGAAGGCGAGGAATTCCTGCTGAAACCGATGAACTGTCCGCACCATTGCGAAATATACAGGGCCAGGCCCCACTCCTATCGTGATCTGCCTGTAAGAATGGCAGAATTCGGGACTGTTTACCGGTATGAACAAAGCGGTGAACTCCATGGACTCACCAGGGTACGCGGATTTACCCAGGATGATGCACACATCTTCTGCCGTCCTGACCAGCTGAAAGAAGAATTCATCAAGGTAATCGATATCATACATCACATTTTCAAGGCACTGGATTTCAGCGACTTCGTAACCCAGGTTTCCCTGCGTGACAAAGAGGACAAAGAGAAGTATATTGGCAGCGATGAGAACTGGGAAAAGGCAGAGCAGGCAATCATGGAAGCCGCTGAGGAAAAGGGACTGGAAACCATCGTGGAATATGGCGAAGCCGCCTTCTACGGTCCCAAGCTCGACTTCATGGTGCGGGATGCGATCGGACGGAAATGGCAACTGGGCACGATCCAGGTGGATTACAATCTCCCGGACCGCTTTGAGCTGGAATACATTGGAGCCGACAACCAGAAGCACAGGCCGATCATGATCCACCGTGCACCTTTCGGAAGCATGGAAAGGTTTGTGGCGGTGCTGATTGAGCATACCGGGGGGAAATTTCCCCTTTGGCTAACACCAGATCAGGCCATTATCCTGCCAATCAGTGAAAAATACCACGATTATGCAGAAAAAGTTTCAAATTTCCTAAATAATTACGATATTCGCACCCTGATTGACGAGAGGAGTGAAAAAATAGGTAAAAAGATCAGGGATAGTGAGTTAAAGCGTATACCCTACCTGCTTATCGTCGGCGAAAAAGAGGCAGAAAGCAATACTGTTTCCGTCAGGAGGCAGGGAGAGGGTGACAAAGGGGCGATGCGCCTTGAAGAATTTGCCGGTTTTATTTCACAGGAAGTGGAAGATCAATTGTCAGCAATTGATACCATTTAGTAACCTCAAAACTTAAATATTTTTTATGGCCAGACCTGGTGGCAGAAATTACAGAAGAGACCGTAGACCGGAACCACAACACAAAGTGAATGAGAGAATTCGCGCTGCAACAGTGCGTGTTGTCGGGGAAAATGTAGAGAATCCGGGGGTGTATTCCCTCTCTGAAGCTCTCAAAATAGCGGATGGGCTCGACATGGACCTGGTGGAGATCTCTCCAAATGCTGATCCACCTGTGTGCAGGGTAGTTGATTATCAGAAATTTCTCTATCAGCAAAAGAAAAAGCAGAAAGAGATGAAGGCCAAAACCACGAAGATCGTGGTGAAGGAAATCCGGTTTGGCCCGAATACTGATGATCACGATTACGATTTTAAAATGAAGCATGCGCAGAAGTTCCTGGAGGACGGGGCGAAAGTTAAAGCGTTTGTTTTTTTTAAGGGACGGACCATCCTGTTCAAGGAGAAAGGGGAAATACTCCTTCTCAAGCTGGCACAGGACCTGGAAGATATAGCAAAAGTAGAGCAGCTTCCTAAGCTGGAAGGAAAAAGGATGACCATGTTCCTTGCTCCAAAAGCAAAAACAAAGAAGTAACCATAATAATTTGAACAGTTAATATATTTTGAAATGCCGAAGATGAAAACCAATCCGGGAGCAAAGAAACGTTTCTCGCTTACCGGAACAGGAAAGATCAAAAGAAAGCATGCTTATAAAAGTCACATTCTGACAAAGAAATCTAAGAAGCGTAAAAGGAACCTGACCGCCTTTGGTGAGGTACATTCCGCCGACCAGAAAAACATTAAGCAGCTGCTTGCAATGAAGTAAGCAACCGTATTTAAAGGTAATTGAGTGATTAACCAGGATGCCAGGCCTTAAAAGTTCCTTACACACAGGACGCCGCCATCCAAAAAACAGAAAAAAATGCCAAGATCAGTTAATGCTGTAGCAGCAAGACAAAAAAGAAAAAAGGTTCTCAAGAGAACCAGGGGTTATTGGGGCAGAAGAAAAAATGTCTGGACCGTAGCCAAAAATGCGCACGAGAAAGGATTGCAATATGCCTATCGTGACCGTCGTAAGAAAAAAGCAGAATTCCGTGCATTGTGGATCCAGCGGATCAATGCAGCCGTTCGTGAATATGACATGTCATATTCTGAATTCATGCACAAACTCAAAAGCAATGGGATCGACATCAATCGCAAAGTACTTGCAGACCTTGCCATGAATGATCCAAAGACTTTTGAATCGATTGTGAAGAAGGTAAAATAGTTCTGATTTGATATAAATGAAAAGGGTGGCTGCAAAGGCACCCTTTTTTTTGTGACCACCTGCGTAACACCGACCGTTTTTTTTGGCGGTCCATTTGTATTACTTTTACATTTTAAACCACACACTATGAGATTAGCCATCATCGGTTACGGAAAAATGGGTCAGGAAATTGCTGCTGTCGCCAGGGAGCGCAACCATTCCATCGACCTGGTCATCGATGCCGATAATACATCTGACCTGAACAAGGACAACCTGGCCGGGATCGACGTTGCCATAGAATTTTCCAGCCCGGACGCAGCCTTCAACAACATCCTCACATGTCTGCGGGAACACACTCCTGTCGTATCGGGAACCACAGGCTGGCTGGACCGCTGGGAAGAAGTAAAAAAGGAATGTGATGAACAGTCAGGCGCACTGTTTTATGCCTCAAATTTCAGCATAGGAGTGAATATTCTCTTCGCCATCAATGAAAAACTTGCCGCTGTCATGAATGGTTTTCCCCAATTTGAAGTACGCATGGAAGAAATCCACCACATCCATAAACTTGATGCGCCCAGCGGAACGGCCATCACCCTGGCGGAACAAATCGCTGCAAAACTGGAATCGAAAGACAGCTGGTCACTTGAAAAAGGTGACCCGCGCAACATCCATATTGAAGCAAAAAGAGAGGGTGAGGTAAACGGATACCACAGCGTAAGCTATGATTCAGAAGTCGACACCATCTCCATTTCACACAATGCCAAATCGAGGAAAGGCTTCGCCACAGGTGCCGTGATGGCGGCAGAATACCTGGAAGACAAAAAGGGTATCCACAGCATGAAAGAGATGCTTAACCTCCTGTCATGAAAATTCCGAGGGGCAGACGCATTTTGTGCGCTGTTGTAATTGTACTATGGTCGTTACTGATTATCTGGATCAACGCCTGGTGGCTGCTGCTGTTCAACCTGGTCATCTTCGATATTTTCATAACCAGGCGGATCGACTGGTCCCTCAGGAGTTATCCTGTACCACGCGTGTTGCGCAGAATCATCGAGTGGACCTCCTATGTGCTGATTGCAATTGTAGTTACGATTGCCATCAAAATTCTCTTTGCTGAGGCATATAAAATTCCAACTCCATCCATGGAAGAGAGCCTGAAAGCCGGAGATTACATTTTCGTCAGCAAACTCGCGTATGGTCCGAAACTACCCAACACGCCAGTCAGCTGGCCCTTCCTTCCCGATTATTTTCCGGACGGTACAAAGACATATTCTGAAAAGCCGCTGCTTCCCTATCGACGACTGGCCGGTTTTTCTGACGTCCAGAGAGGTGATGTCATTGTGTTTTCATTCCCGGAGGGAGACTCACTGGTAGTGCAATATCCCGGTCAGAATTATTACTCACTTATCAGGCAATACGGCCGGCCTTACATCAAGGAGCATTTCGACATAATTACCCACCCGGTCGACCGCAGGGAAAACTATATCAAGCGGTGCATCGGTCTGCCCGGGGATACCATTGAGATCATTGACGGGGAAGTAATGGTCAATCAATCACCCGTACAATTCAGGCCCCTGCAAAAATTCAAGTTCTACGTAAAAACTGAAAACGAACAATTGCCGGAAGACCTCCTGGACTCGTTAAAAATTCATAAAAACGAAGTCACCTACAATCCCGCCAACTCGTTGCACGTTATTTACTTAACCATCAAACAATCGGAAGAGTTGCAGTATTTCCCCACAGTAAGGAGCATCCAGCGGTTCATTGAACCAGTGCTTTCGTTTCACAATCCGGAAATATTTCCGCACGACCTCCGCTTCAGGTGGACCAACGACCAGTTCGGCCCACTGGTTATTCCGTGCAGGGGCATGACAGTGGCGCTGCATGCCATGAACTATCCGGTTTATGAACGGGCCATTGGGGTATATGAGGGCAATGACATCAGGCTCGACAGGGACAGAATACTGATCAATGGTGTGGAGCAGGAGGAATATACATTCAGGATGGACTACTATTTCGTAATGGGTGACAACAGGCACAACTCCGCCGATTCAAGGCACTGGGGATTTGTCCCCGAAGACCACCTGCTGGGCAAGGCTGTAGCCATATGGATGTCCTCCGATCCGGGGGATTCTTTTGTTGGGGGTTTAAGAAAAGACCGTATCTTTAGGCGCATTAAATAAACACAATCGATGAAGAAGTTTTTTAAAGATAAATATACCCGGTTTGGCATTGCTGCAGGCCTGTATATCCTGTTTGTGGTTTGGCTCGGTAACTACTGGTTCCTGTTCGGCTTACCGATTGTTTTCGATATCTATGTCAGTAAGAAAGTGAACTGGACCTTCTGGAAAAGAAGAAACAAGAAAAACCACGTTGTTATTGAATGGCTCGATGCACTCATTTTTGCAGTGGTTGCTGTTTCGCTGATCAACCTGTTCCTGTTCCAGAACTACAAGATCCCGACCCCGTCGATGGAAGGAACCCTGCTGGTGGGAGACCACCTGTACGTGAGCAAGACTGCTTACGGACCACGCACACCCAATACCCCCCTGGCTGTCCCGTTCATTCCGAATACGGTAATGAACAAAAAGACCTATCTTGAATGGATCAAGCGACCCTACAATAGGCTCAAAGGTTTCAGTGATGTAAAAAGGGATGATATCGTGGTGTTTAATTTCCCTGCTTCCGACACCGTTGCCCTGGAACCATCTGACCACAGGATCTATGCCAAGGGCAATTTTGATTATTACGATCTTGTCAGGGATGAAGCGTATGCCCTGATGGAAAGAGACAAGGTCCAGAACAACAGGCAACTCCCTTATGTGGTATATGAGAATTATGCCCGCAAACAGATTCATAAACTATATGATATTGAAACCCGCCCGGTTGACCGCAGGGACAATTATATCAAAAGATGTGTCGCCATTCCCGGTGATGAACTCCTGGTAAAGGGCAATATGGTGATCGTCAACGGTGAACACCAGCAGGAATACAAGGGCATCCAGCAACTTTACCGGGTCACGACCGATGGTACTCCACTGAACCCCAAATCTGTTGAAAAATATGGAGTTGCAAGGCAGTCCGCAGATGTACGAAACAATCCGAACTACATATTTCCGCTTACAAAAACAGCTGCTGCCGAAATTGCTGCATTCCCGGGCATTGCGAATGTCAGACCACTTGAAATGTATGCCCCCGGGGAGTATGACAGGAATGCTTTTCCGCACAGCCCGGATTATCCCTGGAATGCTGAATTTTACGGTCCGCTGACGGTTCCGGCTAAAGGGGAAACTGTGACGCTCAACCTTACGAACCTGCCACTCTACAGCCGCATCATCGGTGCCTATGAAAGAAACGAGCTGACAGTTAAAGACAGTACGATCTATATCAATGGATCACCTGCCGATAGCTATACCTTCAGGATGGATTATTATTTCATGATGGGCGACAACCGCCATAACTCGGCTGACTCCAGGTTCTGGGGTTTTGTTCCGGAGGACCATGTCATCGGAAAACCCAGGGTCATCTGGCTGAGCCTGGACAAGGAATATGGAGGAATTCGCTGGAACAGGCTTTTCAAAATCGTACGCAGCGACAGGTAGAAATCTTTTCCCATGGTAGTTCCATGTTTCCATCATCCTCCTGTCTCCTGCTTTTCAATGCTTGCCGTCGACAACGGACCGGTGCTGATTGAACAATATGACCATTACACCAAACAAACATACAGGAACAGGTGCAAAATCCTGGGTGCCAACGGTATCATCAACCTGGTCGTCCCGGTCGTGAAGCAACACGGGCAGAAAACACTGATGAAAGATATCAAAATCGATTACGACACGGACTGGCAGAGGATCCACTGGCAAAGTATTGTATCTTCCTACGCCTCTGCTCCATTTTTTGAGTTCATGGAGGACAGTTATCATCCGGTATATCAAAAAAAATACAACTTCCTGCTCGATCTGAACCTCGACCTGTTGCATATTGCCCTTGACTTATTGCAAATGCACCGATCGATTGTCAAGACGGAGAAATTCAACAGGTCCCTGCCCGGTTCCGACCTGGCTGTTGCGATTCATCCCAAAAAACAATTTATCCACGAGTCGTGGGAGTTTCATCCTGCTGAATACCACCAGGTATTTATTGAAAGGCATGGCTTCTGCCAGGACCTG
>Ga0180435_10005408_pt1 | contig 12429 bp, 17 predicted proteins | sample SS_ome_3_FD_132467 | JGI IMG/M metagenome (GOLD analysis project Ga0180435, IMG submission 132467) | Hypersaline lake sediment archaeal communities from the Salton Sea, California, USA - SS_3_S_1 metaG | ecosystem: Environmental > Aquatic > Non-marine Saline and Alkaline > Hypersaline >... | reverse complement strand
CGCATCCTCCAGCAACGCCGAAAGTATTGGGAAGAAGAGACACTTCGCAAGTACCAAGAAAAGGGTAAGGAACCACCGAAGAACTGGAAGTCGAAATACAAAGAACCGGCCCCGGTAGACACAAGCACACTTCCTGCCCTGCCGGATTCGTGGTGTTGGGCAAGAGTTGACCAAGTTGGTCATGTTCAGCTTGGCCGTCAGCGCTCGCCGAAAAACCGCTCCAAGGATTATCCAACAAAGTACATGCGTGCGGCCAACATCACCGAGCAAGGTCTGCACTTCGCTGATGTGCTGGATATGGAGTTTAAGCCACATGAGCTAGAAACCTATCGCCTTGCTGCCGGTGATATTCTTGTCTCCGAGGCTTCGGGCAGTCCCGACCAAGTTGGAAAGCCCGCCGTGTGGAACGAGCAGTTACCTGTGTGTTGCTTTCAAAACACGGTAATACGGCTACGCCCATCGCCAGTCCTGGGAAGTTCATTCTTGTTGACCATCTTTCGGCATTGTTACGTGAATAGCGTCTTCGCTCGCATTGCCGGTGGTGTAGGCATCAATCACCTGAGCGCGGCGAAGTTTGTGAACATCAGCATTCCTTTGGCACCGCTCGCTGAACAACAGGTAATCGTCGATGAGGTGGACCGACGCCTAACCACCATAGCCGTCTTGGAGAATCAAATAGACGCCAATCTTGCTCGCGCTGCCCGCCTTCGCCAAAGCATCCTCAAACGAGCGTTTGAGGGAAAGCTCGTTGACCAAGACCCGAACGATGAACCTGCGGCGACACTACTAACCTGATGAAGCAATGCGACGTTCACACGCTGCTGCGTCTGCCCACTGGGATTTTTTACGCCCAAGGCGTCAAGGCCAACGTCCTCTTCTTCGACGCCAAGCCCGCTCAAGAGAAAGCATGGACGAAGAAACTGTGGGTGTACGACTTGCGAACGAACATGCACTTCACACTCAAGACAAACCCGCTCAAGCGAGCGGACCTTGACGAATTTGTGAAGTGCTACAAACCCAAGAGTCGCCACCGTCGCAAGCAGACGTGGAGCGAGGACAATCCCGATGGCCGCTGGCGGTCGTTCAGTTACGAGGAACTTGAGAAGCGAGACAAAGCCAATCTCGACATCTTCTGGCTGCGTGACAAGAGCCTCGAAGATTCCGATGATCTGCCCGATCCCGACGTATTGGCCCAGGAAATCGCCGACGACCTTCAAACGGCCCTCGATCAGTTCACGGCGATTGCAGGGGAGTTGGGGGAGTAGGGATTGTGGAAGCGGAAGACCTGAACGCAAAGCACCACTTCCAGTTCGAGAAAGGATTCGCATCTCCAATGCCCCACCCCCACAAACTCTCCGAGATCATGAAGGACATGTCGGAACTTCTTTTTCGTGATCCCAACAAAATTCCATCCTCGGAAGCGGCACACGTCACCCTCTTCTTCGCCAACGTCGCATGGAACGAGTGTGTCGGACTCGATCATGCCAGGGAAGGCTACCGAAGTGCCTGGGAAACTATCGAGGCCGACAACCCGGCACTCTGGAACGAACTCAAGTCGAACGACGTTGACGGCATGATTGACGAACTGATCGAGTACAAGAAGGCCCACTACCCCGACGACCGACGACGAATTCTCACCTGCGGCATCCCCGATGGAAGCATCCGAGTAGAATGGCTACCTGCCGCCGCTCCTGGCGTGGATGTGAAATGGGAGACGCAACTTTACGGGCTGGTGAGGATGGGACAAAGAGAGACGGCGATCCGGTTCCTTCGAGAGACTCGCGGAATGTCACGCAAAGAGGCGGCGAAGAGGGTGGCGGAGATCGCTGGTGAGTTGGGGGTTGCATAACACACGGAGGGCCGTCGCAAATGGACGCCGAACAAAACGAGATTCAGGCACGCCTGGAAGAAGTCCTACAGTCGATGTTGTGCCCTGTCTCTGGGTGTTGGTGCCTGCACGGCTGCCACTACGAGTATTACTTTGACGAAGGCTGCGAGTATCACGTCCTGGAGGTCTGGCCGGTAGGATTCGAAGAGTCAGAGGAACACGGGGGAAACGGTCATCCGATGACCGGAAAAGAGATATGCTATGAACTCGCCGAGTTCGAGTTCGGTGAGATGGTCAAGGAAATTCGCGTCGAGCACCTGCACTTCAGCCAACGCCGCCAGATTTTCGAGATCGGTTGGAAGAAAGAGAAGGGACAAGACATGGAGCTTCGAGTCCACATCCAGCCGGTCGAAGTGAACAGGGAGTGAAGACTGCCCCTCCCCCGGCAAGCCGGGGTAGGGGCCTATCCAACCCGTTGAGAAAGCAAATGGCAAAACGCAAACCAAAATCGCCCATCGAAGGCCGCTGGAACATTGTCTCGATGAGTCAGTGGGACTTGGACTACGACGACGAGGATCTCGAACCGTTCATCGAGTTCGGTCCCAGCGACAGCGGCGTGTTCCAGTTCGCCTACGTCCACGGAGAAATGGATTGTCAGATCACGGAACGTGATGGCAAGCCTGCCGTCGAGTTTTCCTGGGATGGCAACGACGAGTCAGAACACGCCTTCGGGCGTGGATGGGCGGTCGTCGATGGTGACGAATTGGAGGGGATGATCTTCTTTCACCAGGGCGATGCATCGGATTTTTCTGCAAGGCGGAAGACGCAATAGACGCACACCGTTTGTCCGGTGTGAGGACACGCAAATCCTGGAGGGCACAACCTAGCACGATGCCCAAGAAACAGAACGAGCAGAACTTTGATATTGAATCTGCCTATCCCAACATAACCGAGTGGGTTCGGGGATGTGGATGGATTGAAATTGGCGAGCAGGATTGGCAGGGATTCGTCGTCAGAGCATTGAACGAAGGTGGCCTGATCTACGAGAAAGAAGGTTGCCGCACACTAGCGGAGGCAATGGTTGCTTTGGAAAAGGGCCTGGAAGAATGGTTCCGGGAAAATAACTGATGTGGCAGTGGAACGACAAACTGAAGTTGGGCAAATCGTCGGCATTCGTCAAGCGAGACATTCGCTCCTTGCCGCTGACCGAAGCCGAGTTCGAGGCGGATTTCTTTTTTGAACCCAGGTTCTCCAGCAAACGCCAAGAGCGGTGGATGGGGATGGTCATCGAGAGAGAGTTCGGTGGCGTGCTGGCGATGGAAGACGTGCGATTGCCGCCGCCCACAGTCAATGTCCTTGCCTTCCTATTATCCCAGGCAATGCTCCGACCTCTGGATGCGGGAGATCGCCAGCGTCCCAGCACGATCTATCTTCGAGATCGTCCCCAGTGGCAGGAATTGTTGCCCCATCTTCAGCAGCTAGAAATCAGCGTCGTCCTGACCGATGATTTGCCAAGATTCGATGAAGCGGTAATCGAGTGGATGCGGGAAACGCAGGAGCAAAGTCTGCCTTCCGTAGATGAGATCAAAACGGCCCTTCGGAAGCCGTTCCCAGCGAGGAAACACACTCGGCATGAGGCGGCGATGACCCTGCTGGAATGGACGGACGGGATGCTGAAGGGAGCTTACCCCAGACGAAACGCACCTGTTCCGTCTTACGACCCGACCACCACGGTGTCGATACACCTGACTGCCGAGGAACTGAAGGCGATCTTCACCGAGACGGAAATAGCCCGAACGAAAAAACTCCGTCCTCGATTGGAAACGGTGGTTGCGGACGAGCCGGTTGATTTGGCAGTGAATGAGTGGAGTAGGATCTGTTTTGCCCTCTGCAAATCGACGGCTAACGAAATTCAAGTCAGCAAGCATTTGCTGGGGATTGCGGTCAGGATTACCAACCGACTGGCCGAGGCTTTGGACATTGACGGCCCGGCTGGCTGGTTGGAACAGCAGTACCGATGAAGACGGTGGTCCGGTGCTTGTCATTGTCCCCGAATTGCCGAGAATGGACTGCCACGGAGGGAAACCGATGCCCAAACGGAAAACAAAGCAATCAGTCTCGCCGAAGTTCGCTGTCGGGGATCGTATACGTGTGAAGCACGGTATCAAGGATGCGGACTACCCCGACATGCCTATGGGAGGCTGGGCGGGGACAGTTTCTCGGATCGAGAAACGTGCCCCTCGGATGCATCTCATTCGCTGGTCCGAAGAAACGCTGGCCGGTGTCCATCCGGTCTTCAATCAACGGTGCGAACGCGACGGCACAGATGTCGAGGAGTATTGGCTTGCAGAGGGCGACCTGGAGCCTGATCCTGGCGGGCCTCTGAAAATTGAGCAGCCGAAGAAGATCAGGACAAAGCCGCTTTTGCCGAAGGACCAAGACGACCGGATAAGGAAAGTGTTTGGCCTGACGAGCAACGATCCTTTACCCGACGTGGACGACGAGACGCTCCTGACGTACTACGACCACCTCTTCGAGAACTTGTCTTTCCCGTTTCAAGTCGAGCATACCCCCGAATCTGGCACGCCCTTTCGCACCTGCTACCCGGTCAAGGTAATTGGCCTGGGCGATCCCGACGACGAACCCATGATCGACGAAATGCACGGCATCCTTTGCGAGGCTCGACACCAGAGGCACGTTGTGACTGTGCCGTTGGGAGAGTTGGTGGTCAGCAAAGGCAAGCCGAATCGCCAGTTGGTGGCCGATTACTGCTACTGGTTCTGGAATTGGCGGTGAAAGGGACCAGAAAGGTTGCCCTGGAAACTCAACGGATTGCCTGGAAAGACCATGTTCCTGACGCCCGACGAAGCCGAACTGTTCTTCAAACTGCACCGTTCATTGATGTTCTACGTGAACGAACGGCTTGGGGTTGTTCCCAACATCGGCAGTGCTGACGAGTTCTCTGCATTGCCACCAGAAATCAGGCTCGAAGTGCGGAACGCCTTTCATGACGAAACCGATCTCATCGAGTCGTTTGTTGACGCAAATCCATGCGACCTGTCCGACGAAGAACTTGACATTGTTCTCTCCTGGCATCATCAGGTGGCCGGGAAGTTCTTCATCTTCCGCCAGTTGAAGAGATACACGGTCTTTCTCTCCACAGAGGACACGCCCATCGCCTACGGCGTGCTGGCTTTGACCGAGCCATTCGAGGATTTGATCGGCCTCCACTTGCCGGTGATGACCGATACGGTGCTGATGCCGTTTCAGGGCAAAATCGTCTATGACGGTTTGCTCAGCAGCTACAACATCTCGTTTGGAGGAGGTATTCGCCGCAGCCTCAACGAAAACTACCGGACGGCGAAGGAGCAATTCGGGATCGTCACGTCGCTTCCGGCACAGGCCCGGCCCATGACGGAGAAGAAGGCCACAAAGAAGAAACGAACCTCTTCTCAAAAAGTTCAGCCGGTTCTTGAAACCGTCGTCTCACTGACCGACGAGTTCTGCCGTGAGCGGCTGAATGAAGAGTATGCCGACATGTGTCGTCGGCTTGCGGAGAAACTTGCCCGGAAACGCCCGTCGCCGCTACTGCGGGGTAAGCCCGCCACCTGGGCTTGTGGAATTGTCCGCACCATTGGTTGGATCAACTACCTCGACGACCGCAGCTTCTCACCCCACATGAAGCTCACGGAAATCGACAAGGCGTTCGGCGTGGCGGAAAGTACGGGGCAAGGGAAATCGAAGACGATCCGCACGATGCTCAAGATTCGTCCCTTTGACCCCACATGGACACTTCCCAGCCGAATGGACGACAATCCGATGGCTTGGATGCTTGAAGTGAATGGGTTCCTCATGGACGTGCGGCACGCACCGAGGGAGGTTCAGAAAATCGCCTTCGAGAAGGGCCTGATTCCGTACATCCCGGCAGAACGTAGTGACAACGAAGCGGACTGATCCCCTATGGACATGCAAACGATCATCAACGATTGGAAAGAGAACTCCGAGCAACACGGCGAACGGAATTTGATGTTCCTCCGCAGCCTGAAGATGAAGGATGATCGGGTTGTTGACCAGAAAGCACATCGCTTGCACGACGAGGCGTTTTCGATCATCGACTGCACCCAATGTGCGAATTGCTGCAAGACGATCCACCCGTTGCTCACCGAAGACGATATCCAACAAATCGCTCGACATCTTGGCATGGAGGAATCTGACTTCCGAGCCGAGTATCTGGAAGTCGAAGAGGACGGGAAGTCTCGGATGAAGGGCCTGCCATGCCGTTTCCTCGGGGCGGACAACCGCTGCACGATCTACGAAGTGCGGCCCGCTGACTGCGTGGAGTATCCGCATACGGACAAAGAGGGGTTCACGTTCAGGACGTATGGCATCGCCGACAATTCCCTGTTATGTCCCGCCGTTTTCTACATCGTTGAACAGTTGAGAAAGAAATGACACCGCACGAAACCTGGACATCCCAATGCGATGCGGCCCGAGGCATCCTGGACGACTTGGGAACCGAAAAGGCTCTTGGCTATCTCCTCGGCGAGAAGTTCCTGAACTTCCTTGAAGTCGCCGAGCATGATCCCCAGTGGCGAGCAGAGATTCCCAGCTTTGTCGCTGAGATCAAGGACATCTTCGAGCGGTGGCAACTGACCGACTACCTCGATACACCACGACGCCTTGGGGCTTTGGGCCACGCCTCCGACGAGGAAGGCCACCTTGCTCTTCGTTCACAGATTGGGGGTGAGGATTTGGCGAGGGAGGACGCCCGCAACTTGACGATGTTGGAGTGGGCGAAGGAGTTACTGGTGGAGGGGGAGGAGTAGGCGTCACACCAATGCGTATGGCCCACCGCCAGCGATGAACTCCAAGCAGTCATCCAACGTCAGCCCTGGGTGGATCACGAACCACTCACCCGTATGCCGGTGGTAAGCAAGGTCGAAGAGATCATCACCAATGTACTCCATGCGGGCGAACCGTGCCTCGAACGTCGGGGCGATCCGGTTGGGGCCGGGGCACGCCCACGTCGAGCCGAAGTAGAAAAAGGCACCGTGCCATTTCGTCCAAATTTCGGTGGGATAATTCCACTCGGCTTCTTCTGGGGGCGGCTTGATGTATGCCGGTGTGAGCACCATCTCCACCAATTCGTTGGCCTTGATCTCGACTTCCTTCTTTAGGTTATCGGGGACTTTCGGCTTCAGTCGCCGGTCGGGAGCCCTGGTCCACTTCGCTTTCGGTTTCTTTTTCGCCATTGACTGGCCTCCATGCGACCTATCTCATCTGCTATTCACTAACCACACGGCATAGTCGTCGATAAGCTGGAAGCTCGGTGATTTCTCGTCGGTCGCTCGAAGCTCGGCAAGTCCGAGATCAAACTCATTGCCGTCGTTCTTGCGGCGGACTTTGGCAATGATGTCCTCCTCGAACATCATCCATTCCGACCGCCACCCTTGCTCGATATCCAGAAGCTCGAACTTGTCCGTGTACGAAGGCTGGGTCTTCTTCAGACGCTTGTACTCCTGCTGGCTCCATCCACCAATGACATACGGCTCTTCCCAACGGAAGTCTTCGGTGCCTGCGACTTCGCAAGGCAGTTGAAGATTGGCCTTCAAGTGTTGGAAGAAGGCTTCTATGGCTTCCTTCTGCGTTTCCACGGTGTCCCCGATAATTGCCTCGCACCGTTTCATCTGCTCATCGAACTTGCTCATGGTTTTGGCTCCTTGCTCCCAATCCCCAAATCCTCTGCATGGGGTTACCGGCACTATACAGTTGCGGGAACGGAAGAACAGCCCCCTCCCTCCGAAGGCGGGAGGGGGCCTTTGACACCGTTCTTCACCCGGAGAAACTTCGGATAATGGTATCGCGGCAACGCAAGGTGGACGAGAAAGCTAGAAATCGGGTCTGGCACTCTCACCTTTTTTCTCACCGTTTTCCTCGACCGGAGAAACGTGTTCTTGCATTTGTTCTGCTGCCTTGGCAACCCGACGAATGTAGTCAGGGCTAGGCATCTCCAGAGCCAGCAAGCGGAAGCCAAAGACAAACGTCTCCGAGCTTTCGGGCCGAAATTCCCGCTCCTCAAAATAGCCGCACAGATCGCAACCTCGACGGTCTATCTGGCAGGGCTCCAGCTTGTCGTACTCCGTGTAGCATCGGTATGACTCCGTGCCACCGCACACGGGGCAATCATCGACGCATTCGCCATTCCAAGAACTGATACACATTTTGCGATATTTCCTGCCGCCCAAGAAATGAACTGCCAGGGGCGGCCTGCTGGCACAAAGACAGAGCGACACCACGGGCGTCGTCTGGGGATGATCCACCCGCAATGAGCAGTTGGATCGGGCCTTGCTAGAGTGCGAAGGCAGTCACAAAACAGTTTAAGAAAGTTGTTGAATGTTGTGCCTTGAACATAGCGCACCTCCATCGCGGGATCAATCGCAGTTTTTTTGAGAAAGGTCGTGTTGGTGAAAAACTGGTTTTTCGAATGAAGACGGATCAAATACTACGTTTCTCAAAATACATCGGAGATGCATCGACGCTCGACTAAACCGCTCAACATCTTACAGATACGTTGGGAGACCTGTAGGAATGCCCGATCACAACCCAGCCATTTGATGACGCAAGTCCTTTGCCCATTGGTCCACGAACGAGTCCATACTCGCGTCGGCAAATTCGGAAACAGCTTCGCTCTCAGTGGAATCGGATTCGATAGACTCCTCCGATACACCCTTTTCTTCCCTATTCGGGATCGGGTCTGTTTCTCGGCGCACGAGTTCAAGTGTTTCTATGTTTCGTCGTGAAAGTTCCACGTTTAGCGCCGTCTCAAACTCCTCCAACGTGGCTTTGACTTCTCGTTTGTAGTAAGCGTTGACGTAATTGAGAGCGTGGGCAAGGATCTCCTGACCAAGTTCACCGTTTAGATTGACGGCATTCTGGTAGTCGGTGGTAATACTTTCGCAGTGCCGGAGGATGTGTTTGCCTATCCGCCGAAGGACACGGCACGCATTTTGACCGTCCAACGCGACTCGTTTGACTATATCGTTTTCGTCAAAGAAACCTCTGCGAACAGCGTGGAGAGGGTCAGCGTCGATATCCAATTGCAAAGGCCGCTCCTGTTCCTTTTCCTCTTCAGTCATCTCCCGATTCATCTCCTCCCAAGTCGCCTCGGCGCAGTTCTTGGGAGCGGGCTGACTTCGTAGTTTAATAATCTCATTCAGCTTGTAGACTAGCAAAGTCCCGTGATGCGGGATCTCGCCGTCACTGCTGTTGAATCGGCCCCGCATCACATTTCTGAAATGTTCCTGCTCAGCCTGCCCCGACAAATGCACGAACTGGTCGAGCCACAATTCGGCTTTTGCCACGAGCCGAGTTATTCGCAGTGCGGTGTCGAGCGGGATGTCCTTCGAGCGACAGAAATTGAAGACGTTCACATCCTCCACATGGCGGAAGGTCGGTTTCTGGGGATTCACAGTGGAATCGTTCGGTGCATCTTCGTCCTCGGCAACATCGAACAACTGCCGATGTTTATCCGTCAACGGCAGCAGATCGACGTGAAAACGGGGTTCCTGCGGGATGATGCGAATGAGCTTCGCGCCGACCAGCTTGTTAGTAGCAGACTCGATGGTGGCTTCGTCAATTCCGCATAATAGCCGTTTTACATGCGCCAGGCTGGTCCGTTCGACGCGGTTCTTGCGACGACCGAGACTGTGGAGCAAGGAATAAACCGCCGCATGGTTCAAGGTGAATCTTCGGCCAGCTTGCCTTGCTCCCCTTGTCGGTTCAACGTAACAGCGTTTTCACATCAACATCCAAGGCGCAGTCTTGGATGACTTTTCGCTCGTGTAGTTCACGCATCCGTTGAGCCATTAGCTGGCGGTTGTAGCAGCCGCAAGAACGGCTGCGACCACTGCGTAGTGTTTTCGAATCCACGGTGCCCACGTTTCCACATTCGCATTGGCATTTCCATATTGCCAATCCGTTGCGATTGCTCCCAACTCTGTGCAGCACGGTCCACCGCCCAAATGTGCAGCCTGTCAAGTCTCGCAGTTGACGTTGAGACGCCAACTCCCTCGCAAGACATCCGCACGACCGGCTGTGACCTTTTGCAAGCGAGTAGGCACCTACGACAGTCGTGTTGCCGCAGTCACACTGGCACAACCAACGTCTACTCTTTCCTTTGGCTTTGCCTTTGGGTAGAGCGACTGGACGAAGTGCAACTAATCGGCCAAACCTCTGTAGTGTCAGATCATGTTTCTGCTCACGTTGCAGGCATCCGCACGAACGAGTGTCTCGAATCAAATTGCCGGTCTGCACGACGGCCTGGCCGCCACAATCACATTGACAAAGCCAACGCGTGTTCGCGCCGGGAGGAGTAGCTATCGGTCGTAGAGCTACTAGCCTGCCGAATCGCTGACCAGTTAAATTGCGTCGAGATCTTGGCATTTTGTATCTCAGCAACCTTTCGGCTCGCCGCCTTCCTTCGTTTCCATAAACGGGAACATGAGTTGCCGATCTGTCACCGGTGCCGTCTGCGCCGGCGTTTTCTTTCTTGGCCGATCATACGGATACTGCTTCACCAACTCGGCGAAACACTGCTTTTGGAGTTCGCACACGGCTCGGTGAGGATCGTCGCCGCTCTCCAAATCAGCACTCAACCCGACCGAATTCTCGAACGACTGATAGCTCTTTACAATCCGCCGCGACATGCTGGCGGATACGGTGGTAATCTTCATTGCGTGCCCTCCGGCAACTCTTCTTCGCTAACTTTGACAAAACGATACTGGACACGCGGTTCACTCCCATCAATACGTGTCCGTTTCTTTTCGAGCCGCAGCGTCACCCTGCGGTTTTCGCCTTCAGCCACGAACGTCTCATCGTGGTGGGCGCTGAGGACAACGCCGATCCCCCTTCGACGGCCTTCCTCACTATCTCGATCTGCTGCCGGTATGACGGTTTTCGCCAGACCCAACTTAGCGGCCTTTTCTGACCAATCTGAGGGCAGCAGCCATTCGTCCGGCTCGTTCGCTCCGAGGATGGCGATTCCGTGTCGAAAGCCAGCGGAAGAAATACTTGAGGAGCTTCGCGTGCGAACGGCACGTCTTCACTGCCATCGGCCCCTTTTCGTCGAATCGCATTGGCCGGTCTCGCCAGACTTGGAGCATCTTATCGCAACCCTCGTAAGTCAGGCGCGAAATCGGCCAATCCACCTGATCGCCATGTTTCCGACGAATCCGCTCGATCATTTTCACGTAGCCGATGCCGGTGTCGGAGAGGCGTTTGCCGTTGTGACCCTCCTCCTCGTCGGGGATCACCTGTAGTTTCTCTCGGATGTGCTCCGAGAAGGCGGGGAGAGCTTCGCTAACGGTGGCTTCCTCGTCCCACGCCACAGAGTCATGGTCTGTTGCGGCACGAGTGATTAGGCGACCTTCATCCGACAGTTCCTTGCCGATTTGAGCGACCTCCTCTGAACCGACCTGAAAGACTTCCGCGTCGGCGGGGATAAAATCGACCTGCGGATAGAGCTTCCGCAACTTCTCCAGTCCGAGCACATACTCGTATCGGTGCCCGAAATGGACTTCTCCGCGTACCTCGGCCATTTGATCGAGACGGATTGGCACTTGGGGTTTGCCGTCTGCAAGGGCCTTGGCGATGTCGAGGGTCTGGTCCTCCCACTCTTTGGCCCCACAATTCTCGACCAAGTGATCCCAGAATTCCTGGACCTTCATCTTCCGACGCTCCGACTCACGTTCGTCGGTGGAGAACCGGAAATGGTGACCGTCGTATCTGCCGCCCTTGGTCTTTTTCCGACCCAATTTCGCACAGTAACGCCCGGTGCGCTGATCTTTACTCAACTTCGTTCGTCTGGATTTTCGTTTGTCGTTCATTGCTCGACCTCCTATTTCTGGTCAAGCGTAGCGCAGAATCCGAGCGAGCGCAAGGCGGATTATTGGCCGCGTCCTCTGACTCTATGGCGCACTTCTTCAGTCCTAATGGCGCACAAAACCCGCTGTTTATGGCACAATTTGGCGAAACAGCCATCCATCGCCGAAGAACTTGAGACAGCAGAATTGCCGTAAGCTCATAGAAAAAGCCGACTTGGGTCGAAACCCAGGTCGGCTTTGAAGGTGGAGGCGGCGGGGATCGAACCCGCGTCCCGCGATATTTCCACAAGAGCTTCTACGTGTGTAGTCGCTGGTTTAAGTTTCGCCTGGCCGAGCCCCCAACGACAGGGTCCCGATCAGGCTAGTCGAAAACTTAGTTTCATCCAGGGCGTGCCCGACAGTGACCCAGGACTAGTTGGAATTGGCAACCGGTTTTTGGGACTCTCCAACGAAGGCCCGCAACCGGGGTAACCGCTATTTAGGCTACCAGTGCGAGATCTCTCTCGGCAAATAAAGTTATTGGTCGGCTTTTAACGTGGCCTGCTGACCAACCACGACACGCCACTCTCACTTCAAGCTATCCGGTCGAATCCAATTCGCCCCCGAAGTGAGCGGCCGGCCCGGCATCCGCGACGGACGCTCGGCCAACCGGTAATCTCCATTATATCGGTCGACCGCCGCAAAGGAAACAAGGAGAAAAGGGGGAGGTCGGGGGTCAGG
>Ga0180435_10005407_pt1 | contig 12429 bp, 10 predicted proteins | sample SS_ome_3_FD_132467 | JGI IMG/M metagenome (GOLD analysis project Ga0180435, IMG submission 132467) | Hypersaline lake sediment archaeal communities from the Salton Sea, California, USA - SS_3_S_1 metaG | ecosystem: Environmental > Aquatic > Non-marine Saline and Alkaline > Hypersaline >... | reverse complement strand
TTATCGCGGGCTGCTCCACCGCCATGACAATCCACATGATGGCCAGAGGAGACCACAGTACAAAGAGATTTTTAAATTTCAGTTGCCGGTCATCAGGCAGAAGAGCCCTCAATCTGTTTTACAAGCTCAGGAACTACCTGGAAGAGATCTCCCACAATACCGTAATCGGCTACATCGAAAATCGGCGCGTCCGGGTCTTTATTAATAGCGATAATGATGTCTGAGCTCTTCATTCCCGCCAGGTGCTGAATCGCGCCGGATATGCCGCAGGCGATATAGATGGTCGGGTTAACTGTTTTTCCGGTCTGTCCTACCTGGTGAGAGTAGGGGATCCACCCGGCGTCAACAACTGCCCGGGACGCCCCCAGGGCACCGTCAACAGCTTTGGCAAGGCCGGCAATGAGGCCGATGTTTTTCGGGTCCTGGATTCCCCGCCCGGCGGACACGATGAAATCGGCTTCCGCCAGGTTTACCGTTTCTTCCTCTTCCTTGACAAACTCGAGAACCTGAATCCGCGGATCCGGGACGGGTATGTGATCCATAGTAACCACTTTTCCCTTGTGGTCAGGTCCTGCTTTTTCGGCTTCCGGCATTACCTTGTGGCGAACCGTTGCCATCTGGGGCCGGTGGTTCTGAGTCAGAATTGTTGCCATGATGTTTCCGCCGAAGGCGTGACGGGTCTGGCGCAGCAGTTTAGTCTCTTCATCGATTGAAAGTTCGGTGCAGTCGGCAGTCAGCCCGGTCTGCAGCTGTACCGCCACCCGGGGGAGAAGCGATCGTCCCATGATTGTGCCGCCGCCGAGAAAGATCTCCGGTTTCATTTCCCGGAGGATCCTGGTCACGACCGTCGCCTGTACATCCTCGGCGAAATCTTCGAGCCGGGGATCTTCCCGCATCCACACCTCATCCACACCGTATTCGAGAATCTCTTCAGCAATCGCCTTGACGTCTGTCCCAAGCAGTATCGCGTAGATCGGTTTATCCAGGCTTTCTTTCAGCTCCCGGGCAGCTCCGATTATCTCCTTGACGACTGAGGAGAGGTGCCCTTCCCGATGTTCCGCGTACACGCATATCCCGGAATAATCTTCGATGTTTTCGGTCCCGGCTGTGTCCTTTGTAAGGAGAATAGCTTCAAAGGGACATGAGTCAATACAGATGGCACAGATGATGCATTTTTCATTGATGACTGCCAGTTTGTCTTCCATATCGATAGCGTCATATGGGCATACCTTGACACATTTTCCGCAGCCGACACATTTATGTTCTATTATTTGTATACCGCTCATTCTTTCTCCCCCCCGACTCCGAGCTGGATGCCGCCGTCCCTTAGTTCCTTCAGGAGTGCTTTTACGCTGTCCACCGGTTCGCCGGTAAATACCTTTCCCCCTTCCGGTTTGGGAGGACTGAAAATTTTCATCACCTGGGTAGGTGATCCGTTCAATCCAACCAGATCGGTGTTGCTCTTCAGATCTTCAACACCCCACACCGTGATTTCCGCTTTCTTTGCGGCCATTTTTCCCCGCAGCGAGGGGAGCCGCGGTTCGTTTATCTCTTTGACAACGGTAAGGACAATTGGAAGACCCGCTTTCAGGCGAACATACCCCTCCTCGAGAAGCCGCTCGAGAATAACCTCTTTCTCACTGATTTCCTCGATTTTCCGGATGTCGGTGATATGAGGAATTCCCAGGTGCTCGGCCACGCCGGGCCCCACCTGGCCGGTGTCCCCGTCCATCGCCTGTTTTCCCATGAAAATGAGATCCACGCCGCCTATTTTCCTGATTCCTTCCGCGAGGGTGAGAGAGGTTGCAAGTGTATCTGCCCCGGCGAATGCCCGGTCTGAAAGCAGGATTGCGTTATCCGCTCCAAGACTGACAGCTTCCCTCAAGGCATCTTCAACCTGGGGAGGACCCATGGAGAGAATTGTTACGGTTCCCTCCATTTTTTCCTTCACCCTTAAGCTTTCTTCAATGGCATACATGTCGAAGGGGTTAATGATGGATTCGACCCCTTCACGGATGAGGGTGTTTGTTTCCGGATTAATTTTTACGTTGGTTGTATCAGGAACCTGTTTAATACAGACGACAATATTCAATGGATTACCCTTTCTTCCTCATACTTTCCTTGATGAGGTTCATGGCGATGACTTCTCTCTGAATCTGGTTTGTCCCTTCGTAGATCTGGGTAATCTTAGCGTCCCGCATCATCTTTTCGACGGGATATTCCTTCATATAGCCGTAACCGCCGAAAATCTGCACCGCGTCGGTCGTTACTTTCATGGCCGTGTCGGAGGCCATGAGTTTCGCCATTGCCGACATGCCGGCGATGTTCTTCACTCCCGCGTCTACGTTCCGCGCTACCTGGTAGGTAAGAGCCCGGGCGGCTTCGATCTGGGTTGCCATATCCGCCATCATGAACTGGAGCCCCTGAAATGAGGAGACCGGTTTGCCGAACTGATGCCGTTCCCTCGAGTAGGCGACAGCCTTGTCCAGGGCTCCCTGGGCAATACCGAGAGCCTGGGCCGCGACCCCGGGCCGGGACTGATCGAAGGTTTTCATGGCTACCATGAATCCCATTCCCTCTTTGCCGAGGATATTCGTTTTCGGCACCCTGCAGTCCTGGAAAATGAGCTCTCGTGTTGAAGAGGCCCGAATTCCCATCTTGTCCTCTTTTTTCCCGAAATCAAAACCTTCCGTTCCCTTGTCCACCAAAACGGCGGAAGAGCCCCTGGCTCCCCTGGTGGGATCGGTCATGCAGATTACCGTATAAATGGAGGCGTCTCCGCCATTGGTGATCCACTGCTTCGTTCCGTTGATAACGTAATCGTCGCCGTCGGATTTTGCGGAGGTAACGATTGCGGAAGCATCGCTTCCGGCGTTCGGCTCGGTAAGAGCAAAAGCCGCAATCATTTCACCGGCTGCCAGTTTTGGAAGATATTTTTTCTTCTGTTCATCAGTCCCGAAAAGTATGATCGGTATAGTTCCCAGGCCGGATGCCGCGTAGGAAAGGGCGATACCGCCGCACGCCTTGGATAGTTCTTCAACCACCAGGGACATTTCGAAAACACCGCCGCCTAATCCGTCATATTCTTCCGGGATAAAAACCCTGAAAAGATCAGCGTCACCTAAAACCTTCACGATTTCATCGGGGAATTTCTGTTCTTCATCATATTCGAGTGCAATCGGCTCGATCTTTTCTTTAGCAATCTGTGCAGCAGTTTCTTTGATCATCTGCTGTTCTTCTGTAAGAAAATAATCCATAATAGTGTCCTTTTTTCTTGTTAAAAGCTTTAAGGGATAGTAAGAAACCTGATTATCGTTGTCAAGGTGCGGATACATCCTTATACTTTCAATCATGGACGGGTGCCAGGTCTTACTGGTAGATGATGAACCTCTTATTTTGACTGGTTTACGCCTTAATCTCGAAAAAGAGGGTTTCCAGGTAACCCCGGCGAACGGGGGACAAAAGGCCCTGTCAATAACCAGATCAAGACGGTTTGATGTTGTTATTACAGATCTGATGATGGATTCGGTCAACGGGATAGAGGTGCTGAGATCTGTTAAGGAAAAGAGTCCCGATACCGTTGTGATCATCCTGACGGGATACGGCAATCTTTCCTCCGCGATCAACGCGCTCCGGCTGGAGGCGGATGATTACCTTCTCAAGCCCTGCGACCCGAAAAAACTTGTCTTCAGGGTCAGGAAGTGCCTTGAAAACATGGCAATCAGGAAAAACAATACCAACCTTCAATCCCAATTGGTAAACCGGAACCGGGAGCTGGAACAAACAGAAAAGGAACTGATAAAGGCCCGGGATGAACTTGAAGAGCAGATAAAGAAAAGGACCGGAGAGCTGCTGCTGGCCAAAGAAGAGCTGGAGAAAAAAACACTCAACCTTGAAAAGATGAACACGGCTCTCCAGGTTCTCCTGGAAAAACGGGAGGAGGACAGGGAAACTCTGGAAGAGAACATTATTCTCAACGTGAAAAAACTGATTCTCCCTGTTCTGGAAAAATTAAAGGCGAATGACAATGAAGAGCTTAAGGACCACCTGCTGGATGTGCTGGAGGCGAATCTGAACAATATTGTATCTCCCTTCTCGTCCCGGCTGACATCGAAATCTCTGAATCTTACGCCGGCGGAATTGGAGATTGCCAATTTGATCAGGGAGGGTAAAACAAGCAAGGAGATCGCGGGCATGAGAAACTTATCCAGCAGGACGGTTGAGACTCACCGGGATAATATCAGAAAGAAGATGGGCTTAAAGAATTCGAAGCAGAATCTGAGAACCTACCTGCTTTCTTTGAAATAATTTGTACTGAAATAAATCGTAGGATAGGAATTGACATGGCTTTCAACATGCTTATTGTGGATGATAATGCTGTCTTCCGAATGGACCTGGCTTCCCGGCTGCAGCAGGAGGGATATCAGGTTAAAGAAGCCGGAACCGGGAAAGATGCCATTCTTCATCTCAATTCCACTACATACGACCTTATTCTCACCGACCTCATCCTGCCCGATATCAACGGACTGGACCTGGTAAAAAAAATTCGGGACATGAAGATCGATGCCAGAGTGGTCATACTAACCGGGTACGCCGACGTGGCATCGGCGATCAAAGCACTCCAGCTTGGTGCCGACGAGTATATCGAGAAGGAGGCGATTTTCGAAGAGGTATTGGACAGGATAGACAGGATTCTGCAAAAACTGAAATTGGAACGGGAGATGATCTCGGTTCAGGAGAGGTACAAAAATATACTGGAAAACCTGAATGACGCGATTGGCGCGGTGAATGAGGAAGGACGGATTACCTTCATCAGTTCATCCATAAAGAGAATACTCGGATATGAACCGGAAGAGATGATAGGGCGTTCTTTTCTGGAATTTGTATACCCGGCTGATCAGGAAAGTGTCAGAAAAAGGGTCCATCAATTTATGGAGGATGGCAGTCCGAATGTACATACCAACCGAATCCTTTCGAAGAGCGGGAAGATTGTATGGGCACGGTTTTCCGATTCCCCGGTCAAAGAGAATCGGGAGATGGGGGCGTTCTATACGGTTCTGACAGATGTGACCACCACCAAGAAACTGCAGGAGGAATTGATTAAGAAAGAAAGCCGGGCGCTGGCGGGAGAACTCGCGGCGTTTGTGGCTCATGATATCAATACGCCTCTTCAGGGTGTCCTGTCCATCCTGGAACACTGCAGAACCGAGCAGCAGGAGAACAGGGAACTTCTGGAGTATATAACCCTTATACAGAGCGGTTTACTAAAAATAAAGAGTACCGTCCTCAATCTTCTCGAACTTGAACATCCGGTTATTTACGAGACCACCGATATCAATCTCTATCTCCACAAGGTATTTCACCTGGCGGAGACCTATTTGAAGTCGTACGGCATTGCCGTGGAACTGCAGCTTGCCCGGGAGCTTCCGAAAGCTTCAATTTCGACGAAAGATTTTGAACAGCTCCTGCTGGGGATAATCCGGGAAGAGGTGCGGTGGTTCGGCCGTGAAGACTGGGACACCTATCCCGGGCTTTCGGTGTTCGAGACGGGAAAAAAAATCGTGGAAAACCGACTGGAGGAGGAAGAGGATGGCCTGTTCCAGCACCGAAACTGGCAAATTGAATCCAGGTGTGAAGGAAAGATGATCTATGTGATCTTCCATAATATGGATTTGCGAACTATCAGCGGTGAAGATTATTCCGGGAAATACAGCACGATCCACAGCGTAATTGAAGCGAACAAGTGTTCCATTGAGGTGGAGGGTTTACCAGGGAGGGAAAAAACACTTAGTATAGGAATTCCGCGAGTAGAAGATGCCTGACAACTATGCCTATACCTGCTCCTATGTTCCCCTGGAAATAATTCATGCCGCGGGCTTTATCCCCTTAAGGCTTTCCGGCTCTCCCGACTGCTGCCGGCAGGAGGAGACCGACCTGTCCAGAAATATCTGTCCCTACGCTCATGCCATTCTCAATGATTATCGGGCGCGTCAGGATGAGATTGCCGGGGTGGTGGTAACCGATTCCTGCGACGCCATGAAGAAGGTGTTTGATGTTCTACAGCTTGGGGGGGCGGCCGTTCACATTGTAAGCGTCCCCCGAAAAATAACTGAAGGGGCGGAGCGGTTTTTTGCCCGGCAGCTTCAGGAGCTATACCGAAGGCTGTGCGAAACTGCCGGTACGCGTCCTGAACCCCGGAGAGTTGAAGATTCGACCGCTCTGTATCGGGAGATGCGTGAACATCTGAATTTTTGCCGGGGAAACGGAGTTTTTCCCGATTACGCCGAGTATTTCGCTTTTCGCCAGGAGATTTTCCATTCCGATCCGGCTGATGCTGTGAAACAGCTTCGGAAAATGAGAACCACGGTTTCTTCTGGGCAATTTTCAGAAGAAGGGTCTTTGGTTGAGCACAGGGGGGGCGGGATACCGATTATTACTACCGGCTCTCCCATGCCTGGGAAAGGTATCTTTTCGGTAATAGAGCAATCCGGTTTCTCTATTGTAGAAAACGATTCCTGCCTGGATGCCCGGTGGGAGCCGTCGGGAAACAACATAACGGCAACGGATGAAGATCCTTTCGGATATCTCTCCCTGTTGTACCTGCACAAAACACCCTGCGCGCGGATGGAGGGGCGGAAAAGGGAACTGGAAAAAATGGAGGCACACTACCCGGAAAAGGTGAGGGGATTCATCCATTTCAGGATGCCTTTTTGTGATTTATACGGTTTTGATCTTGTTCATATGCTGGGCAGTACCGGTAAGCAGGTGGTCCTTCCCCTGGAGACAGACGGATCTGCCCAGAGTGAAGGCCAGATTCGGACGCGGGTTCAGGCATTTTCGGAGATTCTCTCCGCGGAGATGATTGCCGGCGGCGACTATACTGAAAATCAGGAGAACATCGTGAATCGAAATGGAAATTTATTCTGCGGAATTGATATCGGTTCAACAACGGTAGACGGGGTTATCCTCAATGAAGAGGGAAAAATTCTGAGCTACCGGATAATGAAAACCGGGCCTGGAGCGGAACAGGCAGCCTGGCGAATGTACAAGGAGATGCTGAAAGAATTGTCAGCGAAAGAAAATTCGGTGGCGTTTATTACGGCAACCGGTTATGGAAGAGACAGCCTGGCTTTTGCCGGGGGGACCGTAACGGAAATCACCTGTCATGCCAGGGGAATCAGGCATCTGCTGCCGGAAACCCGTTTTGTTGTCGATATCGGGGGACAGGATTCGAAGGTTATCAAGATCGATGATACTGGTAATGTGAGTGATTTTCAAATGAACGATAAATGTGCTGCCGGAACAGGCCGGTTTCTCGAGGTGATGGCGGGAGCACTGGAGGTCGATCTGCCGATGATGAGTACCCTCTTCCGAAAAAAAGGTGAAACGGTTCCGATTTCAAGTGTATGCACGGTATTCGCGGAGTCGGAGGTAATTTCACTGCTGGGAAAAGGACATAAACCGCCGGCGATCGTAAAGGGAATCTATACCTCAATAACCAACAGGCTGGAGGGAATGATACGACGGGTCGGGCTGGATACTCCTGCTGCCGTAACGGGAGGCGGTGCTCTCAACGACGGGCTTGTTGAACACCTGGAGACCCGGCTGGGTACCCGATTTACTTCTCCTGAAACGCCCCAAATCGTGGGCGCGGTGGGAGCCGCTTTATTCGGTATGGATAAATACTGATGGCTTCAGGCGCACTTATACAAAGGGTGATGAACAGGCTCACTCCCGGCAGGGCGCGGGCTGCCGTTCTCCTCTACGGCCTTCGGCTGGCTTTTTCGAAAACAAGCTGCCGATCCCAGAATCTCCACAACTGGATTAATTACCGTTCATTTTTCGACGCCTTCTTCCATCCCGATAAATCGGTGTGGGTTACCCTGCTTACCCCGGCGGAACTGCTTCACGGACTTAAGCTCTCACCTATAGTGATGGAATCGGTGGGAGCTATTACCGGGGCCCTCGGCCTTACGAAAATGATCCTGAAGTACGGGGTGGAGAAGGGGGTTCCCTCCAGCCTCTGCACCTTTCACCGGGCCCATCTGTCTCTGGTACTGAAAAACGCGTTCCCCCCACCCGGAAATGTTATGGCTGTTTCCGCCCTGTGTGATGGAAACCTCCGTGCCCTCCAGGAGATAAGTGAATTGTTTCCCACCCCATTCCATTTTCTGGATATTCCGGAGCCTGAAACCCCCGGGGCGGAGGAGTTTCTTACCGCGGAGCTGGAAGAAATGTTTTTCACCCTCGCCCATTCTCTCCGGATCAACGATCCACTTCCCGAATTGAAGAAGGCAGTCGCCCGGGCTGAGGAGACCCGGATTTTAATGGAAAAGGTGAATGATCTAAGGAAAACAAGGTGCCTGCCGGATTTGAAAACCATGTCACTGTCGTGGAACCTGTTGAACCACACGGTTCAGCTGGGAAGTGAAAAGGGACTGCTGTTTTATCAATCTCTTTACAATGAGCTTCAGGAGAAGGGGAAGGAAATTCCGGCTGACCGGAAACGGTTTCTCCTCATGCACCTGCCCCCCACCTACAGTCATCCTGTGGTAGAGGTGCTTTCATCCAGGGGGGGGCTGATTGTCATCGAAGAATTTAATACCCTTTCCTTCCCCCCCTTCAACCCGGAGGAGCCGTTTAAAAGTATCGCGGCGAAAATGCTCTCCCTTCATTTAATGGGAAGCCCGAACCGGCGGATCGACCACATAAACCGCATTGCCGCCGAGTTCGAGGTGGATGGGATTCTCAATTTCGCCCACTGGGGCTGCCGGCAGTCCGCCGGGTCGATCCACGTACTGAAAAAGTACATTGACACCCCTCTCCTCTCAGTTGAGACAGACCTGGTTGATTCGGAATCATCCTCCGCCGGCCAGGTAAAGACCAGGGTGGAAAGTTTTATCGAAATGCTTTCACGTTGATATGTTTCGGGTTTTTTCCGCCCATCCCGGCATACTATTGAGATTTTGCTGAAGAATTATTACAATGCTTGTTGACAATATCCGAAGTGCTTATTTTCAATTTTTTGAAATGGAAGAGCACCACTAACTCATGTAATTAAGGATAAACAATGGCAAACATTTTACTAACTCAGCAATGTGTCCGGTCCTGCCCGTACTGCTTCGCCAAGCAGCACATGGATGACTCGGAGGCGCAGCAGCGGATTTCCTGGGAGGATCTCATCTATATTGCCGATCTTTTCGAAGTCGACCGGTCCAACCATCTTTCCCTGTTAGGGGGAGAACCCACCCTTCATCCCGATTATGTCGATTTTGTTCTCTACCTGGCGGAGCGGAAGTTCCACGTTACGACCTTTACCTGCGGGATCATGTCTCCCAAGCGGCTGGAAGAGGCGGTCACCCATTTAAAACAACTGGATGACAAGCAGTACAATTTCGTCTGCAACCTCAACCATCCCGACATGTCTACGGACAAGGAGACCGAACGGATCGAGGCCTTTATGAAAGAGTTCGGTCAGCAGACCACCCTTAGCTTCAATATCTTTCATCTCGATTTTGACATGCAGTACCTTGTTGATTATATCACGAAGTTCAACCTGGTACCCCATATACGGTTAGGGCTGGCCCACCCGATTCCGGGGGAGAATAATAAAATTATCCATCCAAAGGATTTCGACACGATGGTGGAGAGGCTGGAATCGTTTATGCCCCAAATGATTGAGAACAATGTCAGCGTGGGATTCGACTGCGGTTTTGCCATGTGCAACTTCACCGATGCCCAGCTGGGTAAATTCTTAAGGCTCGCCCGGTCCGGGGACGGACGGTCTATCAAGTTCGTGTGCAACCCGGCCCTGGATATCGGCCCGGATATGACGGTATGGTCCTGTTTCCCCTTATCGAGGTACCACAAGAAGTCGATCTACGAGTTTAACTCGGTGCAGGAGATCCTGGAATACTACAGGGATTTCCACAAGAAGGTACGGGAGGAGCAAACGGGTATTTTCAAGGAATGCGCTGACTGCCATTTCAAGGAGTGCGGCTTGTGTGCCGGAGGGTGCCTTGCCCACATTCTGAATAAAACCGAAGTAATGCCTGCCGGCCAGGGGGGTGCGAGATGAAGCAAAAGCCTGGGAAAGAGAAGATGATTGTGGTGCAGGACGGCAGCGGCCTGGAAAAAAAGATCACTAAGAAAACGCTGGTGGTCCAGGTTGATACTATTGAGAAAGCGGTACCTGCTTTCGGGAAGTGGAGCAGTGAGAACAGAGTTTTCTGCGTGGTTGTCCATGAAGAAAAACCTCTGGCCGAAATCGAACTGTCCGAGGAATTGAAAATAATCCCCCTGGCATTGTTTCTGAAGGAAGGGGGGGCTCCGAAAACGGTTATTGAGAAATCCAGGGAATTCCGGGAGGCAAATATCACCTTGTATCTTCCCGCCCATAACCCTGAGAATTTTACTCTTCTGCAGATTCTGGCCTCCCTGGATGTTGCCTGCGGAGTATACCTTGAAAATGAGGCAAAGCCGGTAAACTGGGACAGTATGAACGACCTGATGTACTACGCGGCCTACAGCCCGGCAAACCATGCCCGAGTCGAACCTTTCGATTATGCTGTATCCAATTACGATCCCCAGGAATATCTCTGTTTTACCACACCCTGGTTCGAAAATCCGAGACGGTTTTTCTATATGGATGAAAATGAAAATATCGCCCTCAGCCGGAAAAAGATGGAAGAGGGTGATTTTGTCGCAACCGGAATTTCCTCTTTCGATTCGCTGGACGATAACGAAAAATACAAAGAACATCTGACCATGTGGACAAATCAGTTTATCGATAACCAGCGCTGTGCTTCCTGTCCGGCCTGGCGGGTGTGCGGCGGAGCATTTGTCTCTATCTGTGAGAGCAACCCCAACTATTTTCAGTTTTTCAATGATCTGCTGGAAGCTGCCGAACAGAACCGCGTGAAACAGGAGCAGGACACTGAATGGCGGTTGTAATATTCAAGCCCCTGGAAAAATGTAATTCCAATTGCCTCTACTGCGGGGTGGTCCAGAAAAAACAGGACCTGGTGATGGATTATGACCTTCTGGAAATTGTTTTCAATCGAATGAATGAGTATCTGGAGGCGAATCCCGGGGAAAAAATCACCCTTACCTGGCACGGCGGGGAACCCTGTCTCTTGGGCCCGGAGTATTTCAGAAAAGCCCTGGATTTCCAGGACCGGCACTGCAAAGAAACGAAGGACCGTATTGTCCACATCATTCAGTCCAACCTGACCATCATAACCCAGGAGCTGATCGATCTGTTCAAAGAGATGGGGATACATACCATCGGCACAAGTTTTGAGCCGCTCCCCAATATCCGGGGGCCCGGAAAGGACCGCGATTCAGATGTTTACAACCGGCTGTTTTTCCAGGGAGTGGACCTGGTGGAAAAAAACGGCCTGGGGTGGGGGTGTATCTACGTGGTGCATCGCCGTTCTTTGGGGCGTGCCAGGGAGATTTTCTATTATCTCACCAACATGAATCTTAAATCTCAACCGACGTTCAACAAAATATACCTCTACAGTGGGGATGAGCATAATTTAAATATTACACCGGAGGAATATGCCGATTTTTTAGGGGAACTGGTACCCCTCTACTGGGAAAACCGCATCCGCTACGCCCAGTTAAAGCCGATCAGCACCTTTATCGAAGCCATTGAGCGGGGCAACAACATGGTGTGCGACTACTCCGGCAGGTGCGCTCATCACTGGATGTATATCGGGCCCGACGGCAAAGCCTCTCACTGCGGCCGTTCCGGCGATTTCGCGTTTATTGACTATGGAAATATCCGGGACAGGACCATTCACGATATCCTCTATGACAAAAAAAGGGATCCCATAGAGGAAAGGCAGCTTTTTTTACCCGAAAATGAGTGTAAAGACTGCCGTTTCTGGGGCATTTGCCACGGCGGCTGCCCGCTGGACGCCTATACCGCCCACGGCAGCTTCATGAAGCCCACCATGAACTGCAGCGGGATCAAGAGATTGCTGGAGAACTACATAGAGCCGGTAACCGGGATGGAGGTGAATTTGCCTCCTCCGGATACAAATTCTTAAGAATTTAACAAAAAAATTGAAAAAATAAGTAGAAAAAAAATATGGGATGGGGTAAACTGAAAAAAAGGAAGAGACCAATCTTCGGGAGGTGAAGCATGACTGATTTAAACAACGAAGTGGAAAAAAAAGAGGATAAGACTGTTTCCAGACGGGAAGCCTTGAAAAGAATGGCCAAGATCGGTGTCGGTGTTGCCGGTGTTGCCGGACTGGCGTCCTGCGGCTGGCTCTACTACTACGATTACTACGATTACTACTACGATATTACTATTACTACTACTATTACTACTACTAGAAATTGCTTGGGGAGTATGAGGGAAAGAGCATCGTGTTTTCGAAGGATTTTGGGTATTACATCGAGGGAAAATTTACTTCT
>Ga0180435_10005405_pt1 | contig 12434 bp, 7 predicted proteins | sample SS_ome_3_FD_132467 | JGI IMG/M metagenome (GOLD analysis project Ga0180435, IMG submission 132467) | Hypersaline lake sediment archaeal communities from the Salton Sea, California, USA - SS_3_S_1 metaG | ecosystem: Environmental > Aquatic > Non-marine Saline and Alkaline > Hypersaline > Sediment... | reverse complement strand
GTCAAGGTCGAGCTCGAGGATCCGGTGGGAGTTGGCGCTGACGGCGATGTGGTCGTCTGGGATCCTCACGGCGGCCCAGACGGCTCCGATGTTGCCCTGGCCAGGGCCCAGGATCTCGAAGAACCAGACCTCGTTCGGATCGGCGAAGGTGAAGCACTCACCCCAGTCATTGTAGCCGTATTCCTTCGTGAGCTCGTCGATGACGCGGATGGCCTCCCGTGCGTTGGTAGCCCGCTCCAGAGCCAGGCGATAGAGTTCCGGAGCGTCCAGAAGTCCCGCGGTGCTCCGCAGCTCCCGCTTCCCACCGGTGGTCGTCTCGCCGATGGCGAGCTGGTGCTCGTTCATGGCCGGATAGGCGGTGTCCAGGAACTTGTAGGTCTCCGCCACCTGGGGGATCTCCCCGACCGGCACACGGTCCGGGTCGTCGGGGCCCGTTGTCCGCTTGGGCTGATACCAGATGGCCGCCATGGATCCGGGTTCATGGCTCGCTCGGGGTTGGAGCTTAATCCAGGTCCTGTCCGTACCCGAGTCGCAGGAATGGCTGGTCATGGTGGACCCGTCCACCGAAGCCTCTTTCCCCACCAACAGGCTCGTACAGCACTCGGTGCACGGGCCTTCTTCGGATTGGGCCTGACTCTGCTGGAGGTAGAGGGCTCCGTCGGGGGCCGGTGTCGGCGCCGAGACGAGCAGAAGGAGTCCAAGGGGCAGGGAAAACCCGAGAAGCCGGCGGGCGCGGGAGAAGCGATGCATGGTCGGTCTCTCCTGAAAAGCTGAAGAAAAAAAAGCTTTGCGGATAAGGTGTATCCATCCGTACATTTCTCAACATTCTCCTGAACACCGGTAGTATAGCCCATGTCCGCCCACCTCGCCGTTCCAGGAACCGGGAGAGGTCCGGGAACGCAGCTGGGTGAGCCCCATCAGCTTCGCTGAATGCGTAAGGACCGCCTTGGGTTACGTAATGCTCTGCCTCCGCTACGTAGCCAAACGCAGCCTATGCGTAACCTGGATTTCCCACCTTGGTGGTGAGGCCCGGGGCGCCGTTGGAGCGCCCGGTATTGACACCAGAAAGGAGTATCCCATGAGAATTATCTCTCTGCTGAGAGGGCCCGCGCTCGGTTTGGCGATGTGCGGGACCCTGCTGGTCGGGTGCACCGACGTAACCGAACCCGCGGCGGATCAACCATCTCCGACGCTTGCGGTTGCGGAAGCTCCCGGAGGCCAGCAGGGGGCCCAGCCCCTTACAATCATGACACGCAACCTGTACCACGGTGGCGACATATCGCCCATGCTGGGAGTGGACTTTTCTGATCATGAGGCGGTGGTCAATGCTGCCGCGCCCATCTGGGCCGAGATCCTGGCCAACGACTTCCACGAACGCGTGGTGGCGGTGGTGGACGAGATCGAGGAACACCGGCCCGACGTGGTCGGATTCCAGGAGTTGGCCCAATTCCTGGTCCTGGATCGCGATATGTTCACCGGCGTCTTCACACCAATTGGACTCATCGATTTCCAGACCATCATCGAGGACGAGCTGAGTGCCCGTGGGTTGCCCTATTCCTTTGTGGTAACCCAGGCGAACACAACTGTGGAGGTCCCTGTGGAGGGGGTGAATGTGGGTGTGTTCATTCCCACTATCTTCGTTCGTCTCACGGTCAGCGACGGGGTTCTGGTCAGGCGGGGCCTCAAAGTGAGAAATGTATCAAAGGGCCAGTACGAAGCCACGATGCAGGTCGGCCCCATCCACTTCAAGAGGGGATGGATCATGGTGGACGCCAAGGCGAACGGAGTCCCATACCACTTCGTGAACACCCACCTGGAGATTCAGCCCTTCGCTCCCATTCAGGCGCTCCAGACCCAGGAACTCCTGGATATTACCGCTGATCTGGAAGGGATCACGGTTCTCATGGGCGACTTCAACTCCAACGCGGCGGGCTCGGAAGGTGACCCATCGTGGACTGCAACCCACGACGACATCGTGGCAGCCGGCTTCGACGATGCGTGGTCAATGGTGAACCCCGACGAAACCCCCGAGGGTCTCACGTGCTGCCAGGCTTCGGACCTGAGGAATGCCACCACCGAGTTCTACCAGAGGATCGACTTCATCTTCCTGAGGGCGGTGGGCCAACGCGGCAATCACGGCGTTCTTCCGGGATTCCTCGATGTGGAGTTGGTCGGGGAAGAGCAGGGGGACCGGACATATCCCAACGGGCTCTGGCCCTCGGACCATGCCGGAGTGGTGGCCGACCTCTGGTGGGCCCCGGGGCAGTTCAAGAAGCACAATCGGTAGGGAACCGAATCCTGATCCGCCGGTAGCTGAGGCCTCCAGGGCCGCCGAGGTCGGATCGGTGATCCAGCGCGAGAACAGGGGAGCCCGGTGGGCACCGTCCCACCGGGCTTTCCAGTTCCTCCTGTCCGGTCCCTCTCGGTGGGTTGTGGATGGAGAGCGGGAGTGTCGGATACCATCAGCACCGAAACCGCCCACAGCTCGAGATCGTACGGAAGGATGCCAAGAGCACCCTTACGCGAAGTGCGTCCTCAATTCGGAGTCCGATCCATGCGTAGTCGCCGGGCCGTTCCCCCAGCCCTGCTCCTTCTTCTCGCCCTTCCGCTCTTCTTCCCCGCCTCCGCCGGGGCCCAGTCCTCCGACCGGATCTGGGGCCGGATCACCACCGACGAAGGGGAAGTCCTGGAGGGCTTCATCCGGTGGGACAGGAACGAGGGAGCCTGGGTGGATCTCCTCGATGGGAGCAAGTACGCAGCCGAGTTCGAATCTCTGGACTGGTGGGCTCTGGCTCATCCGGATGAAAGCCGGTCTCGGGACCGGGTCATCGAGTACGGCGGATATCGGATCACCTGGGCCGACGACGTGCCCGACTTTCCTTCTTCCTTCGAATCGGGCATCCGCATGGGGCATATCAGCCGGCTCGTCGTGGAGGACAACGAGGCCCGCCTGGAGCTTCGGTCGGGGGAGGAGGTCGTGCTTCACGGGGGCCTGACGGACATCGGAAGAGACCTCCGGGAAATTCTCGTCGTGGACGCTCGCGGACGGGAGACCGAGTTGGAGTGGGGGGATCTAGCGGATTTGGAGTTCTCGGAAGCCCCCCTGGGAGTCACCGGAGCGGGTGAGAGGTTGCACGGAACGGTGCACCTGGCGGACGGTCAGGGGTTCACAGGATACATCGCCTGGGATCTCACCGACATCCTGACCACGGATCCACTGGAAGGGGAGGATTCCGAGGGGAGACAGAGGGAGTACCTCTACGAAGACATCGCCTCGATCCGGCCCTCCGGCGATGGGGCGGAGATCGTCCTGAAGAACGGAAATCGCTTCGAGCTCTACCGGGAAGAGGACGTGAGCGACCGGAATGACGGGATCCATGTCTCCGATCCAGCCCTTGGTCTGATCGACCTGGATTGGGAGGACCTAGAGAGTGTGGAGTTCCACCGGCCTGAAACTCCAGTGGGATTGGACGCTTTCGACGGGGGGCGTCATCTCCGGGGTACCGTGACTACTACGGACAGCACGGAGATCTCGGGATGGATCCGCTGGGACGGCGACGAGGCCTACTCGTGGGAGCTTCTGGACGGCAGGAGCAGCGATGGAGTGGGCTTCGACATCGAGCTCGGTCAGATCGACACCATCGAGCGGTTCGCCAGGGCGGCCGTGGAGGTGTCGATGGGGACCGGGGGAGTGAGGGTCGACACACCCCTGACGGAAGGAGCCAGGGTTACCCTCCGGGACGGGCGGGAGTTCGAGTTGGGGGAATCCAACGATGTGGACGAGTCCAACCACGGCGTTTTCCTGCTCCCTTATGAGCTGGGCGTGACCCCTGAGGATGAGGATGCCGTGTGGGTCAGGGTCCGATGGGAGGACTTCCAATCGGTCCGGTTCGACTGGGAGGAAGGACGATGAACGCAATAAGGCTTGCCCGTCGGGTTGTGATCCGCTTCGGTTTTCCTTTCTTGAGCCTTTGCCTTCTCCTGTCGGCCTCGCCGCAGGAGGGCGCCGGCCAGCAGTCCACTTATCGTCCCGACACGTTCCTGGACCCGACGGCCGAGGCCATCTTTCGCGCCGCCCAGGGCAACTGGCAGTCCATCGACAGCTCCGTGGTCCGGTATACGTCGGTGATCCGCCAGAGGATCGCCGCCGGGATCCGCACGCCTCTCAAGGACCGGACCATCTACCGGAACGAGTCGGCGGTCCGGGCATTTTGGGACAGGGAGCATGACGCCATCGTTCAGGTCATGGGGAACCGTGCCCAGTATCCGGGACGGGACATCGCCAGGAGAGACAGCGACTGGGACTGGATGAACGACCTGGCCATGGACACTCCCTTCGAGCCTGGGGGGGACCGCCTCCTCTTCGGGCTCACCAACGAGGACGCCGAGGAGATCTCCAACCCCGACGAATCGGACTTCTGGTTCGCCCATCCGCTGGCCCCCGGTGCGGATTCACTCTACCGGTTTCAGAGCGGCGACACCCTCACCCTTTCTCTGCCCGACGGCCGCCGGCTTCTGACCGTCCGGCTCGACGTCCTCCCTCGCGAGGCCGACGTTCACCGGATTTCCGGCACGCTCTGGATCGAACCGGAGACCGGCGCGCTGGTGCGGGCCGTGTATCAGCTGAGTCGTGAGCTGGACGTGGTCCGGGACATTCCGGAGGTGAGGGCGGAAGACGAAGCCGGGGAGTTCGACATGGTCCCGGGCGTCTTCAAGCCGTGGATCTTCACCATGGACCTGGTGGCCATCGAGTACTCCCTCTGGGACTTCCGGGTCTGGCTCCCGCGGTCCATGCGGGTCGAGGGCGAGGTGAAGATGGGCGTGGTGAAGATGCCCATCGCCTTCGACCTCTCCTATGAGATGGAATCCGTGGTCCTGGATGAAGACCTGGATGACCCGCCGGATGCCTCGCTGGAGGAAAGGCACTTCGAGTCCCGGGCAGAGGCCATGGCATTTCTGGCATCCCTCATGAGCGAGTCCAGCGGCGTCGCATACGAGCATCTGGAGGGAGTCACGAGGCAGAATTCGGGATACAGATCCCGGTTTATCGCGCCCGAGGACATCGCCCTCCTGGAGGAGAGCCCCGAGCTCCCGCCTCCCATCTGGGATGACGCTGCCGGATTCGCCTCCGAGGACGAGTTGAAGGACATGGTCGAGACCCTGGCCGATCTTCCCCCCATTCCCACGCAGGGAATTCCCTGGCAGGCCAACTGGGGTTGGGCGCGGCACGATCTTCTTCGGTACAACCGGGTCGAAGGCCCCGCCGTCGGCGGCCGCTTTGAGGCCGAGTTCGGGAGCTTTATGGGGCCCATCAACTTCGAGGCGTCCGGTTTCTTCGGCTTCGGCGACCTGGAGCCCAAGGCCCGGCTCACCTTCGAACGGCGTTCGGTCCTCAGGAGAGTAGCCCTCAGTGGGTACCGGGAGCTCCGGCCCACCGATCCTCAGGGACGCTACCTGGGCATCGGGAACTCCATGAATGCCCTCTTCTTCGGCCGGGACGACGGCGAATACTTCATGGCCACCGGCGCGGACCTGGTATGGCGGCCGCCGGAGGCGGACCGGGAGTCATTCCGATTGCGCCTGTACGCCGAGCGACAGGACTCGGTGGGTCGGGTGACCAACTTCTCCCTTGCCCACGCCTTCGACGGCGATTGGCGGTTTCGCCACAACGTCATGGCCCAACGCCTGGAGGAAGCCGGCGGAGAGCTGACCCTGACCCCCTGGTGGGGGTCCGATCCGTTGGGTGCTCAGGCGGGATTGGAGCTCTACGGGCAGGCAGCGTCCTGGCGTCATCCTGATTCCACGTCCGTGAAGGGGGACTACGGTCGGGCCGCGGCCACGCTCCGGGTCGCCATCCCCCTGGTGTCCGGGACCTGGCGAGTCGGGCTCGAGGCCGGTGGCGGCCAGAGCTGGGGGGACGTGCCGGTCCAGCGAAACTGGTTCCTCGGTGGTCCGCTGAACCTCCGAGGGTACGACACGGCGGTCCTTTCCGGGCCCGGGTTCGGCCGAGGGCGCCTCGAGGTGGCTCGCGTCTTTTCCCAGGTATGGACCATGAGCGTGTTCGGTGACGCTGGATGGGCCGGTGTCTGGGACGACTACGATCCCGACGAGGTTCTGTATGGGGCGGGTGTGGGATTTAGCGTCATGGACGGTTTGATGCGCATGGACTTCTCCCACGGCCTGCGCGGGCCGAACAAGCGGTTCCGCGTGGATCTCTACCTGGACGCCATTCTCTAGACACTGCAGGGCCCCGGTTCTCCGGGGCCCTGCAGCGCACCACCGCGCTTTGTCGTACGCCGCAACCGGTCCCTCCGGGCTTCGGCGCTCATTTCTCGAAACTCTCCCGACTCCATCTTCGTATGGATGTCATAGACAGTCTATATCGACCCTCTATTCCAGGGAGCGACCGATGGGTGGCGTGCGAGCGGGAAACCTCTACGGGACGCTGGAGATGTTGATTCTCAAGGCCCTCGAGCTCAGAGGCCCGATGCACGGTGTCGGTGTCGCCGACCACATCGCGGCCGGCTCGAAAGGGCTCTTCAAGATCGAGGAAGGCTCCCTCTACCCGGCCCTCCACCGACTCCAGGCGAAGGGCTACGTGGCTTGGGAATGGATGAAGACCGAGGAAGGGAAGCGGGCCAAGTACTACGAGCTGTCGAAATCAGGGAAGAAGGCCTTGAAGAAGGAGCTGGGTAGCTGGGTCAAAAACACGAGGGCCATGCTTGCCCTCCTGGAGCTGAGTGCGGAGGACGTGCGATGAGAAGGCGGGGGCTTCAGAAGTTGTTCCACCTGGATCGATTCGGGCGACGGCTCGAGGAGAGCCTCGACGAGGAGGTGGAGTTCCATCTCCAGACCCGAATCGATGAGTTCGTTGCGAGCGGGGTGTCGGAGGAGGAAGCCAGGGAGAGGGCCCTGGGACAGTTCGGCGACCCGGATCTTGTGGTCCAGCGCTGCCGGAGGATCGACGGCCGAGGAGCCAGGGTGAAGGCGGTGAGGGAGGCTCTGGCGGACGTGCATCAGGACGTTCGGTTCGCCTTTCGGGGTCTAGCCAAGACCAAGGGATTCTCCGTCGTCGCAATCTTCTCCCTGGCCTGCGGAATAGGGGCCTTCGTTGCGTTCTTCACCATCATCCACGCCACCTCCCTTCGGCCGATCCCCGGTGTCCAGGGCGTCGATCGGGTTGTCGAGCTGCTGGTGATGGGAAGGAGTGGCGGATCCACGTACTGGGACTATCCCGATTTCCACGACCTGAGGACGACCGCCACGCCTCTGGAGGACGTCGCGGGGTGGAAGGACCGAACCGGCACCCTGGCCACGAGCGAAGGCGGCGAGCAGGTGGCGTTGGCCTATGTGTCGGCCAACTACTTCAGGGTCTTGGGGGTGGTCCCCGCTCTCGGCCGAGCCTTCCTGGATTCGGAGGATGTGAGTCCCGGCCAACATCCGGTGGCCATCGTGAGCCATGAAACGTGGCAGGACCAGTTGGGGGGCGACCCGGACATCGTCGGGAGGACCGTCACGCTCAACCGCACCCCGTACACCGTCGTCGGCGTCGCGCCCCGGGACTTCCCTGGACACATGGCCATGGAGGAGGGCAGGGATTTCTGGTTGCCGCTCATGCAGGACCCATGGATGGCAGGTGAAGATTCCTGGGCAGACGAGCGGGACGTTATGTGGCTCCAGGTTCTGGGCCGTCTCGCCGAGGGGGCCACCACGGATGAAGCCAACGCGGCCCTTCAAACGGTATTTTCCCGATTGGAGGAACAGCACCCCGAGACCAACGAGGGAAGGCGCGCCCGGGCCTATGCGTTCGGCCCGATACCGGCGGCGTTCCGGACCGAGACCATGCTGGGGATCGGCCTGGGCATCGGGCTCATGGGGCTGGTCCTCCTGATTCTCTGCGGGAATGTCGCGGGAATGGTCCTGGCTCGAAGCGTGTCCCGGGAACAGGAGATCGCCGTGCGGATGGCCTTGGGCTCGGGCCGAGGGAGGCTGGTCCGTCTTCTCATGGTCGAAGTCCTGCTCATTGCGTTGATGGGCGGTGGGCTGGGTCTCCTTTTCGCAACGTGGGGCCTGGATCTCGCGTCATCCTATCTTCCCGCGGTGCCCGTCGGCCTTCAGGGTTCGGGCGCCCCGGTCGTGCCCTTCGCCCTGGGCGTGACCCTTCTGGCCACCTTGGCCATTGGTCTCTTGCCCTCTGTGCGCTTCAGCCGTCCGGAGCTCGTTTCCTCCCTGAAGGACAACACCGGAGGCGGGGGGAGGCGAGTCGGGAGGGTGCACCGCGTTTCGGCGTCGGCTCAGGCCGGGCTTGCCCTGGTCCTTCTCGTCACGTCCAGTCTGTTCATCCGGGCGTTGGGTGTCATGGAGAGAAAGGACCTGGGCTTCCAGCCGGCGAGCCTGTACACGGTCCACGTCGACCTCACGCAGGAGGGGATGCCCACGCTTGACCTGGCCGAGCCGTTTTTGCAGCGAACGCGGGAAGCGATTGAAGCGCTTCCGGGTGTGTCCGCGGTTTCCATCGCCGACGGCATCCCCCTGGACCTGGTGGGGAACTTCACGGCTGTGGCCCGGGCCGACCAACCCGATCCGACGGTCGGCCGGATCATGGTCGAGTTCACCCTCGCTGACGAGGGCTTCTTCGAGGCCATCGGCACGCCTCTGCTCCAGGGGAGAGGATTCGAGCCCACCGACGACGCTTCATCGGAGCGGGTCGTCGTCATAACCGAGTCCCTGGCTGCCCGACTCTGGCCCGGGGAAGACGTTCTGGGACGGCGCGTGTGGTCGGGGATGACGGGTGAAGGCCCCCAGGAATTCACCATCATCGGGATCGCGCCCGACGTGGCATCGAGCCGTCCCACGGAGGATTGGCCCAACATCTTCGCTTCGTACCGGCAGGCGTTTTCTCCCAGGATCCTTCTGGCCGTACGCGGTGAGGGTGATCCGTCGACCATCTCCCGGGCGATTCGGACCACCCTACTCGATATCGAGCCGGACCTCGCCTTTCCGGCCGTGGTGAGTTCGGCTTCCCTCGTGGAGCGAGGAACGGTCAGTCAGCGTTCCTCTGCCAGGGTGGCGGGGGGGCTGGGGATCCTGGCACTCCTGCTGTCGGCCATCGGCGTGTACGGGGTCGTGGCCTTCGCAGTGTCCAACAGGACCCGCGAGATCGGGCTCCGGATGGCCATGGGCGCCACCCGGGGAGCAGTTCTCCGGCAGGTCCTACGGGACGGAGTCCGGTTGGCCCTTCCGGGGCTTCTCATCGGGACGCTCCTGGCCGTGGGAGTGGCCATGTCGTTCCGAGCCCAGTTCTTCGGATTGAGCCCCATCGATCCGGTTTCCTTCGCATGCGCGGCAGGGGTCCTGTTCGGGGTGGTTCTGCTCGCGAGCATGGCCCCGGCCAGGAAGGCTTCAGGGATCGATCCCATGAAGGCTCTGAAGATGGAGTGATGGCCGGGCCTGTTACTCCACGATCTCGAGCATCTCGACTTCGAAGACCAACGTCGCGTTGGGGCCGATGACCCGCCCGGAGCCGCTCGGGCCGTACCCGATCTCAGCCGGAATGAAGAATCGGTAGTGGCTTCCTACCGGCATGAGCTGAAGACCCTCGGAAAACCCCTCGATGACTCCGTTGACTCCGAACTCGGCCGGCGCGCCCCGATCATAGGAGCTGTCGAACTGGGTCCCGTCCAGGAGGGTTCCCTTGTAGTGGATGGACACCCGATCCTCGGGCCCGGGTGTAGCTCCGTCGCCCTCTCTGAGCACTTCGTACTGGAGTCCGCTCTCGGTGACGGTGATTCCTTCCTTCGTGGCGTTCTCGGCCAGGAATGTGGCACCTTCGGCGGCGTTGGTTTCGGCAGCTTCCTCCCTCCTGACCGTTTCTTCGGCGCGGACGGCGTCGTTCAGCGCTTGGAGAGCGACCTGGAGCTGGTCCTGCGGGACAGCGGTTTCGGCACCCGCCATACCGTCCCGTATCCCGGCCATGAAGGCGTCCAGGTCCAGGTGGGATTCCGCGGGGGCGATCTGGCTTCCCATCTGATGGCCGATCCCGTAGGAAGCCTTCTGGTCATCGGTGTCGAGAGAGGGCGTTCCACCCTGGGACTGGCAGGCCCCGGAGGAGAGGAGGAGGAATACAGACAAAAGTCCGGCAAATCGACGCATGGGACGATCCCTATCCTTGATGTTGATCCCGCTTTTTCGAAGGCCGGAAGCTAACGGTCCCTGGGCCATTCGCCAATCGGACCCCGGTTCCGGAGATGGCAGAAGGTGGGGCGGGATCCCGCCCACTCTCTCCCAGGGTACGTCCGGTGCAACGGTTCGTTGCAGGAGGGAGCGGGCGGACTACATCGGCGTCAGGAAGGATCCCTGACTACCGGAAGCGTCACCGAAGACGGGTAGGTGCTATTTCGCAGGATCGTGAGAACGGGGTCTCCCTCGGCGGGGACGCGTTCGAAGGCCGAGGAATCGTGGCCTGCGATGGCGATACGGATCCGGTGCCCCTCGCGGAAAAGGAAGGACGTCGGCTCCATTCCGATGGCCAGCTCGAAGACCTCGCCCGGAACGATGGGCTGGGCATCGGCCGCGAGGAACGAGTGGTAGGGGATGGGTCGCTTCCAAGGTGAGGGCTCGTCCACCACCCGCCTGTGGATTCCCCGCAGGACGCCTTCCGTCACGTAGGTGACGGTACCCTGGGGGCTCACGTCCTCGAGGTAGACGAAGAAGGCGCCGTCGGCGTGAGTGGACGTCAGGCGCAGGTTCACGACGGGGTAGCCGGTGACCTCCATGTTGGCTGGCAGCGGTGGGCTCTGATACACCAGGAGATCCAGATCCCGCACGAGCCGGTCCGGGTACCAAGTGTCGGCGAAGAGGGGGCCGAGCCAGCGGGGTTCTTCTGCCGAGCTGACATCGAAGTCCACTTCATAGCTGTCTTCTCCTTCGGTTGCTGCCGGAGCGTCCGTTCCGAGGGTGCCGTCGCCGCCGAGGAAGAACGTCTCGTATCCCGTACCGGGAACCGGCCAGGAGGGCGTGGCCTTCCAGACGCCCTCGCCCATGGTGTAATACCGGATCACCCGTTCCCCAGAAGGCTTTCCTTTTCGGAGGAGGTCGTCGAAGAAATTCAGCGCTTCCTCCCACTGCGCGTTGAAGGGGGGAACCGCAGTATTCCGGTCTCCGTCTCCCGTGAAGGAGTTGTCGTCCAACCCGTGAGTCCAGGAGCCGATGGCCGCCCGTCGGGGGCCGGAGGATTCCATGAAAGCTCGAATGACACCATCGGCCGAGCCGCCATCGAGCCAGCTTCCCCAGTGGTAGACGGCGACGTCGGCCTGGGTGATCTCTTCGGCCAGGGAGTGGGTGCTGAACGAGTCCAGGTTCAGACCATTGGAATCGGTGTCGTCCCGGAACGTCAGATCCCGCACGACGTCGACGGCGATGAGGTTGTTGGAGTGGCCGGCGATAGCCTGGTCCAGGAGCTCGCCCGTCGGATCCTCGTCCACGGGGCTCAGAGTGAAGGTCTCCCCCTCCACCGAGATGGACGTGGCTCTGTCCATTGCCGCGGTGATTTGGCTCCAGCCTTCCATGAACCCCTGGTTGAACATGCCGCCCGGAAAGACCAGGTCCTCGTACTGGTCGTAGGTGTCGGACTGGGGCACGATGGCCTTGAGACTAGGATGTCCCGCCGCGGCCAAATGGAAGGCCGAGGTCCCCGGATAGGAGACGCCCGTGGCTCCCACCAGTCCGTTGGACCATTCCTGGTCCACGATCCAATCGATGACCTCTATCCCGTCCTGAACGGCCCGGTCCGTAAGGGGTGCTGGCCATTCCCCGAACGAAGCTCCCGTACCTCGCTCGTCCATGACCACCCAGGCGAAGCCTCGCTGGAGCCCTCTCCGGATGGTGTAGGGGATGTCGCTGGTCCGGCTCCTCCAGTATCGCGTCAGCTCCAGCACGGTGGGGTAGGGGCCGCCACCCGGCCAATCCTGGGGGACGTACACGTCCACGGCGACACGAACGCCGTCGCTCATGGTCAGGTAGTAGGAGTCGGTGGACGCCCGGGTGGCTCCCACCAGATCGAGCGGATGGGTTTCCAGGACGGTCGGATCGTGCTCGCATGCGCCGACTCCCAGGGCCAGAGCGGCGAGGGCTGAGAGCGCCAGGACCCGGCGGCTGTTTGTCATCCTCTTCCTCATCGTCAGAACTCCCACCGAAACCCGAAAGACGGAAGGAAAGGCAACAACTCCTCGTCGGGGAACCTCACCCATTTGAGCTCCTCCCCGATGAAACGAGTGCCGTATTCATAGGCCCGGAGGTTCTGCTGGTTGTAGGCGTTGAAGAGGTCCAGGTACACATCCAGGCTTCCCCGGCCCACGGTGAAGCTCCGGTTGACTCTGACGTCCAGGCGGTGGTAGGGCGGAAGACGTTCCGAGTTGAGCTCGCCGAATTCCTCC
>Ga0180435_10005404_pt1 | contig 12435 bp, 9 predicted proteins | sample SS_ome_3_FD_132467 | JGI IMG/M metagenome (GOLD analysis project Ga0180435, IMG submission 132467) | Hypersaline lake sediment archaeal communities from the Salton Sea, California, USA - SS_3_S_1 metaG | ecosystem: Environmental > Aquatic > Non-marine Saline and Alkaline > Hypersaline > Sediment... | reverse complement strand
TGTCCGCCACGTACAACCTGACCGGCGATGACCACACGTTGGCGGTCGCCGTTACAGGCATCGCCGCCTCTGGCACCAACGTCATTCGCGGCTTCGTCTGGCCCGACGCCATTACGCTTGTTGCCGCCAGTGAAGTCATCGGCAACGTGCTCCTGGAAGGCGAGATTCACTACGATGACATTGTGCTGCCCAGCGGAGAATCGGAAACGGTCCTCAAGGCAGCCCTGCAATCCGGTTGTCGCGAACGCGGTCTCATTATCCAAGGACTGGCGAGCTTCCGGTAATCGAGCCCTCTGACGGGTGAAAATGGACTTGAACCCTAAACTCTGACACGGAGATCAATAGTATGGCCCCTCTAGCTGAATTTCACTGGCGAACTCTCTCGGCTCTCGTAAACAACATCAAGAGCCCCAACCAGTTCCTCAAGAAGTTGCTGTTCAGCAACCACCACACCTACGAAACCGAGGACGTTGACATTCACCTGATTGAAAAGGGCCGTGAAATCGCCCCGTTCGTCAAGAAGAACGGCGAAGCAATCATGGTCGGCGGCTACACCTGGACGCAGCAGAATGTGTCCCCCACGAACATCCGCATCAAAAGACCTTTCACACCCTCGGCTTTGCTCTTTGACCGCCAGCCCGGCACCGTGGTCTACGCCACCAGTCAGGACATGGCCAAGGCTCGTCAAGAGCACATCAACCGAGATATGCAAGTGCTCTCCGACCTCATCACCAACGCCGAAGAGTGGCTCTGCGCCATGGCGTTGCAAGGCACCATCACCTACTCGGCAACCGACCAAGAGGTGTTCACCATCACCTACCCGAAATCGTCGGCCCACAACATCACCCTCTCCACGTTCTGGAACGACGGCACGCCCGCCGATGTGAACTTTCACGCCAACATGCTCACGGTCAAACGACTGCTGGCGGAAGAGGGCTTGTCGCCCACCGATTGCATCCTTGGCTCAGAAGCGTCCACCGCGTTCTTGAATCTGGCTCAGAACAATCGCGTAGCCCTGGAAAACCGTCAACTCATCCAAGGTACCATCGACTTCACCAGCCAATTCAACGATGACGGTGTGCTGTACCTGGGACAAGCGGACGGCGTTCGTTTCTGGGAATACAGCCGCACGGCCAGCCTCAACGGCACGTCCACGCCCATGATTCGGGCCAAGTACGCTGAGTTCATCAGCATCTCGCCCAACAGCGAACGAGAACTGGCCTTCGGAGCAATCCCCGACATGGATGCCCTGGAAGGCAAGGTGTTCAAGTCCGAGCGGTTCAGTAAATCGTGGCTGGTGAAAGACCCCTCCGCCCGCATTGTGCTGGCCCACTCGCGGCCTCTGCCCATTACTCGCAAACCCAACGCGACTGTTTCGATGAAGGTGGTGAGCGGTTAATCCAAACCGCTCCCTCCTTTCTTTGCTCTGGTAGATAAGGAACTCATTTTTTCAAAAGGATCAGATCATGGCTCAGCAGTTTATCGTAGCAAAGGGCGGTGCTATTGTCCTTCCCGGAGGAGCACTCCTGGAAGCGGGCTCCATCTTCACACAAGGAGAGCCCATCCGACTCCAAGGCAACTCGTATCCGCCCCTGACCTCCCCGCAGATCGAAGAGCATTTGCGGAGCGGCTATCTGCAGTTGTACGGAATCAAGGATGAACCAATCACGGCCTCGGACCTGACCGACTCGCCTCCGGGCAAGGTCGAGACCCCGCCCCTTCCCGGCCCCGGTAAAGACGGCATCGACCCCAAAGAAGCCGTCATGTCGATCAACACCGGAGGCGTCGAAGTCTCGTCCAAGCCGACCGCCCCGCCCGTAGTGCAAGAACAGTCCCCCTGGAACTTGGACGCGGAAACGCTCCAAGGCAAAGACGTGGACGAGCTTAACGTAATGATTCTTGAGCGGGACGAGAACGGCCCGGAGTTCGAGACCAAGGAAGAGGCAATGGCGTTTCTCAGTCAAGACTTCGCAGCCCCCTCCCAAAGCTCTGATCGTCCGTCAAAGAAAAAGAAAAAGAACTGATCGGAAAATACCTCTGCTCTTAGCTGCTTTCAAGGGAGCCTGACATGAATCGCTCTTTGTTTTTTCTGGCCTTGCTCATAGCCCTAACGGGCCTGCCCTTTGAAGGGCTCTGTGGGCCCGGCCCCCTCAACGATTCCGTCCATGTCTGGCACGTCGCCAAGACCGGCAATGACGGCAACTCCGGCCATGCCGCACAGTATCCGGTCAACCTGGCAGCGGACGCCAAGCTCACTATCGGGGCGACGATCACCGCCGCCTCGGCGGGCGATACGATCATCATTCACCCCGGCACCTACGCGGAGGGCGTATCTGTCGGCAAGGCGTTGAACCTGATCGGCACGCATCCAACCCTATGTAAGGCCAGCAGCTTCACCTTTACAGCGGGAGGCAGTGGCAGCTACGGCTACCAGCTCTCGGTAGACGGCAGCGGCAGCAGTGCCATTCAGCTACAAGGCAGCGACGACGTGACGCTAGAACGCTGTCGAGCGGTGACAACAGGGATTGACGGGTTCTATTTCACCCTTGACCCGGAACGAATACACCTGATCGAGTGCTACGCCAAAAGCGGCTATGACGGAATCCAAACAGACGACTGTATCGACTCGGTGTTCGAGCGATGCGTATTTGAATCGACCGGCACTTCCACCAAGTGCCGAGCCTTGACGACGACAAGCGATTGTCGCAACCTACTGGTAAAAGACTGTATCTTGCGGGCGTCCACGTCAAGCAATCTGGCCGTGTACGGGGCCAACATTCAAGGACAGGCCATTCTCCAGAACTGCACCATCCAGGCCCGCTCCACAACCAGGACACGAACAAAAGAGGTAGTGGGCGTGGGCTGTCAATTCGGCGGCAGTAGCGGCCATGCGTTGGTGCTGGGGGGCAGTATTGACGTGTCGGGCGGCTCGCCGACGTTGGCTCTGTGGGGCAAGGTAGGCTACCTCATGGCGGACAAAGTGACCGTCAAGGGGGAGTTACCGGATGTGATGCTGCAAACATACCTGGCCAATTCGGTGTCGGCTCAGGTGGTCGGCTCGGAGAAGTACAAGTTTCAAGACAGTGCGATCAAGGCTTTCAGTACGGACGACAAGTATAACGGCTGGCTGCTTACCTGGACCTCCGGCAACAATATCGGCGAGACGGCCTACATCGACGACTACATTGACGCGGACGGGGAGATTCAGTTCGACGCGGGCGACGCCTTCACCAACGACATTGAGGTCGGCGATGGATACCGCATGGACGTGATCTGCTACGCGGCCAAACAGGAAAGTGACGGGGTTCTCTCCGTAAGCAAGCTATCCGTAAATGGCCTGCCTCAAAACGGGACGGTAACTCATCTCATCAGCGATGAAATTGACGCCTACTCCGCCTGGGCCGATGGCGGTCGTCTGGACGTGATCTTGGACGAACTCACCACACAGGGCGATACCAACGAAACGAAAATAGGCAACGTGCCTTCGTCCTTGGATACCGACATTTGAGCAATGGCCATAACTTCACTATTCATAGACCTGGACGTTCTAAAGGCCCGCGTCGGCCTCTCGAACGCTACCCAGGCCGATCAACTGGCAAAGTTGAATCAGGCCCTACAAGAGGTCCGCATAGGCTTCTACAAGTCCCTGGGAGCCGCCCGAATCAGCCAACTCCTGGCCGTTGCCTCGTCGGACGCCCCAGCCACCTCCTCGCAAATTGACCGCACGCTGACCGAGACTACCGAAGTCAATTGGGTCAAGATGCTATTGCTCCGATCCATGCCCTCTTTCTTTATGACGGCTGCAGTAGGCCAGGCGTGGAACGAAGAAAATCTGACTCAGAGCACCGACCAGTTTGCCGCCAGCAAAGAGATCAATCGCCTGAACACGGAAATTCAATCGGCCCTGAGCAGTCTCATGGGAGAGGACGAGGACGACGGCCAAGCAGTAGCCTCCTGCATCGGCCCCTTGACGACGCAGCCTCGGCCCGGTGAATCCATCAGGAGTTCGTCGTAATGGACCTGCAACGCCTACGCATACAAGCCGCACTCCGAGAGGCAGGCAACGTGCCCTTCTTCGCGGTACGCTATGCCAACGGCATTCCTTCCGCCTCCGGCGAGACGGTCTACCCTGCCTCCGTTCTCGTCAACGAAACAGGCGGCTCCTTCGCCGTGGACTCGAACAATGGACGCACCTACTCTCAATACCGAACTTCCTGGACATTTGAACTGCACTTGAAATTTGATCGAGAAGTGTCCTTGGAGAAATTCGAGCGGTCTTTGATGGACAATCCCATTGTCCTGCCCAAGGGCAGCTTCCCTAGGGTATTCGTCCTGCTCGCCCGTGCCCAGGTGCAGCATCCCCGACAACAAGAAACCTCACAGGGCACGGAAGCCCTGTATATTTTTAACGTCGAAGAAAAATAACCCTCTCAGTAAAGGAGATAGCACATGGCTGGTCCCAATACCACAGGCCTACCGAACACTGCCGACTACAACCTAGGTCGCGGAAAGCTCTTTTTCGCTCCCCTGACTTCGGGCAATCTGCCCAAGGGCTACCGAGACCTCGGCAACGCCCCCGGATTCAACATCACGCTCGACAAGGAAGTGTTGGAGCACTTCACTTCCAGGGCTGGTCTCAAGACCAAGGACAAGGAAGTCCAACTGTCCCTGGCCGTGAACATGTCCTTTCAACTGGATGAGTTCAACGACGAAAACCTAGCCGACCTCTTCTCCGGGGCCAAGGCCTCGCACACCAACGTAGCGGTTGCCGGGTTCTCGGAATACTCAATGGTCGCCGACGGCGATCTAGTCCTCGGTCGCTGGTACGACATCCGCAACAGCAGCGGCGAGCGGGCCTACGACATCGACGCTACGAAGTTGTCCATTACGACAAACGAGGACGTGCCGGTAGCGATGGTCAAGGACACGGACTACACCCTCGACGCCGAAATGGGCCGCATCTTCATTCTGTCCACCTCAACCGTAGCGGCTACCGCCATCGGTACCAGCGACGGCCTCTTGGTCACGTTGACCGCCGACGCCACCGCCAAAGACGTGTACGAGGTCCAGACCCTCACACAGAGTGCCGTGATTGGAGCCCTCAAGTTCATCAGCGACAATCCCGCCGACGATGGCCGCAAGCGGGAGTTCCAGTTCCACAAGGTCACGCTCAAGGCCGATGGCGACCTGAGCCTGATCGGCGACGATTGGAGCACCATGAGCTTCACCGCCGCCGCCGAGAGCAACACCGAGGCGGACACCAGCAGCCCGACGCTGACCATCCGCACCGTTGAAGAGTAAGACTCAGGCCAAGAGGGCCTGACATGAGGTACTGTTCCTCACTGCGCCTGCCTGCCCCTAGAACATGGATGTACTAGGGGCAGGCTACCCATCAAAACATCAGAAAAAGGATCAGATATGAGCGATTGGAAAGAGAAAATCACAGCGATTGCCCCCCGGCCCGAAGTCCATGAAATTGAAGGTCAATCCTTCAACTTCTATCCCGTGTCCCTGCAGACGGCCTTTAAGTTGCGGGCCGTAGCTCAACCCTTGGTCAAAGGGCTGGCCGTGCTCTTTGCCGAGAACAAGGCAGACTCCCGTATCCTGGACCGCTCCTGGGAGGACGCTGAGGGCAAGGGCCATGAGTTCGTGACCGAGCCCGTCACCCCGGAAATTGCCTCCTTCCGACGACAGCAAATCAACACCGCCGTCGAGGACATTTTCCGTATCTTCCAAGACGAGAGCTTGGAAGCCATCGGTGAGATTCTCATGGACAGCCTGTGCGACCTGTTCCCCCGCGACCAGGAAAAGCCCCCCGTCAGCGAGTTTCTCGGCACCGTGACCCTGCCCTGCCTGCCGGAGTTTCTGGTAGGCGTGGCCAAGGCCAATAAAGGAACCTTCGGCCCTTTGGCGTCAACCTTCCACGGCCCCTTAGCTCAGGCTGTGGAAGCGATCAAGGCCAAGATCGAGGACAAGCTGACCGAGCATCTCGGAAGCTCAAGCGAGGACGCGGACGCCGACCCGACCCCGAACGAGCAACCAAGCAGCAGCTAGACCCGTGGATCATGCTCCAAGATCAAATCCTCTGGTGTGAGGAACGAGGACACTCCTATGAACGCATCATACGCATGGACTTTCCCTCGTTTCGGTCCTTGTACGAAAGCTGCGTGCGGCTTCACGCGGAGGAGCAGAAGGAGAGCACGATAAACATGCGACTCGCCGCCCAGGACATGGGCAAGGGCATCCTCGAACATCTAAAGGCCTTGGAAAAGCGAATGCAGTACGGACATGAGACCGAAACCAACGACCTGAACGCCTTCCTCAAAGAGGCGGGCTCAGGCTTCTAGGATACTACAATGAGTGTTGATCGTGGTGGTGTGCATTATCCTATCGTCGTTGAGAACCAGTTCTCCACGGCCTTAGAGCAATTCAAGCAACAACTCCGCGATTCTCGCAGCGAATGGGGCCGGTTCAAGAAAAGCCTTGCATCGGGCCGCACGCATTCCCGCGACATTGCAAACCAGTCCCGGCAAATCAAAGAGCAGACCCAGGGTGAGCTACGAGCCTCCCGGCAACTGCTCAATGAGACCAAGAGCCTCACTCGCCAAGAAACGATCCGCCTGCGAGCCCTTCGCCAACTCAACCGGGAAGTGTCAGCCTCCGAAGTAGCCGCTCGTCGAGCGGTGCTGGCCCAACGCACCAGCTACCGTGTCGAGCGAGACCTGCAGACGGCCCTAGAAGCTCGGCAACGGGCCGAACGGGACTTGACACAGACCTTGAACAAACGTCGCGTCCTGGAAGCCCGTGGGCGTGCAGAGCAGGCCCGCAATGCTCAACTTACCGACGAGGAGAGAAAGAAGCTCGGACTCCTCACTCAGCAGGAACTCGAACTCCTCTCCGCCAAGCAGCGACGAAGCAAGGCGGGGATCACCAACGAGTCCTCCCGCATTCAGCAGATCAACGCGGAAGCCGCCGCCCTCAAGCGACTCAACAAGGCCATCCAAGAACAAGAAACCGAAAAGCTCCTGGCGGCACGGGGCTATGACCGATACGGCAAACCGCTCAAAACACCCCAGGCCAAGGCCCAGGAGCAGGCGGAAAAAGACGTAGGCAAAGTCTTGGACCAACGCCGCGTCGTCGCTGAACGACTCGCTGCAGCCCAAAAACAGAACGCTCAACTGACCGAGGACGAACGCCGCCGCCTCAAACTCCTGACCGTTGAACAGCGACGACTTCTCGACGCCAAGAAACGCCTCCAGGCCGTAGAGGCAGCCCGTGGAAGCAGGGAACTGCAGCGGATTACCGCCGAGACCGAGGCCCTGAGACGCCGCAACCGCATTGCCCAAGAACAACGAGTCACCAGCCTTCTCGAATCTCAAGGCTTTGATGCCAGCGGCAAGCAACTCGCCGCCGCCAAATCCCTCAAAGACCGTATCAAGGACTTTTTTAAGCTCTCCGATGCCGCCCACTCCGCCAACGACCACATCAACCGTATCAGCTTCACGTTCCGGCGATTGTTTGGGATTTTGGCCGCCTTCGCCGCCGCCCGTGCTGTGGTCAACTTTTTCACTCACATGGTCAAGGATTCGGTCAAGTTCAACGCCGAAATCGAACAGTCCCGTCTCGGTATCGCCTCCTTGCTCGTAGCGGTAGGACAGGTACGCGATACCACCGGCCAGGCCGTTTCATCGAGCCACGCCCTGGCCTTGGCCCAAAAAGAAGCCCGCAAACAGACCGCCCTCTTGCGGCAAGATGCCGTCAAGGCCAATGCCTCCTTCAATCAACTAGCTCAGACCTTTCAAGTCGCCCTGGCTCCGGGCCTGCGAGGGGGGCTGGACGTTGACGAAATCCGCACCTTCTCCGTTCGTATCGCTCAGGCCGCCAACGCCATCGGCATGAGCCAGAACCAGCTTGCCGAAGAGATTCGATCCGTCCTGGCCGGGACCATCCAGGCCCGCACTACCCGCATCGCGACATCCCTGGGCATCACCAACGAGGACATTCGCCGGGCAAAGGAAATGGGCACGCTGGCCGAGTTCTTGAACGAGAAATTCGCCGCCTTCGCCGCTGCCGGGGAAGAAGCCCAAAACACGTTCAACGGCCTTGTCAACAAGGTCAAGAACTTCTTTACCCTCATCCTCCAACAAGGCTCGCTCCAGTTCTTCCAGAAGCTCAAGAGCATCCTCCGGGAGACCTTCGACCTTATCACAGACACGGACCCGCTTACGGGGCTGCTCGCTCCAAGTGAAGATGCCGTAGCGATCATTCAGGCATTCAGTGACGGACTGACCCAGGCTGCCGATGCAGGCCGACGCCTGATTCGCTCTCTGGACTTTGACGACGTGCTCCGAACCACCAAGGCCCTCGGTATCGTCATCGGCTCCCTGCCTCGTATCCTGGGAGCGGCCATCTCTGGTGCCATCACAGGAGTAGGCGACGTTCTCGGCCTCCTGGAAAAGATACTGAGTGCCTTCGGCAAAGAGTTCAGAGTCTTTGACCTGTCCAACATCGAAAAGACCGTCGAACTCCTGGCCAAGGCCCTTGTCTGGCTGGTGTCCATTCGAGCCGCCATTGTCCTCATCCCCTCTGCCTTTCAACTCATAACGGTAGCGACTCAAGCCCTGGTCGCTACCTTGATGATCGCCGCCAAGACCGTCAAATCCTTTGCCCTAGGCATCGAGGCCGCCTTTGTCGGAGCCACGGGGGCCGTCAAGGGCTTTGGCACCGCTCTCGCCTTCATCACCGCCCATCCCATCGTCGCCCTGCTCACCGCCCTAGCGGCTGCCCTGGTTGCAGTAGGTATTGCCTGGAAACGGGCAGCCAACAACGCCAAGAAACTCTCCCGCGAAATGGTCGAACAGCTCAAACTCGGCAACCAGGACCGCCGTGATGCCCTCGACCGCATCAACCGCCTCAAGGAACTGTCCCAACAGCACGAACTCAACAACGCGGAAATGGTCGAAGCCAAATCCCATATCCAGATACTCCAAGAGCAGTATGGCGACCTGGGCTTGGTGCTCAACAAGGCCACCAATCGCCTTGAGGGCTTCACCAAGGCACAGAAAGCCCTCAACGACCTGCTACGCCAGCAGGCCATTGACGAGCTAGAACAAGCTGTCATTGAGGCCCAAGAGAACCTCAACAAGGTTCTCGAAAACCCCCTGGAACCGGACGAGCCAGAATACAAGCCTATTGGCGGGGGCGTCTACGGGGCAGGCTACGACAACCCCAAGTACGCCGCCTCCCTGGCCAAGGCCGAAAAAGCCCAGGAACGACGAGTAAGGCAAGCCCGAACAGAACTGGCTATCCACCAACAAAAACTAGCGGTCCTCCGAGCCACCGAGACGCCGACAGAGAAACAACTGACAGGACAGGAAGATGTTACCGACGAGATCAAAAATCAGACCAAAAAGGCCCTCGATCTCTCGCAAGTATTCCGCGATTTGCCCGGCATCATCTCCCAATCCTTCGACGTGCTCGACAAGCAAGGCGACCTCCTCAAGGGACTCATCGACGACATTAAACAGGCCAAGAACGAACTCGACACCGGCCTGTCTCTTATGGGCAGTAGCGGCAGCACCGAACAGCAACGACGCCTCTTGCTGGATACCGCCGCTGAGTTCCGCAAGAAAAATGAACAAACCTACAACGAACTCAAATCCCTTGAGCAAGACATCCTCAACCTGCAACGGGAACGCTACCGCCTGCAGCACGCAGAGTCCTCGCTATCCGAAAAAGACCAGAAATTGGCACGCACGGGACTCAAACTCGGACATCAATTCCTGGAAACGCAAAATGCGGTTGCCGAAACCGAGTCCGAAATCCTCGTTCTCAAAGACAAAGTGAACCGAGCCCAGGGCGATGAACGCAAAGCCCTCATTCAACAGTGGAAAGAGGCCCGTCGCAAGCTCGCGGCCCAAAAAGACTCCCTTCTAGCCATCGAAGCCGAAGCAAACGCTCTCAAGACCGATGCCGAAAACGCCGCCAAGGTCAACGACATCATTCGTCATAAGCTCGAACTCGAAGGCCGCGACAATGCCCTACAGGCAGGCAAAAACCAACTGCTCGAACAACAGAAGAAACTCGAAGATAAGCTCAATGAGGCCCGCAACTACCGCCTGCGACTTATGGCCGAGCAAAACAGATATGAGCTTCAACAGCAACTGCCCCTGGATCAGCTTAAACTTCGAGGGCTCAAAAACCAGACCGACGCCGACAACAAAACCCTGCAAGCCCTGGCTCTCCAAGAAGCCAAGCTTCGCTTAGATACGGTCCGCCAAGAAGTTGCAGCAAGAGAACAAGTCCGCCAGAAAAAAGAACAAGACAAGCTAGCCGTTATACAAACCGCCAAATCCCAAGAAGACCTTAACGACATCACACAAGATTTGGCCGTCATTCGAGAGACCAACAAGGTCAAACAGCAACAAGACAACGAACTCATCAGGCAGGCCCAGGTAGAGTATGAAAAACTCGTCCAGCAGGTCAACGCCCCTGTTCGCACCGGCATCTTGGACGGTCTACGGGCGTTTGCCCGCGAAGCCCCTACGGTCTACGAGAGCGTCTTTGCCGCCGTCCAAAACGGACTAGAGAATGTCTCAGATTCCGTAGCGGAGATCATCACCGACGCCTTTGACCCCTCCTCGAATGCCTCCATCCAAGAAAAAATCGCCCAATTCATGCGGACCATCGCCCAACATCTTCTCTCCGCCGTCATCAATTCCCTGATCGTGCAACTGGTGACTTCCATAATAGGCATAGAGACTGCCGCCAGTATGCTATCCGCCGCAGGGGCAACGATCACCGGAAGCTCCGCTGCTCTGACAACGGCCTCGGCTGCCCTAGCCGCTTCCGCAGTTCAGCTAGAGTCCGCCGCCATTATGCTGATGATTGCCAACAGCATGAGCCCAGGTGGAGGCTCTCCTGCCCCTGCAGGAGCCCGCGATGGAGGGCCTGTCAGTGCCTTTCGGAAAGCTCGCGGATTCGCTCGCGGGGGCATCCCCAACCGCCCCTCGCTGGCCTCCTTACGCCCCAAGGGCCTGCACCCCTCCGACACCGTACCAATCTGGGCCGCTCCCGGCGAATGGGTCATCCGGGCTGCCTCCGTTCGCAAGTACGGCTCTAAGGTCATCAACGCCATCAACGAAGGTCTCGTAGACCCGTTCTCGTTACGTGCCCTGGCCCCTCTTTCCGCCTCCGTCCGACGCCCTCGCCTTCCGGGATTTGCCGAAGGCGGTATGATCTCAAGCTCTTCTACGTCCTCGCACAAGCCTGCCGCCAACAAATCCTCCGACCTTCCCGGAGTGTCCATCGTTGTCGGCGACAACCAGAGCATGGACCGGCTCTTGGCCGGAGGCAAGGACGCTATGTTGCGATTCCTGCAACGGCACCGCAGTCAAGTCAAGGCCTCTATAGGAGCATAAACAACATGTCTATTCTCTTCATGGACGGCTTCGATCACTACGGCGACCCCGACAAAGTCGTTGACGGTCTAGGGGGCTGGACTTCCGGCTCAGCCTTGGTCGGGGCCTCTTTCCTGCCCGGTCGTTTTGCTGACTCCTGCCTCTGCCTCTCCGCCAACGATCACTACATCGAAAAAAGCCTGGGTGCTAACTACAGCACGCTCATTTGCGGGTTCCACCTGAAAAACCCGGACGCCAGTGCCCTGCTATCCTTCCTGGACGGCACCTCCGTTCAATTCCGCCTCCAAGAAGAGACAAATCACCGACTGTCCTTGTACCGCTTCACCGACACAGGCTACATCCTGCTGGCTTCTAGCTCCTACCAAATGATTCCCGGAGCTTGGTACTACATTGAGGTGAAGGCGTCCTTTTCCGAAACCGGGGGACAAGTCACCGTCAAAGTAAACGGAACGGCTTGGATCGAGTTCACGGGAAACACGATATACTCGTCAAACGCCTACGCCAATGCCCTTCGCCTCTCCGGGCCCGCGTCCTTCGACAACCTCTACGTCCTGGATACTGCCGGAACCAAGAACAACGACTTCTTCGCGGGAGGCGAACGCCGCATTTGCACACTGCTCCCCTCTGCCGACAGCAGCCAAATCGACTTCACCCCCCTGGGCGGAGGCAGCAACTATGTCGAGCTTGACGATCCCTCTCTTGACGACGATGCTTCCTATGTACACGAAAGCACCGTCAACGCCAAGGACAGGTACTTGTTTGACTCGTTGCCCAGCGACGAGATCACGGATACTATCGCCGGGATTATGGTGGTAGCCAGAGCCAGAAAAGACGGCACCGACCCTCGCCAGATCAAAAATGTCATTAAGTCCAACGCCCTAGAGGCAACGGGGGACGCTCACGAACTCACGTCCTCCTACGCCGCCCATGCCGACATTTGGGAATACGACCCGGATGGGTCGCTTCATTGGGCCGTGGCAAGCGTTGACGCCCTGGAAATAGGATTCACGATCTT
>Ga0180435_10005403_pt1 | contig 12437 bp, 8 predicted proteins | sample SS_ome_3_FD_132467 | JGI IMG/M metagenome (GOLD analysis project Ga0180435, IMG submission 132467) | Hypersaline lake sediment archaeal communities from the Salton Sea, California, USA - SS_3_S_1 metaG | ecosystem: Environmental > Aquatic > Non-marine Saline and Alkaline > Hypersaline > Sediment... | reverse complement strand
CGGTACGCTGTAGATGAACGAATCTTCGATGACAAGTTCGCTGCAGGGCTCTTTGCGCCTCAGGCCGAGGCTCACGAGGGTCGTCCGCTCGTATTTCGGTCCGGCAGACGGCGTTACGGTCAGACCGCGAAACGTCCACTTGCTCGCGCGGCAGACGCGAAGGCGTCTTAGAGCGGGACGATGGTCTTTTTCGGCCGCCACGGTAATCACCGCGTCGTTATACGCGCCGGAAATACTCACGTCACCGTGGTAACCGGTTCGCAGCAGGATCGTGTCGCCCGGTCTGACCGGGCCTGCGGGATTGACGATCTTCCCGCGAGCGTCTTTGCTGCGGATCATACCGGCGGCGACGACTTGCTCGAGCGTCGACCACGGGCGGGACGAACTGCCCGGATTGGCCATCTTCCCGAGCTTCGGATCTACATAGAAAGTCCTGCCCGCCCGAGCGGTCGGAGACCCGACGACCGGGACCAGCAATCCCAACACCACCATCCTGACAAACCTGTTTATCATCTTAATTGTCCTCGGTCTGATATGAGGATACAGATACCGCCTAATCGTGCAAGATGCAAAAGTCGACTGGATACGAAATGCGGCGGTTTCGTTTGCGAGCGTGACAAGCGGAACGGTGGCGCCAGGCTGGTTTTCAGGTTCTCATTTCGGGTTTTTCTTACCGGATATTCTGTTACGTTATCGGGCGGATTCTGATATCCACCGCTGAAATTACCGGTTTCGAGCGCTGGTATTTCTTGGACGTTTTGGCGTGGAACTGCTAGAATTAAATTGTGGGTCAAGGCCATTAACTGTTTTGGCGGGGCCCGCAAAGAGAGCAATGAATCTGGATATCGGCGACATAATGGATCAGTGGCCTTACCGCCCCGGTCAGATTACCGCACGGAGGATCAACGGCGCCGACGGTGTCGAGAAGATACAACTCCGACTCGATCTGGGCATTCTGCAGATGAATACCATCGGCAGGCCTGACGGTCAGCGCCCCCACGGATGCGAGAGCCTGCTGGTCTATTACCGCCGTCAACTCGAAAGTCATATCGACGAGACCGGTGGCGACGAAGGGTTCACACTTGACGAGCGGGCCTGCGAACTCCTGCGGAGCGAGGCGGTGCTGTACTATCACCGCTACCTCGCGGAGTTTGTGCTCGAAGACTACTCTTCAGTAGCTCGCGACACTGCCCGGAACCTCGTGCTTATGGATTTCTGCGCAGGGTATGCCCAGGATGCCTCCGACCGGTACGTCCTGGAGCAGTATCGCCCGTATGTCCTGATGATGAACACTCGCGCCAAGGCGCAGATTCTGGTTCGCGATCAGCGTTCCAAGGCCGCCCTGGACGTCATCGAAGAGGGTATCGAGAAAATAAAGGAATTCTTTCAGCGTTTCGACCATCCGGATATGGCCGACGAATCGACCGAACTGGTCATGCTCCGCGCGCTGGCCGGAGAAATAGAAAGCGGGATCCCCAGAGATCCGACCCAGGAGCTCCGCGATGCGCTGGCACGGGCGGTTTCCGACGAGCGCTACGAGGAGGCCGCCGACCTCCGCGATCGTATCGCCCGGACCACTGACGATCGCCCCAGCGCCAGGAAGTGAGCGGACAGTCCGCCTGACAATAGCCATTATTTTAGCGACGCCCTTGCCCCCGCTGGCGCCCTGTGTTAATATCGTGACAGTTCGCTAGGGGCGTTCGGTGGTGAGTTTTGCCCCGAACTGAGAATGACCCTTGGAACCTGATCATTGAACCGGACCGCAACCGCGCGGTCGGGTGAACTGCGTAGGGAAGCGGATCGAAACGACCCCGTTGAGTTCGTTGTTTCGGCCGCCGGATCACTGGCGGCCGATCTTGTGCGCACCGGCGGGGCGGAGATGAACATGACCACACAGTACATTAATGCACGCAATGCCCGCGTTACCGACCAGATGCGCCGCGTTGCCTGCCGAGAAAAAGTTTCGCCCGAGATCGTCCGCGATGAAATTGCGGCCGGACGCCTTGTAATTCCCGCCAATCGCGTTCACCTGAATTCATCCAGCGACACCGCGACACCGCTCGACCCGTGCGGGATCGGGCGCGCGGTGACCACCAAGATAAACGCCAACATCGGCGCCTCGCCGGACAGCTCCTGCAAGGATATGGAATTTCGGAAGCTCAGTTGGGCGGTTCGATACGGAGCAGACGCCGTGATGGACCTGTCGACCGGCGGTGATCTCGATGAGATCAGGACGCGCCTTATCGCGAATTCCCCGGTCCCGCTGGGCACGGTCCCGATCTATTCGATGATTGTCGACAAGAACGTTGAAGAACTCACCGGCGACGATATTCTCTCGACGATAGCAAAACAGGCCGCCCAGGGAGTGGACTTCTTCACCATCCACGCCGGACTGCTTAGAGACCACATCCCCCTGGCGTGCAAGCGCAAGATGGGCATAGTATCACGAGGCGGGGCCCTGCTGGCAAAATGGATGGACTACCACTCGCGCGAAAACCCCATGTACGAACTGTTCGACGAGATCAGCGCGATCATGCTGGAATACGACGTCACGTATTCGCTCGGTGACGGACTCCGCCCGGGCTGCCTGGCCGACGCGTCCGATGAAGCGCAGTTCGCCGAACTCGACGTCATGGGCGAGTTGGTGCTCCGTGCCCGGGACGCCGGCGTGCAGGTGATGGTAGAAGGGCCCGGGCACGTACCGTTCGACCAGATCGAAATGAACGTAAAGCGCCAGCAGGAAGTCTGCGACGGCGCACCGTTCTACGTGCTCGGTCCGATAGTAACCGACGTATTCCCCGGATACGACCATATCACTTCGACCATCGGCGCCACGGCCGCCGCATACGCCGGGGCGAGCTTCCTCTGCTACGTCACGCCCAGCGAGCACCTGTCGCTGCCCACACCCGAAGACGTAAAAGCCGGTTGCATCGCCTACAAGATAGCCGCCCACGCCGCCGACGTGGCGCGCGGTATCCCCGGCGCCAGAGACTGGGACGACCGGATGTCCGGCGCCCGCGCAAATTTCGAGTGGGAAGAACAGTTCGATCTCGCCTTCGATTCCGAGACCGCACGTGAAATTCGCAACCGCGACATCGATTCCGACGTGGACTACTGCAGTATGTGCGGACGCGACTGGTGTGCAATGAGAATCAGCTCCGGACTGGTCAGTTCAGTGAACCAGTCCAAGGCAAAAGGTTCCTCGGACACATAACCCTGCGAAATGCAACCCGGGCTGGTAACTTTGGTGAACCCGGACTGGTCACTTCAGTGAACCAGTCTAAGGCTTCCAACGAAACGAAAACACCATCGCTGCAAGATGCAACCGAAGCAGAGTAAACTTCCCAAGAACCAAACGAAATCACAAACCCGGCGAAACGCAAGAAAACCACGCTGAACAATGCCCAAGGAAATCCACAAGGTCTCCGCCACGCAACCCATCGAGTACAAGGGGCACCGTCGCTTCGAGCACTGGTACGTGGACAACCAGGTCTATTTCATCACCGCCCGCTGCACCGATCGCCACCCCGCGATTGTCTCCCAGGCAGCACAAAAGGTCTTCTGGGACCGCTGGTTGCATTACGCCGAAGCTCACCAATTCACTCCGTGGATAATCTCTCTTGTCGCCAATCACTACCACGTACTGGGATACTGCAAAGAGGGCGGACACTTCGGGCAGATGATGAGAAAAGTCCACGGTTCGATCGCCAAGCTCGTAAACGATCTGCTCGACGAGCGCCGGGTTCCGTTCTGGACCGACCCGGGTCACCAGGACTACTTCGACGGATGCATCCGAAACGAAAAACAATGCCGCAGGGCTTATCGGTACATTCAGACACAGTGCGTTCGACATCGGATATGCGCCGACTGGCGGGAGTATCGAAATACGCGCATATTTGTTGAGCTCGAACGGGGGGTTAAACGGGCGCATGAACTCGGCGCGTTTATGGAAGGGGTTCCTTATAAGCGGTATATGCGGAAACTGCAGGGATAGGGATAGGGATAGGGATAGGGATAGGGATAGGGTTGGTGGGCTTGATGGAGGGGTGTGTTGGTGTGCGGTTTTTAACGACACTGGTTCACTGAAGTGACCAGTCCAGCTACTTGGTGTAGAGCTTCTCTTTGCCCGTGAGCCCGCGTCGACGATGGGGCGGGCGATCTCCCGCTAGTCCATACCTCCTGAGCGTCCTTGCTATCGAGTCGTACTGAATCTTCCAGGCCTGCCTGCTGTATCCACCGCCCAAAACCATGACAACCGGGATCCGTCGCTCGACGCATTCGTCGATCACCATCGCGTCACGCTTGACGATTCCCGCGCGGGTCATCGCCAGGCTCGCAAGCGGGTCTTCGGCGAACGTATCGCAACCTGCCTGCAGGAATACGATGTCCGGGCGGGCGCGATCGATCACATCGTCCAGATGTTTGCGAAGGATCCTCAGGAACTCGCGATCGTTAGTGCCTGATTTCAGTTCGATGTCCAGGTCGCTTTTCTCCTTGGGGATAGGGTAGATGTCGCCCTGGTGCATCGAGAACGTGAACGCGCTGTCATCGCCGGCGAAGCAGACAGCCGTTCCGTTACCCTGGTGTACGTCGAGGTCTATTACCATCGCACGGCGGATCAGTTTTTCTTTCTGCAGGACGCGGATGGCGATGGGCATGTCGGCGTAGATGCAGAAGCCCTCCCCGGCGTCCGGTTTGGCGTGGTGGTATCCGCCGCCGATATTTATCGCGATCCCGTGTTTCAGCGCCAATCGGCCTGCAAGGATCGTCCCGCCCGTGGCGTACCTGAACGCATTGAGTATGGCTGCATCCACCAGCGCGTTGGGCACGGGCGCCACCACGGGCGCCTCGAGATAGCGGGCGACTGTGGGAGAGTCTTTGAGGCTCATCAGAAACTTGCGCGTGTGGACCAGCAGGATTTCATCTTCGCTCACAGCCTCGGGCACGAAGACGTCTTCGGGGCGGAGCAGGCCTTCGGTATTGAGTTTCAGGTAGATCCGGGCGTACTTGCGGATATCGAAGCTGTGCAGCCTCTCCAGCCCTCCCATGGACATCTGGTAATGTTTGCTGTATACGATCGCCACGCGATTATTATACACCCGCCCGCGACGGGGAGATTTAACCTGCTTCATAGACGACGGAACCACGCAGCAAACCCCCACCCACAAACCCGCCAACGCGAGCAATACAAGCAGCAGTCGCACCGGCCTGAGATGTTTTCTTCTTTGGTTTGGCAGCATGATTGTTACCGAGACTAAATCCGTTCAGCAGTGCGTCCGGCAGGTTAGTATAATGAATCGATGGTCGACAAGCGACAAGCTGTTTTGGCTGGGCTTCGCGAGAGGATCGCGGAACTGCCCACCGGACCGGGCGTGTACCTGTTCAAGGATGCGTCCGACGTGGTGCTTTACGTCGGTAAGGCCAAGTCGCTCCGGTCGCGCGTCGCGAGCTATTTCCAACCGTCGGCTGACCTGATCTCGACGCGCGGGCCGGAATTAAACCACATGGTCAAAGACCTCGTCACCGACGTGTCGGTGCTCGAATGCGAGTCGGAGGTCGACGCGCTCCTGCGGGAGAACCGCCTGATAAAAGACATCCAGCCGCGGTTCAACGACCACCTGAAGGACGGAAAGTCGTTCCCGTTCCTGCAGATCACCACGCGGGAGCATTTTCCACGGGTTTCGATAACCCGCCAGCCGAAGGCGCGCGGCGTGAAACTGTACGGCCCGTTCGTATCGGTCAAGGAACTCCGCGCCGCGCTTCCGCTGATGCAGAGGGTCTTCAAGTTCCGCACGTGCAAGCTCGACATAAGCGCTGACGATGACTCCCGCCGTCGGTTCCGCCCGTGCATCCTGTACAACATCAAGCAGTGCAGCGCCCCCTGCGCCGACAAGGTCACCCGCGAGGACTACAAGCTCCAGATCGCCCACCTCCGCAAGTTTCTGGAATCGAAGGGCACGGTGCTGAGAAGGGAACTGACGCGCCGGATGAAGGATGCCTCCGCCGGGCAGAAGTTCGAGCGGGCGGCGGAACTGCGCGACGAACTCAAGGCGCTCGATGCCCTCCAGCGACGCGGGCTGGGTGCAGACGACGTCCGGCCCGAAGCGTTCTTCGTGGACCCGGCGGAAGGTCTGGCGCGCTTGGCGAAGCTCCTGGATATGCCCTCGCCTCCGCGCTCGATTGAAGGAATAGATATCGCCCACCTCGACGGTGGTGAACTGTGTGGCGCGATGGTCTGTTTCATCGACGGTAAACCGTTCAAGGACGCCTACCGGCGCTACAAGATCAAGACGGTGGCCGGTAACGATGACTTCGCGTCGATTCGCGAAGTTGTCTGGCGGCGGTACAAGCATGCGGGCATGAACTCCGAGCTCTTTCCCGATATTGTCCTGATCGACGGTGGAAAGGGGCAGTTGTCAGCCGCCCACAGCGCCTTCGATGACATGGCGTTTACGCCTCCGGTCCTGCTGTCGTTGGCGAAAAAGGAGGAAATCGTGTTCGTCCATGGGCGCGTCGAACCGCTTAAGCTTCCCCATCGGGACCCGGCGCTGCGGGTGCTGCAATCCGTCCGCGACGAGGCGCACCGGTTCGTCCAGCACTATCACCACATCCTCCGCCGCAAGGCGACCCTCGGCGCCGACAAACCGAGGCGCCAATAAAAAACCCGGACAACCGGGGTCGTCCGGGTTCTTTATTCTGTGTGTCTGCGGGAATAGCGGTCAGAACGCTTCGGGATCTTCGACTTTAACAGGCCCGATCTTTGTGGGCGTCCCGTTTTTCGATATCCTGAACATTCCGCTCTGGGCCAGCAGGATCATTTGCCCGTCGGCGTCTACGGCTACGATTCTGACGCGGCAGAAGCGGCTGGAGATTTCCGGCGTCTTCCAGGTGGTCGGTACGCCCGGTTTGAGGTCCTTTGCGAGGGTTTTCCACGTCAACTTGTCGTTGGTGGTCAGTTGCAGAACGATGTTCTTGTAATCCCTGGCGATTTCAGGCATCCATTCCAGCTTGATCGTGATTCCGGACCTGAGCAGCGAACCGGCCTCGGGCCAACCGGGGCGCTGGGGCTTGTGTGGTGCGTCGGCGGTGAAGTCGCCGGCGGGTCGGGCCGCGGGTTGAGACGTCGCCTCTCCGGTTCCCTTGACGATCAGTCCGGTTGTCATGACGGCCGCAACGTTACCGGCCTTGTCTTCAGCCTCGATACGGAATCGGATCGAACCGTCCCGCGCGGCTTCGGGCGGTATCTTGATTACTCGGCGCCCCGTCTGCGGAAGGGCGCCTCGGAATCGGCCCCACGCCAGTTGGAACGGAACCTTCCCGATGCAGGATTCGAGCTTGATCGAGTCTGACTTGAGATTGATGTCGCGCACCGCCCAACCGATCGCCACGTCGTCGCCCGCCTTGTAGATGTGCGGGACCTTTTTTTCCTCGTCATCCCAGGGAGCGGGTTTGACGGCGATGGCTATTTCGGGCGCTTTGCGATCGACCACATAAATGCGGTGTGGCAGGGGCACGGGTCCCTTTGCGGTTTTCTCCTGGCCTGGCCCGACAAAGCGGACCCAGTGCCTGGCGTCCTTTTCGGCCTGGAAGAGGAAGTGGGTCTGTTCGACGCCGAAATGTCCGGCAGTTTCCCAGTTTTTGCCTTCATCGGTCGAGAACCACACGGCGATGCGCGGTGAACCGGTAAGCTGGCATCCGCCGGGATGCTTGGCGAAGAAGTAGTCGCTGCGGGAATAGTAGACGTCTATTCCCTTACCGACCGACTCAACGGGTTGAGCCTCTGCCGACGGGCGGTAATAGAACGGCGCGTCGTACGTCCACGGTGGATAGTCGGCCATTGGGTTCCAGTGGGGGTTCTCGTCGATCTGTTGACAACCGGCGACTAACGCGGCTGCTATACCCATCCACGCTATTTTGTGTATGGTCAAACGCATCATTCTGCTCCCAAAAAATAGAGGCTACAATATTAAGCCAGGATTCTTGTAGTTGAATTATCGTACTAATCGGACATTATGCACGCATAATTTGAGTCTAATACTCATTTGAGATATTCAAAAGCTCGCTGGAACAGGGTCATTCCGTCGGCCCGTTGAATTCCACCACGTGTCCACCGGGGGTGGTGGGTGACTTCGATGAACCTTTCGGGGTGCGGCATGAGGCCCATCAATCGCCCGCTGGGATCGCAGATTCCGGCGATATCGTCGATGCTGCCGTTGGGATTTACCGGGTAGGGGCCTGGATTACCTTCGGCATCCACGTAGCGAAGGGCTGCCTGGTCGCCGTCGAGCAGGCGCTGTTTTATTACATCGTCGCGCGGGACGAACTTGCCCTCTCCGTGGGCGATAGGAAGGGCGATGATTTCACCTTTGGCGATGAAGACGCACTTGTCGCTGTCGCAGCGGAGATGCACCCACCGGTCCTCGAACTTACCGCAATCGTTCCATGCCAGCGTGGCGTCCCGGTTGGCGCCGTCGGGCGAGACATTGGCCCAGGGCAGAAAACCGGCTTTGATCATGACCTGGAAACCGTTGCATATGCCCAGTACGAGTTTGTCGGACGATATGAACGAATTGATCGTATCGCCCAGGTGATGCAGGATCTGGTTGGCCAGTATCTTTCCCGCCGCCACGTCGTCACCGTAGCTAAAACCCCCCGGAATCACCATGAACTGGAACTCGGCGACTTCCGCGGGGTTTTCTATCAGTCGTGCGATATGAATTCGCCTGGCCTCGAAGCCCGCCTTGGTCAGCGCGTATTCAGTCTCGCGATCGCAATTGGTCCCCGCCGTCCTCAATACCAACGCCTTGGGTATAGCCATGTTCACCTTTCTACATCAATCAAAACCGAACGGCAACGACTTTTGCCACAAAGAACGGCAACGACGCCAAGCTGTTACGGCAACGGCAACGGCGACGGCAACGGCTTTTGCCACAAAGAACACAAAGAACGGCAACGACGCTAAGCTGTTACGGAAATGGCTTAGAGGCCAAGACAAGAATCAAGGACACAAAGGAAGACAAAGGCGGTAATCCGCCGTACGCCATAGTCGCGTCGTTCGTCGTGCTGTTGGCCGTTGCCGTAGCATTTCTTCTCGCCGTTCTTTGTACTACTAACCTGCAAGATATCGAATTTCTTTTGCACTTGTCGCGAAACGATGGGCTGGCCTTATGTCGTTGAGCCAGTTGCCAGTTGCCAGGCCATGTGCCCTTTGTGGCAAAAGCCGTAGTCGTGGCCGTTTTGTTTGGATTAGCATACTATTCTCTTTATACCGGTTTTGAGGACCAGGTTGTTGAAGTTAATCAGGAGCCCCAAGCGCAGTCCCGTGCTCTTGAGGTAACCTAACAACTGGGCCGAATGTACTTCCTTGACCACTTCAATCGCTTTTATCTCTACAACAATCCCGGGGGCGACTATCAAATCAAGCCGCTGTCCGGCGATTTCCAAGTCTTTGTAAGCGATGGATACCGGGACTTGCCGTTGGACAGTCATTCCGCGAAGGCACAATTCATGGACCAGCGCTTGCTCGTAGACACTCTCAAGCAGCCCTGGCCCGAGATGGCGATGCACCTCTATTGCTGCTTCGATTATCTCACGGCTGGCGTCATTCAATTCCGCTGAAATTGGATCGTATTCAGCATTTTTCTTGGCCTTATCCATCCGTGAATACTTCCGTATCGGTCCAGATATCTGTTTTACGCCCAACATGCCGCCGGTCGTGCAGCATGGCAACGGCGACGGCAACGACTCTTGCCACGAAGGCCACAAAGAACGGCAACGACGCTAAGCTGTTACGGCAACGGCAAACAAAGGCAAACGTTACGAAAGATGCATGTCGTTCTTTGTGTCCTTTGTGGCAAAGCAGTTCGCCGTTTCCGTTACCAGTCGAAAGTTTTTTGCCATGCGGTTTTGGCGTCTTCGATTGGTATGTCTATCAGCGTGCTTTGGGCGCCTTTTATTACTATTCGCCCGGTATCGGTTACTCGCCCGATTTGGCCTACGGGCAGGTCTTTCGTTATTCTCAGGAATGCGTCGTAGTTTTCCGGGGCGACTTCGACGAGGAATCGACCGGCGTCTTCCGCCAGCAGCAGCGCCTGCTCGTTGGTTGACGGGTCGCTTGCCATTGCTTCCACGTTCAGTTCAACGCCCATACCTCCGGAAAACGCCATTTCCGCCGCCGCGACCGCCAAACCGCCCTCGGACAGGTCGTGGCAGCTTCGCACGGCGCCGCCTTCGATCGCCTGCTGGAGCGCCAGCATCAACCGGCGATTGGCGGCCGGGTCGACCTCGGGCACGTCGTTGCCCGTTTCGAGGCCTTCGACCAGCAGGTAGTGGCTGCCGCCGAGCCTGCCTGATGTCCTGCCCAACAGGAACAGGTAGTTGCCCGCTTCCTTGGCGTCGGCGGTTATGCATCGCGCCGCGTCGTCGATAACGCTCATCGCCGAGATCAGCAGAGTCGCCGGTATCGCGATAGTCTCGCCGGTATCGGTCTGGAACTCGTTGTTCAGCGAATCCTTGCCCGATACGAAGGGCGTCTGGTACGCCATAGCCGCATCGTAGCAGGCCTTGGCTGCCTGTACGAACGTGCCCATGCGGTCCGGTTTGTTGCAGTTGCCCCAGCAGAAGTTGTCGAGAATGGCGGTCCTTTCCAGGTTCCCGCCGACGGCGATCGAGTTTCGCAGCGCTTCGTCCACCGCGTGCAGGGCGCTGTGGTAGGGGTCGAGATCGCCCAGGCGCGGGTTCATACCGCAGGAGATCACGACGCCTTTTTTGCTGTCGAGCACGGGGCGGATGACCGCCGCGTCGCCGGGCCCGTCTTCGGCGATCCCGACCAGCGGTTTGATAACGCTTCCGCCCTGGACCTCGTGATCGTATTGGCGGATGATCCATTCCTTCGAGGCCACGTTCGGGCTGGCCAGTATGTCCAGCAGCGTCTGGTTGTAGTTGTCCCGACGCGGTGGGGCGGGCGAGGGCGTTTCGACCTTCTCGTAGACGGCGTCCTTTGTGGGGCGGGGAAGACCCTCGTGCAGAAATTCCATGTCCAACTCGAGGATTTCCGTCCCGTCGTAGAACAGGCGCAGCTTCCTGTTGTCCGTACCGTAATGCCCGATGACGGTGGCGTCGACGTCCTCGTCGGAGAATATCTTAAGGATGCTCTCGACGTTATCGGGTGGAACGGCCAGCACCATTCGCTCCTGGGCCTCGGATATCCAGATCTCGGAGTAGGTGAGCCCGGCGTATTTCAGCGGTACGCGGTCGATGTGTACTTCGGCGCCGATCTGCTCGCCCATCTCGCCGACGGCGCTCGACAGGCCGCCGGCGCCGCAATCGGTGATGGCCGAATACAGGCCCAACTCGCGGGCCTGCATTATCGTGTCGAGCATTTTTTTCTCGGTGATGGCGTTGCCTATCTGCACGGCGTGCGAGAACTCTGTTTCATGCTTGTGTGTCAGTTCTCCGCTGGAGAACGTCGCCCCGTGTATTCCGTCGCGTCCGGTCCGCCCGCCGACGCAGATTATAGCGTCGCCCGGGTCCGGTTGGCGCTTGGTGCACTTGTTGGCCGGGAGCATGCCCACCGTTCCGCAGTAGACCAGCGGGTTTCCGAGGTATCTCTCGTCGAAGTAGACCGCCCCGTTGACCGTGGGGATTCCCATGCGGTTTCCGTAGTCGCGCACGCCTCCGACCACGCCCCGCATCACCCGCCTCGGATGCAAAACGCCCTTGGGCACGTCGTCCATCGGCATGTCGGTCGGTCCGAAGCAGAATATGTCGGTATTTGCCACCGGACTGGCGCCGAGCCCCGTGCCCATCGGGTCGCGCACCACCCCGCCGATACCGGTGGCCGCTCCACCGTAAGGCTCGATGGCCGACGGGTGGTTGTGCGTTTCGACCTTGAAACACACCGCGTGGTTTTCGTCGAATTCGATGACGCCGGCGTTATCTTCAAACACGTTCAGGCACCACGGTTTGTCCAACTCCTTCGTCGAGCCGAACACGGTGTTCTTGAGCAGATTGGGTATTTCCTCGACGATCTCGCCGGCGTTGTTGCGAACCACGACGTCCGAGCGGAACGTCTTGTGCCCGCAGTGTTCCGACCAGGTCTGCGCGATCATTTCCAGTTCGACGTCGCGCGGTTCGCGACCGGCGGATTTGAAGTAGTCCCGGATGGCCTTCATCTCCGTGAGGTTAAGGAACATTTCACCGTCGGCGGAGAGTTTCGCGAGGCCCTCGTCATTCAGATCGCGGATCGGAACTTCGACGACCTGGAATTCGCAGGGCTGAGTGGAGATCTCCGGCGGCGTGTGGGCCTCGAAGTGGATGTCCTCGATCACCGGATTGGCCAGCAGCTTTCCGGCTAGAGTCCGGCGCTGCTCGTCGGTAATCTCGCCGAGCAGTTCGTACCGCCTGGCGGTGCGTATCCCTTCGATCTGCAGGCCCAT
>Ga0180435_10005402_pt1 | contig 12441 bp, 7 predicted proteins | sample SS_ome_3_FD_132467 | JGI IMG/M metagenome (GOLD analysis project Ga0180435, IMG submission 132467) | Hypersaline lake sediment archaeal communities from the Salton Sea, California, USA - SS_3_S_1 metaG | ecosystem: Environmental > Aquatic > Non-marine Saline and Alkaline > Hypersaline > Sediment... | reverse complement strand
GCTCTACAAGGGGCCCGGAGTGACCTGGATGGGGACCGGGTCGACCTGGAAGTCGCCGAACTTCAAGACCGACGGGAAGTTCTTCATGAACTTCTCGGAATGGAAAGGGCCGCGGCAGACGATATTTTTCGCCGAGTCGAAGGATCTGATCCGCTGGAAGCGGCTGGATAACGCCGACCTGGAATTCATCCAGGACCAGCGATGGTACAAGCCAAGGGGCCGGTGGGACTGCATCTGGACGATCGCCAGACCCGGCGGGGGGCTCTACGGCTACTGGACCGCGACGCCCAAGCCAGAGACTGGCGGTCGATTCGGATTCGGCGAGACGCTGGACGGGATTCACTGGAAAGCCCTGACCCCGCCGAGGGTCCACGGCGTTACCGGCGGGGAGGTCGGGGCGATCGAAAGGATCGGCGGCAAGTATTACATGATGTTCGGCAATCACGGTCGGATGGTCACGCTGATCGCCGACAAGCCCGCCGGACCGTTCCATGCGGCCAGGAAGAACCTGAGCTTCCTGTCGGGGCATACGTATTTCTCTCGCATGGTCCGCACTCCCGGCGGCGTGCTGGGCAACCATCACTCGATCGCGCGAAACCGGCAGGTCTCCATGGCTCCGCTGAAGTCGGTGGTCATCGACACTGAAGGAACGATGCGGCTGGGCTGGTGGAAGGGCAACGAGAAGATGAAGCACCGTAAGATCCCCGTCAAACCGCCGGCCAAGAGCCAATACGGTTCGGCGGGACCGGTTATGTTGGGAAATGCGTTCCAGGCCCCAGGCGGTCTGATCCTGGAAGGGACGATTCGCCTGCCGGCCGGGGAATCATCGCCGCGACGCGGACTCTATATCGAATACGCGAAGGGCAAGGGATCGGCGGTGCTTATCGATTCGACCGGGCGGGCGGAACTCGGGTCCATGAACGCAGACGGCTCGGGCTTCAAAGCCGAAAAAAAGGTCGACCGCCAGATGAAGTTCGCCGCTCCGGCGAGATTCCGCCTTCTGGTAAAGGGCGTGTTTATCGAGTTTTACCTTGATGACATTCTGATCGAGTGTTTCAGTCTGCCGACCGACGCGACAGGTCGAATCGGCCTGATTTGCGGGGGCAAAACAGGCGTAGCGTCTGGGCTGAAGGCCTGGCGGTAGGCCCTTGCGCTGCGCGGGTTTCGATAATGGAATGTTGCTTTTTCGGCCTCTGCGCGGTAATCAGAATGTTTGAGAATCGATCAATCGAACGAGGTACGACATGCGCGTTGCACTTATCGGTCCGCCCCAGTCGGGCAAGAGCACACTGTTTCAGGCCATAGCCGCCGCCAGCGGTTCGGGGGTCGACATGTCCCGACCGGACCAGCCTCACTTGGCGACTGTCAAGGTCCCCGACGAGCGACTGTACTGGCTGTCCGAGCAGTTCAAGCCCAAGAAGACCACGCCGGCTGAACTGGCGTTTCTGGACCTGCCGGGGTTTGACCTGTCCGGCGACGCCGGGCGCCAGCGAGCCAAGGTCCACTGGGCCGCGATGCGACAGAGCGAGATGCTGGTGTTCGTGGTTCGCGGATTCGAAGACGATGCGGTGGCGATGTATCGCGATCGCGCGGATCCCGCCGCAGACGTCGAGGAACTGCTGACCGAGATGCTTTTCGCCGATCTGGAGCAGGTGACCAATCGGATCGCCAAGCTCGAGGCCTCGCTGAAGAAGCCGGTGGGCGACAAGGCCGAAATGAAGCGCGAACTGGAGCTTATGGGCAGGCTCGTCGAGACGCTCGAGGACGAAAGGCCCATCAGCGATGCGCTGGCCACCGAAGCCGAGGTCAAGATGGTCTCGAGCTTCGCGTTCCTTTCCCAGAAGCCCGTGCTGATAGTGGTCAACTGCGGGGAGGACGCCCTGGGCGGCGACAATCCTACGGAACTGGCCGGTCGAGACTGCGTCTATCTGTCGGCCCGGATCGAAGAAGAGATCGCCGAACTTCCCGCCGAGGATCGCGGTGAGTTCCTGGCGGATCTTGGCCTTGAAACGACCGCCGGGGATCGCCTGATCCGCGCCTGCTACAAGGGCGTCGACCTGATCAGCTTCCTGACCACCGGCGAAGACGAGTGCCGGGCGTGGACAATCCTCGCGGGAACAACCGCGGTCGACGCCGCCGGCGAGATCCACAGCGACATCGCCCGAGGATTCATACGCGCCGAGACCGTTGCGTACGACGACTACAAGTCCGCCGGCGACATGAAGGGCGCCAAGGCCGCCGGCAACGTGCGTCTTGAAGGGAAAACTTATGTCGTACAGGACGGCGATATCATAAACTATCGATTCAATGTGTAGGCATGTCAAAAACCTCTAACGTCAAGATGCCCAGACTCCGATGGCGGCAGCGAATCTGCCGGATGCTCGTCGTGTTGGGCATGCTGGTTGCTCTGGCGTACATAACCCTTCCGTGGTGGGCTCCGAAGGACATGATACGCCGATATCTCGTCGAACAGATGTCCGGTCAGTTGGGCCTGGATGTCGAGATAGACGAGATGTCGATGAGCTGGGACGAAGGGGTCGAGTTGAAGAACTTCCGGATCGCTTCGCCGGAGGGCTTTTCAGGAGGTTCGGGGAGCACCATGCTCAGCGCCGTCGCCGTTAGGGCCGAACTCTCGCCGATCAACCTGCTGTGGCGAAGGAGGATCAGTTGGATGGAGGTCGACAGGCCGGTGTTGAATCTCGAAATCAACGCCGACGGCGACATAAACGCCAACGTGTTGAATCGCCTGAAGTTCGACGCCCGGACCGACTGCACTTCGATCAGACGCGCGGTTGTCAACGTCCTGTTGCCCAGGCACGCCCACAGGCTCGTGATTGGGGTGCAGGATATGCAGGTTATCGCCGGACGGACCAAGAGACTCGGGCGAATAACGATGTCCGCCGAGCTGAGGCAGGATGAGTCCGCTGCACCGGTCGCCCTGTCGCTGGACACCGACCAGGGCGCCTCGCCGGTGTCGGCCACTGCTTTCTTCAACTTCTCAAACGTTGATATGGCCCAGCTCAATCTGGTCGGCATTCTTGACCTGCCGCTTAGAAAACTCGCCGGGCGGTGCGGCGGTTCGCTCGATCTGCAGGCCAACGAGGACGGCAAGATAGATCACGTTCGATGCAACCTGACCATACGCCGGCTGGACCTCCAGCCGCTCGACGATCGGATCAAGCTTCCGGTGGTCGCCGAAGCCGGCTTCAGCGTGTCGGCAAGGTACGATCCGATCTCGAAGTCCGTGGAGCTCAAGCCGTTTACCGTGCGTTTGCCGGGTCTGGACATGTCGGGGACAGGAAAACTGTTTGAAGAGGCCCTCGCGGGCAGTTGGCGCGGGATCAACAGCCTGGAGATGTCCGGCGAGATTCAGCCGACGCAACTGGCCGCGATGCTCACCGGAAAGGGCGAACTGCCGGCCAGGCTGGGAGTGTCCGGGCCGATCCGCATAGAATTGAAGCTCGATCACAACGAGAAGAAGGAGAACGTTCTCCAGTTGTCGGGGATACTGGACGGATCGACCGCGGAGTTCACACACGCAGACAGGGTCTTCAAACCGGCCAAACGAAGACTCCGCGCCGAACTGCAGACCAGGCTCGAACAGAGAACCTACACCCTCGACGTGAGCAACTGGCGGATCTGGCTTGGCGGAAACCTGCTTACGGGCAAAGGCACCGTGCGCGATCTGCGGAAGCTGTTTTCCAGCCCGCCTGACGAAAAACCCGCCGCTCCGTGGGACGTGCTGGCCAACTGGGAATGGGAGGGACGCGCCGAGATAAGGGACCTGGATTCCTTTGGCGATCTTGCTCCGGCGATCGAACGCGCCATTGCCGGGGTGAAGCTTTCGGGCCCGATGACTGGCGAGATCTCCGTCGACAGCCAGGGAGGCATTGTCGCCCAGGGCTGGATAGAACTCCCCGAGGGCTCGGCTCTGTCCAGGGGCGACAGGCTCCTGAAAGGCCCCGACCGGACAGTCAGGCTGTTCGGGCGGGCGTCGGCCAATCGCAAGGCGGTGGGTCTCGATGACGTCGAGGTCCGTCTTACCGTCGGCGAAGGCAGGGCGGTGCTCGATCGCGGAACCATAAGATTCGTCAGGGCCGATGCCGAGACCGGCGCCGGCGCGCAGGCGGACATCAACGGCGATTTCGAGACCGTTGGAATCGAGCACATTCTGAGCATTTTGCCGGAAGAACTGACTTCAGGAATCACGGCTCGGGGGTCCATGAGCGGCGAATACGCGGCCCTGCTGTCGCCCCAGGCTCATCGCCTGCACCTGGCCGCCAGCGACACCACCGACCTGGAGTTTCGCGTCGGAGACCTGCTGGCCAAAGCGTCGGGCTCCAAAGCGGAGGGGGCCATTGACTTCATCTCAGATCATCAACTGCCGGCGGGCTTGCGCAATACGGTGCGGTTCTCGTGGCGGACGCAGCATGCCGATCTGAGAACTCAGGTGAGTTTCTCCGTAGACGAAGACTCCCCCCGCGTCGCCGGAGGCTTCCACGCCGACATACGCGACGCGAGATCGCTGGCTCGATCTTTGCCGCTGGTCGCCCGATCCCTTGGCCCCGGAAAGCTGAACGGGTCGATGACGCTTGACGCCGACGTCGATTGGACCCCCGGCTCGGTCCGGGGGCGGATCTCATGCAACGCTGACGCTCTGGGGTATGAGTCCGGGGATCGGATCGGGCGGCGAAAGGCCCCCGGGACGCCGCTTCAGTTTCGAATGGACGGCAATCTGTCGGTTGCCGACGATGATCGCCTGGCGGTGTCGCTGGACGAGATGACGATTCTCTTCGGCTCCAGCTACGCCCGAATCGCAGGGCGGGCGGGCCTTGTCGCCAGAACCCCCAAGGTCGTATCGATAGAGACCTGGCCCCGGATCATGCCCAGCAGCCTGCTGAAAATCGGCGGGAGGCTGACAGCGGACAAGGCCCTTACTGACATCTCCCCGGAACTTGGCGATCGGGTCAAGGAGTTTGGACTCGGCGGATATGCCGAACTGACGGCGTCCGTCGAAGCCTCGGACAAGGGGGTGTCGCTTGCTCTGCGAGTTGACGGCGACAGGGCGTCTATGTCGAACGGAGGCGAGTTCACCAAACCCGTCGGAATGCCGGCCCGAGCGAACGTGGCGGCCAGGATTCCCGTCGATCTGTCCAAGCTGCTGATCACCGATTTGCAGGCCCGAGTCGGTGATTTGTACGCTATGGCCGACGGATCGGCGACTCTCGGACAAGCCGATCCGATCGAAGCTCAGAAAATGCACGTAACGGTCTGGACCCGCAAAGCCGAGAGCCTGGCGGCTATGGTCCCGCACCTCAAGCAGTACAGTATCTCCGGCGATGCGGTAGTCGAAACCGAATTGATCGGCCGGCGAATGCCGTACGTTTCCGTCCACAGCGACTCGCTCAGCGGCGTATGGCGCGGCGGGAGCGTCAATGTTTCGGGCGATCTGCTGATCAAGGATGTTGTCCGCGACAAGGATGACCGCTGGACCCTCAGCGCCTTTCAAGCCAAGAAAGTGCGGATTCAGGCGGGCAAGAACAAGGCCTGGCTGTTGGCGGATCTTGAGAATCTCGACAGTGCGCCCGCCGGCTCGGTGACGCTGCTTGGAAGGTACGTCGACACCAGCGACCTTCGCAAGAGGTTCGGCGGCCCGGCCGCGACGACCCGCCCGGCGTCGGTCGCCGAGACAAAAAGAGACGTCGAGAAGATGATCGCTTCGGCGCTTCCGGTGATCCGCACTTCGAACGTGAAGGCCCTGGTCAGGATATCGCATCTTCGCCTCTGGGAGCCGGTTGTCTCGCAGTATTATGACATCAGGGACATGGACCTCCAGGCGTCGGTCAGGCGAGGCATGATCGAGACTAACTACATTTGCGGACTCAACGCCGGATCGGTTCGCGGCGGGGTGAAAGTCAACCTCAAAGACGATCCGCCGGCCGGCAAGCCGATCGAGGTCAGCGTATGGCAGGACATCCGAGACGTCGCCGCACGAGAGAACATCCAGCCGCAGTTGGCGCTGTTCTTCCCGGGCAACACGGTTTACGGACAGTTCAATCGCCGCCAGGACGTGAAGGTTCCGCTTACGGATCTTGTCGCCTCGGCGCTCGACCCCAATGTGTCGGCGAATCCCGTCGGGACGGCCAAGACTGTCACCATAGACGGCATGACCCAGGGGCGGGCGGCTCCGAAGGTTGTCACGGCTTTGTTTCCCGGTCTGAACACCGCCAGGTACCGCTACCTTAAGATGACGGCTTTTTCCGATCTTCGGTCCGACGGCGGAGCCTACAGCGACATGATATTCAGCGGGAAGACGTACGATATGTACATAGAAGGCGACACCGACGCCAACAAGATCGGACGCTACGAAATAGGCCTGATCGTCCTGGGCTCCCCCCAAACGCCGGAATGGAACCACATCTGGCGCCAGGGACGCTTGCCTATACTGAAGTTCAAGGCTCGAATAGAGGGCGGCGAGATGCATGACGTTTCTGTAAACTACCTCTGGCCTAACGAATCGCTGGAGGCGATACTGGTCAGGAACAACATACTTTACAGAGCCTATCTCGCCGTCCGCAACAACTAAGTCTGAGACGAGTCAACAACATGTGCGCCGTAAATCAATCCGAGTCGTACTGGTCGTCGTCGCACCGGTCGTCGGCGCCGCTGTTGCGGCGTCGGAGGCGGCCTCTGGAGTTTTTTCTCTTCTTGGCGACACTCGCGGTGTTCGCCTACGTCAACGCATTCTGGCAGTATCTCTCGACCGGTCATTGGATCAACTACAGTCCCGAGGCGATTCGTCGGGATCTGGCTGTCCCCCTGGGGCGGATGCTCCTGGCCCCGCTGAGCATATTCAACTACCCCTGGATGACGCTCGTGGCCGGGTTCATTCTGGCGGTGGTGATATTCGCGCCGCTGCTCGTGGCCGTGCTGCATCGCCTGCGTCTGGCGCTGCTTTTTGTGATGACTGTCGCGGTGTTGGGGCACGCTCCGGTGCTGGCCGGGGCGCTGCTGGTCGGATGCGTGCTTGCATCCAGAACGCCCTTGAGGTCCGATACTCCGTTTCTGGCGGTGCTGTTGGGCCTGGTTCCGGTGGGGGTCTATCTGTACCTGTTCGGCGTGTCGCTGCTGTCGGAGGCGGCGGTCCTGCCGCTTCAGCGGGGCGTCGCGGCGGCCCCGTTTATGATCGCGCTGCTCAGCGCCCTGCTGGTCTGCGGGCTGGTGCTTGTCGTCGCGAAGCTGGCGGGGTACCGTCAGTTGGCGGTCTGGCCGATGATCGTGCTGATGATGTCGGGACCGACGACGGTGTTCCATCTGGGCGTCGGGACAGACGAGTTGAGGTACTCCCTGATCACCGGGCCCCTGGCGCCGGGGGACTCGATTTTCAGTCCGGATTCCCTGGCGAATCTGCGGAAGAAGAAGGATCTTGAGGGGTTGGACGGCGAGAGATTGTTCAACGCCGTCAGCGGATTGCTCGACACCCGTCGCGCCGAGCTTATAGAATCGTGCCGGCGGTTTGTGGCGGGCTACCCCGACTCGGAGCGAGCGCCGGCGGTGCTCTGGATCGCCGCGCAGTGCCACAGCCTGAGGATATCCAGGCCCGCACTTGACGACGGACGGATCATGTACTACGCCTCCCACCTGTCGGCCGCTTCGGAAGCCGCGTGGCGGAGGCTCATCCAGGATTACCGAAAGTCGCGTCAGGCGGCGCTTGCCCATTGGAGCCTGGGACGCCTGACGCTGCGTCAGGCGGGGGCTCGGGGCCTTGACGACAAAACAGTCTCTCAGCGATTGGCTCAGGCCGGCGAGCATCTGGCGGCCGCCGAAGAGCGACTGGCGGCGATCGCCGGGCCCGCAGATCAGGGCGGACTGGACGAATTCAGCGATCGCGTTTTCCTGCCCGTTCCGTTGCTGCCGACGCGCGGATGCTACCGCCAGGCCTTGCTGGAAGTCAGGCGTCTGCGGTGGCTGATATCAGCCAATGACGTGATCGAAACTTGGGAGCAGGCGCTTTCAGGCGGGAAGCCCGCCGATCGCGCCAAGTCTTTGAAACTGCTGGCGGCGCTGTCGGAGTATCTGCAGATTGACGCCAGGGGAGTCACGGTCGACGAGTATCGCCGACTCCTGGGCCAACTGCTGCGCGACAAGGGATTTGAAAAGACCCGGCTGGGCGACAACATCACCGTCGCCTGGGCCTGTGTGCTGCCCAGGCCTTCGCAGCGTGCTTCGGCCCTGATCGCGATAGCAAAGGTGCGTCCGCCGACGGATGCGGCCATACCGGCGAGTTTCGAGCTTGGCGTGCTGGCCTCTGGAGCCGGGAGCGCCGGGGATTTGAAATCCGTCAAGGATCTTCGCAAGCCGCAGGAGTATTTCAAGCTGGTCATCGCCGCGCCGGATAACCCGTGGAAACCCCTTGCCAGGGAGCGTCTGGCCTGGTTGGCGGCGCTCGACAAGGGCGCCGGATTGTGAACGTTCACACGCCACAGTGATTGAGTAGCTGTTCCGATAACCTGTTGTATCGCCAGCACATAACCACACTCGACATTGACTCTGCGCAGTCCAATCCATTCCCAGCCCCAAGGCCGAGCCGTTCAAGCGATGGCTGGCCAAGGTGGGATACGAACGCATCGCGGAAATAGAAGACCCGGAACTGGCGGGCAAACGCGCCCGTGCGGTCTACAAGGCCAAGGGTCATTCCGATGACTGGGTCGAAAAGCCAATGCGATCTATCGCCATTCGTGAGAAATTGACCGATGCGTGGAAGGACCGCGGTATCTCCGAGCAGAAAAACTATGCGATCCTTACCGCGGAGATATCCAAGGCCGCTTTTGGCGTGACACCTTCGCAATACAAGGAACTCAAAGGCCTCAAACGCCAGAATCTGCGCGGCCACATGAACGACCTCGAGTTGATCTTTTCAATGTTGGGAGAGGCGGCCACCACTGAAATAACCCGCAACCGGGACGCACAGGGATTTGATGAAAACAAGCAGGCCGCTGTGGAGGGCGGCTCAGTCGCGGGGGGCGCCAGAAAAGAACTGGAGGCAAAGTCGGGCAGGAAAGTGGTCTCCAAAGAAAACTACTTACCGGGAAATACGGTGAAGAAGCTGCCGGAGCAGGGATAATATATGTCGAATTGCATCGGCGCCAAGACGCGGCGTATTAAAGGGTTGATCCCAATGCGCCGCAACAGGATATTGATATATCCATGAGCAACATGAACCATTGGCAAGAGACAGATTGAAGGGATAGGGGCAAACACATGAAATCAGACCTGATCCGAACGCTGACAGACAGCTTCGAAGGCCATGCCCAGCAGGCCGACTCCGGCGTTGAGTTCTGGCTGGCTCGAGACTTACAGCACCTGCTTGGCTACACTGAGTGGCGGAATTTCACCACCGCCATCACCAAAGCCAAAACTGCCTGTGAGGTCTCCGGGCACGAGATCGGCGACCATTTTGTTGACGTCAACAAAATGGTCGACCTCGGTTCCGGAAGCCGGCGAGAGATCGCCGACATCATGCTAACCCGCTACGCATGCTATCTCATTGCCCAAAATGGAGATCCGGGCAAAACCCAAATTGCGTTCGCCCAAACATATTTCGCCCTCCAGACACGCAAGGCGGAATTGATTGAGCAGTGCGTACTCGAAGCGGAACGCATTTCGGCACGCAAGAAGCTCACCGATACGGAGAAAGATCTCTCGGCTGTCATCTACGAACAGACCGGCGGGAATAAAAACTTCGGCCTCATCCGCAGCAAGGGCGACCAGGCCCTCTTTGGCAAGACCACCCGGGAGATGAAAGCCCAGTGGAAGGTACCCGGCGGCAGGCCACTGGCCGACTTCGCGCCCACCATCATTCTCAAAGCCAAAGACTTTGCGGCGGAGATTACGATTCACAACGCACGCGAGAAAGCCATGGGAACAGAATCCGAATTTTCCCGAGAGCATGTCACTAACAATCAGGCCGTGCGCGACACACTGCTGAATCGCGGTATCCGGCCAGAAAGTCTCCCTCCCGCCGAAGACGTGAAGAAGGTCGAGCGACGGCTGACTTCCGAGCAGAAAAAAGTCCTAAAGAACCCCGGCCCGCTTGACGCCGGCTAAATACCAACAAATTGACGGGAACTGTAATACTCGCAACCCCCGCCAAAACGCAGCGTGTTTGCGTTTCTTGATTTTGACGTAATGAGGCATGTAGACTAATAGGCATCCGGGGCGAGAATGGAGCCCGGGGAAAGGCTGGCGCAATGATAGAAAGAGCAAATTGGCTAAAAGGTTCCGTATTCATTGCGGTCTTGATCTGCCTTGTCGTTGCCGTGGGAGGCGGTTCGGTTTGGGCGCAGGATGCTACTACACCCAAGACCTCGCTGGATGCCCAGCAGGTCTTCACGAAGGCATCGCCAGCAGTTGTGAAGATCCGCATATACTCCAGGACAGGAAAAGCACTCTCTACGGGTTCTGGTTTCTTCATCGACGCAACCGGCACGATAATAACCAACTACCATGTCATAGAAGATGCTGGATCTGTACGTGTTGACATCCAAAAGAAACCCTCACTGGTCGTCACAAAAATCATCGCCTTAGACAAACAGGGTGACTTGGCAATCATCAAGGTCGATGGTAAGAATCTGCCGTTCCTGAAACTCAGCGAAGCCCTGCCCAAGGTCGGCGAGAAGGTCTTTGCAATAGGCAGCCCGCATGGCCTAACCAACACGCTGAGCGATGGGCTTGTCAGCGGTTTGAGGCTGCAAGGGAAGATGACGCTCATCCAGACTTCCGCTCCAATAAGCCATGGTTCCAGCGGGGGACCACTGCTCAGTTCCAAGGGAGTTGTTCTTGGCGTTACCACGTCGGGTATCATCAAAGGTGAGAACCTGGGTTTTGTCGTACCAGCCGAGAGAGTGACACGACTGATCAAGAATCCAAATGCTGCTTCGCAAGTTTCTCCCAAACTCGTTATGCCACCTGAACCAGGAGGCGAGACCAAAGTTTACGATTCCATAGCGGCGTTTTTTAGAGAAGCACCGAAAGGAAGTCTTCCTCGCCCTTCCCGCTGCAAGCACGGTCTTAGGGTGCGTAAATGGGAGAACCTCTCCATAGGACTTTTCAATAAGTGGTGTGAGTCCAATGTTGTTGGATCCAAACTCAGCTTGACATTTGAATGGTCAGGTAAGAATGACATGAAAGTGAATAAGGACGCAATATATTCTGGAGTAAGACCAACAATCCAATACGACCAAATAGCATACTTCATCCGTCAATGCCGTGTCTATTACACCAGTGGAAGAACTAAGATTGTGCGACATAATGTCATTGTTACCAGCGGACTGAACATAAGAAGTCTCTGGTGCAATGTTGCTTTTCCTCTTTCTGCGGGAAACTCCTTGTTGAAGATTAGGCCTGGCACAAAGCTCAAGGCTCACGCTACGATAAATGCAGTGCGATTGCATGGAGGGACGCGGGGAGGCACTTTAATGCTTCACCTGATTTTAAAAGATGCCCGCGTAGATCGCGATTCACTCGATCACGCTTTGGGCATTCGGAAATCAAGCATTAAGACACGCCCAGAACGCAAGCCGACAACTCGCCCAAAGCGAACCGATGAAGACGAAGCGCGGTCCCAACTGGCCCTGGCGAAGAGTTACATCGCTGCTGGACTAAGAACGAAGGCTGTAGACATTCTCAAAGAAGCCATCAAGAAATACCCCGAGACGCAAGCGGCCAAAGAAGCGAGGGCGGAACTGGAAAAGCTCGGCAAGCGGTAATAAGTCGAAAGGATCGAACGATAGCATTGCAACAGTTGCGCCCATGCCTCGAAAGGAAACGTTAGACATGACTAATCAAGAAGACATGCCTTGGCCCAGAAAAGACGCAAAGGTCTTTGCCGAGGGAAAGAATCCCCTTACAAATGTTGATCTTCAATGGCTCGGCACTTTGTTCGAGGATCAGGATATTCTCATTGCCGAGGGTTTCAAGGTCGTTGCGGATAGAGCAGTCGAAGCTTTGGAGCGTGGGGACGAGGCACGCCACCCGGACATGTACTTCTTTCCCGTAGCATATCTCTACCGACATTATTTGGAACTGTCTTTGAAGTGCCTTTACCGTGACGCCTGCCGCTTTCTGAACGGGGAAGTAGATGCCGAGGTAATCATCAAGCACAATCTCCACAAACTGTGGAACAAGACCAAGGATGCTCTTTCTAAAAGTTTCCCACAAGAACCGCCCTCTACGCTCAGCAATGTTGAGAAAGTGGTCCTGCAGTTCCACCGCCTTGACCCGGACGGGCAGAGTCTTCGGTATGCAAAAGACACAAAGGGCAAGCCCAATCTGGCGGACGCGCCCAGGTTGATCGGCCTGGGCCACGCAAGATTTTTTCTGTAAATTTTTCCGGGTGTCATAGGCGGGTCAGTCGTTCTTACGGTTCATGTTCAGATATCG
>Ga0180435_10005401_pt1 | contig 12441 bp, 9 predicted proteins | sample SS_ome_3_FD_132467 | JGI IMG/M metagenome (GOLD analysis project Ga0180435, IMG submission 132467) | Hypersaline lake sediment archaeal communities from the Salton Sea, California, USA - SS_3_S_1 metaG | ecosystem: Environmental > Aquatic > Non-marine Saline and Alkaline > Hypersaline > Sediment... | reverse complement strand
GCCGCGATTTCCGCTCCGGCTACGCCTGCGCTCCAATCGCGGCACAGCCAAGAGGCAGAGACATTACCCGTTACCCAACCCATACTCTCATAACCCCTGGTACAGAAAATGGGGGCAGGCCACCCGCCTATCTTCTTCTGCATCAAAAAGGGTTAAGGCTGAAGCTCACAAACTAGCCGAAACTTCAAAGGCAGAGCTTGACCTACTAAGAACGCTGGTCAATTCGCAACCATCTATGCCGATGACGATTCAAGCAAAATAGAAAACTAGGGTTTATCTAAAGGAAATACAGCGGACGGAATATCTCATTAATCCTCTTTACTTCCCCGGTGGGTTTCCTTGATGGCGGCTAGGTTTAACAACTTGGTCGCCATCTTTTTTTATACCGCCATCGGGGCAAAAACTGTCAATAAGATAGAAATGGTCTATAAGGCTGTTTTGCTCATTGTGCTGTGTCGCCCACTCCCTTACAGATAGGTTTTGACCGGCCAAGCCAGAAATAGACAAAGTAATCAAAGCCGGTAAAGGCGTTGGCGTGTTCGATGTTGATGCTAAGCAGAAGATTGCTAAGGTAGTTGGTTGTGATGCTAAGGACGTTCAGAAAACTTTGGCTGCCCACTACGACAAACACAATCCAGAAAAGAAAATCGGTCTTGTGAATACGTACAAAGCTAAGGCATAAGAGCCAGCACATACAATTACAGGGCGGTAGGGTGAATAATCATCTTGCCGCCCTATTTTTATGCTCGCCCACTCTTTTCTTCTCTGCGTAACATTCATAAACACTCGTAAAGAATATAAAAGTGGTTGTTTGGTTTCTAACGGCCACTTTTTGGTAGTTGGCGAGCTATGTCTACATGCCCTCAAGTCTCATACCACAAAGGGAAGTTGCCTTTGATACTAGAAAAACCCCCTTGTTCCGAATGGGGTTTTTAGCTTAGAAAACAGCATTGTTTAAGAATTGCTTAGGCTTCAAGCCGCTTGCCGGCCCTTGAATTTGGCTGCTTGTCGCAGGTGCCGACAAGCGGCACCTGGCACCCAACCCGAACACCAAGCTGCGCCGGAATACCAGCCCGTCGCTACCTTTTCTTCTTTCGCTTTTTTTTCTGGCTCTTGCTACGGCGTCGTTTGGTGCGATCTCGCTCCCACGAAGAGAATTCCTTGAACATCCATTCCAAGAAGCCGTCCGTCTCTTCTAGCACCGAAACCAGTTCGTCCACGCACATCGCCGCTTCCTCGGGACTCCCCAGCGCATAGGTTTCGGGCATCGGCGGCGGCTCATCGGCCTGCAAAAGCTCTGGCACGTGGCGGTTGGCTTCAAACGCCGCTCGCAGCGCCCGCCGGACGGCAGCCGACTTCCCATTTCGGCGAAATTCAACCAGCGCCTGCGAATAACGCCAAATTGCCGTGGGCTCCGCGTACTCCTCTAATACGGCCGCTGCTTCTTCGTCTCGATTTTGCTCAAGAAAAAGCGGAACGATTCGGTAGCGAATCCCCTGATTGTCATTGGGATTGAGCCGCAGCATCTCACGACACTGCTCGATGGCATCGTTGAGTTGGCCAGCTTCGGCGAGTGACATCGCAAGCCCTTCGCAGGCGCGCATGTAGGGCCTTGTTTCATGGTGACCCCAGAATTCCCCCGCTAGTTCCTTCATATCATCACCCAGCGCCGCGGCCGCGATTTTTTGGGCGTCTCGAAACAACTCAACTCGTTGACCGGCGCCATGGGTCGACTCCGCCAGCAGGATGCGCGCCTCGACATGGTCCGGATCTTCCGCCAACGCCTCGCGGGCCAACAGCACACGCCGCCTGCCGAAACTGCCCAACGCGTCTTGACACAACGCTTCCGCCCGTTCGGCAGGCGTGTTCCGCGGCAGTTCGTAGTCATCCGCTGCAACGCCCGTAAACTGTGCGTTGATCGCCTCGTTCAGTTCTTCGAGGCTCATATCTTCGCCGTGCGCGTCGATGAACTCTTGCACACGCTTGAAATGGATTTCGTGCCCGCGCGAGTCAGGCATCTTTCCGCGCTTCACCCACTCGGCGCGATCCGGAGGATCCAGAAGGTTAGGGATTGTGAAAACACATTTCTTCTGTTTTCCGGAAACCTGAATCGGCTTCGTCCATCGCCCTGTGTCGAGTTCCTCTTCGGTGGTCTGAGCGAGTCCTTTCAGCACGAAGGTGAGGAAGCCGATCTCCTTTGGCGTCGGTCGTCGCAGCCCATCGGACGAGATGACGTTTGCCTCGGGAAAAGCTTCGCCTGTCTCCAACGGCAAACCAAGTTCTTCCCACAACTCGACATCCGTCGACGTAGCTTCCAAGGGGCTGTCGTAGGTGAAGCTGAACAGGTTCAATTCCCAGGGATCGGCTTGTTGCGCCGTCAACGAATAATGGTCTTTCGATTGACCGTAGAAACCGAGCCCATAACTCTGCGCACCCGCCCCCAGCACGACTGCATATCTGAGATTGGACGGCGGTTTGGGCGTTTCGATCTCGATCAGGTCGGTATCGTCCAAGACCTCCCAAAACCTGCGCCGGTAGAATTCGGCTGACGCCTCCGCAAACTCGACGATCTGCTGGTCAGTGCATCCCACATCCCGCAAGGACGGCAACAGCGCGTCGGCCCCCGAACTGAAGTAGTCGCCCATGTCTGAGACGGCGGCATTCCACTCCCTCATCGTGGCGCGGTATTGCACATCCGTCCCCGAGCCCTCGAATTGTCGTCGCAGTTCGTCGGCAAGTTGCTGGTCATTGCAGTCGATGCGGCCCGCCCGCGTGGGATCCGTATACTCGCCCGCCAGCGCAAGCATGGCCTTCACACACTGCTGCGCAGGGTCGCCCTCGTCCGCGACCACCGGTTGAGCATGTACGAATCCACTCGACACGCTGAGCAACAAGACAACCGCCATCTCTTCGGGGAGTTCCTGCTGCGGTACGCCCATCAACTCGGCCATGTCTACGATGCCGTACTGCCATACTTCCTCTCGATTCACCGGAAGAGAGAGATACTCTGCTATTTCGTTGCCATCCATCCTGAGCTAGTCCTTTGCCGCGAACGAAACTCGACAAAAAACCGTTCGCAAATGTTCGCCAAATGCGGCGTTCGCCAATTCTAACAACGCCGCCCCACAAGTCGATGCCGGGTACGGGCGCAAAACCGCGTCAATGATGGGCGTACGGGGACGAAAAAGCGTTCGTCAAAGAAGGGCGCGTTTGATAGATTCCGCGCTTGCAGCAGGGGGCGATTCGACAACCACCTGAGCGGTGCTGCGGATGGTTTTCTTCTTCTTGGGCTTTTCGGGCTTCTTCATCACGATCGCCAGCGTGATTACCAAACCGACGAAAACGGCGGCGACGACACCCGTTGCGATCCACATCCAAAGCGGCACGGACTTCTTCTTTCGAGTCATACGGTCGCGGTGCATACTGGCGATCGAACTGGGATCCTTCGCCTCGGCCGCGCTCGAGTTCTTGTTGCTGCTGCCGCCGAGGACTTCGCCGCCAAGATCGAGCGTGCCGCTGTCACGCCGGCGACGCGCGGCGGATTCGTCGATTGGTTTGGCAACCGGGAGGCGTTTGTTTTTTGACGAAGCGGAAGTGCCGCTGCCACCATTCGAATCGAGGCCCTTCACCGTGCCTCGAGCGCGATCGGAAATCGTGTCTTCCAACTCGGGAGCGCGTCGGGGCGGGCTCGACTTCGAGGGTGACGCGGTTTTGACGGGCGGCGGCCCCGACCGTTTCACCGGCGGCTTCGCGCTTCCTGCACCCGCGCCAGCCGCATTCTTGGCAGTTACCATTCGCCCCGCGGCAGCGGCAGCGGCGGCAAGTTTTTTCGCCGAGGAACTACTGCTGTCGGCGGCCTCTGCCGCGGCCCCACGAGCGGCCAACCAGCGACGCATGGCCTCGCGAACTTCCTCGGCCGTCTGGTAGCGACGCTCCGAGTTCTTGAAGATCATCTTCTTGCAGATGTTGACCAACGACGTCGGGCAATCGGGACGATCGATGCGGATGTCTGCCGGCATCTCGGTTTGATGCTTGGCGATTCGTTGCGCCAGACTTCCCTCGGGGAAGGGCGCATGGCCGGTCAACAGGAAGTAGAGCGTACAACCGAGGCTGTATATGTCGGCCCGGTCGTCGACGTCGTGGCTGTTGCGGGCCTGCTCGGGCGCGAGGTAGTCGGCCGTACCCAACACGTTTTCGTCGTGTTCGATTGTCAACGAGGCGTTATCGTCATCCGATGAAAAACGGGCCAACCCCATATCGAGGATCTTCACGACCCCCGCGCGATCGACCAGCAGGTTCGCCGGCTTGATGTCGCGATGAATCAGGTTGTTCTCGTGAGCGTGCTGCAACCCTTCGGCCGCCTGGGCGATGTACTCGGCCGCCTTCTCGTAGCTGAGCGGGCCGTCGGCGGTGACAATCTCTTGTAGATCCTGCCCTTCGACGAACTCCATCACCAAGTAGTGCGTGTCGCCTTCGTTGTCGACATCGAAAGCACGCACAATGTTGGGATGATCGAGCTGCGCGGCAGCCTTGGCCTCCAAATGGAATCGACCCAAATAAGAACTATCGTCAACTCGCTCACGCGGAAGCACCTTGATGGCCACCCGACGTTGCATCAACACATGCTCCGCCAGGTAGACACTGCTCATGCCACCTGAGCCCAGGTGCGAGAGCAACTTGTACTTGCCAAGGAAAAAGCCCTTGTACTTGCGATTGAAAAGCTTGTCGCGATGCCAAGCGGTGATCAGATCCTCCTCAACAAGGCGATCGGCGATCTTGATCGTGTCGGGGGGAAGCTCACCCCCATTTTCTTCGCGGAGATCGTCTAGGCACTTTTCGAAGCGTGTCGCATCGGCGAGACCGCTGCGCCGCACCAGATCGAGAAACGTGTTGACGTTGAGTGTGGCCATAAATGGCCGACTTTCGTCGGTCCCTCTTCTCAAATCATGCCGTCGCTCCGCGATGGCACATGACTCCGCCTCATTGAATATCGGACGATCGCTCCATCCTTGTTATCGGCATTTCGTTGCCGCATGATCGCACCGCGGACCAAAGTCTTTTCTTTCCGACAAGTGAACCAGCACACGTTTTCAACTGACGTCACCAGTTCGTTTTAGATGAGATTTTTGAAAACTCCGAACCGTATATCCTTACAACCGTTTAGGTTACCAGATTTCGTCAAAATATACCACTGTTTCCTTTGGCAGGTAAAGCCACCTTGGGGCTTTTTCCGCATTTCTTGGACTGGTGAAAACGATTGCGCCGGTCCGAACGCGCCTTCAACACCGTTCGAGAAAGCCGGTCGCGTGCGCTGTCGGCCAGCCTCATCGTCTATCAAATTGTACGCCAAGCCGTCGCAAGAAACCAGAAAATCGTGCGTCACACACAGCCACAAATGCGCCTGCCCGCAAATCTATGGGAAAAGATCTCCTCTCCTCGCTAGGGAACCAAGACTCGAACCGGCTTGGCTGGGTGGGATTCACACCGAACTTGGGGGATCGACTCTGGTTCGTGGGCGGAAGTCGGAGCGACGGTTGATCACTCACGGATTCACGTTGATCTGCACAACCGCCACGTTTCTGAACGTCTCACCCCGTACCCGAAATCGCGAGATGCCAGTCTCCAACATCGCTTTTTGTATCTGCAAACTAATGAATCGAGTTTGCTCCTCACCGCCACGAACTACGAGAAGTGCACCTCCCTGCTCGTTGATTCGACCCACAATCTCGGCGTCGATGCCGTCGGACAGTGAATTCGGCAGCGGCTCGATGACTGAAGGCTGCCAAGCGAGCGGATAGGCGGCCGTTCTGACGGGGAAAGAACAGTATTCTCGGAACATCTCCGATCGGTTCGTTGTGAGCGAGTCGGCCTCAATCAAAACCGGTTGCACCAACAACGGTAGTTGGTGAACGGACTCGTCCAACCCGTTGAGATACGCGATGGCGGATCGCCAATCTTCTTCGCTGTGGCGGACGAACCGGCCATCGGTCAGCCGTTGCGAAAACGGCCCCTGGATCGCAACCTGCGTCCCAGGTCCGCCGACAAACGACAAGAAATCAAGGCAAACAACCGTGGCGATCATCACCGCGGCAAAACCCACCCGCAAGGTGCGTGTTGCACAGATACCGCATGCCAGGCCCGTCAGTGCGAAGACGGCTGTCGACGCCCCCACCAGATACCGGCGGTGCAGAAGCGGCGCCCACCCAAACTGCGTCGCCGCCCAAACCAAGATCACGGGCACGAACAACCAGCAAATACAAAGCAGCCATGCCGACTTCACCCTCCCTCCGAGAGGGTCGCGAGGGACGAGCGGGGAGGGAAAATCGCGGGCCGATTCCCGTTTTTCGAGCCCCTCCCCGGCCGCTACCGCGTCCGACCCTCCCCGAGGGAGGATAGAGCTATTGGCAAGGGGTCGGCGTCCCTTCGCGGCCGCACCACCGGCTGCTAGTTCAGTCAACCGCCGCACGAACGCAATCGCCAGAGCCAAGAACACGGCCGCGTAAACGTAAACATCCAACCGATACAACCACGCCCCCAACACGTACAGCAACGGTTGGGGGGTCACGAAGAACGCCCAGTTGTTTCGCCGACTCGCGATCTCCCAAACGTGCGGCAACATCGGCAGACAACAGACGACCAAGATCACCGCATCGATGGCTGACAATACCGGCCGATAGATCGGCTTGCGGCGAAAGACAGCCCACCAAACAAAGTAATATACGGCTTCGGCAACCAACACCAACGCGGCTGTGTAGTGCAGATAAAACAACAACACACCACCGACCATGTGTAAAACACGTCGCATTCGCGTGGGCGACTCGATCAACTCGAAAAACAGCCAGACGTGCATCAGCGCAACGAGTTGCACGACTGCGTACGGCCGAGCCTCCAGTGAAAAGAACAAGGCGTGCGTGTTTAGCGCCAGCAGAATGGCCGATAGCAACCCCGCGGCCCGGGAACCAGTCATCCGGCGTACGAAGGCGAACAAGATTGGAATCATCGCTACGCCAGCCAACAGCGACACCAATCTCACAGCGATGGCCGAGTAACCTAGCGATTGACAGGCAAGCCACGGCAGCAGGAAATAGGCTGGGCTGCAATTCCCCTGCATGGCCCGCGCCGGCAACTCCGCAAGTCCACCCGAGATTGCCCACGCCGTATGCAGTTCATCAAGCCAAAGGCTATCACCCGCCTGCCAGAACCGAAACAGAGCGCCAACACACGTGACCAGCAGCACCGTCACCCAAATGCGCAAGCTCTCGAATCTCCAGCTACCAGGGCGCCATGCTACACGCTTGCGTAGGCATGCCCGGGTCCCATGCTCCCCGCGAAGGGTGCCACTTCTGGCTTGTCCAGCAGTGGCCGCGTCTTCCGAACACAATGCCCCGCCATGCGCCGCGCCTTCACAGGCATGCTCATCGCTATCCAGTTCGTTCCGTGGATCATCAACCATCCCGCCATTGTACGCCAACTAAACCCGATGGCGAGGCGTGACGTTCTTCTGTGCCTGGCAAATCCAACTCGTTTTCTGCCAGCACTCTGGTCTCACGGCGAGTGCTTTCGAGACTGAGCTGCATCATTGCCCTCCTAAACGCCAAGCCCGTAGACAACCACTAAGATATCTCCTCTTTACAATGTGATATCTTACTTTTTATCTTTTATTGACTTATAGATCAACAACCGTACAATATATCGGTGCATTGTCGCCGTGGCTGGGCGCAAACGCGCTCAAGGCGCTCTTTGGCAACTTGAAATTGCGATACCCCTCGGGTGAGGCAGGGGTGAGGAAATACCGTTTTGGCTGGAGGTTTTTCCTCGTTCAAGGGGCCCCTGGACCCGTTTTTGCGCGCAAAAACACCGGTACAAAAACCCGCTGCAAAAACTTCGCCGAGAAGTCGGCGGCGTTGTAAGCTTGTCGCCCAGCCACGCGCAACCGCCCTATCGGTCCCATCGATTCTTGCGAGCGGAAGTGTCGAGCAAGACTGAAGGCCGCGCAGCATCCCCCGCTTGACGTTTCGACGTGGGAGCATCGAAACGAGGTGTGGCTGGGCCAGCGGTGCGTTGCTCCGCGCTACTGCCTCTCCAATCCCCGACCTCCGGTCCCTGGTCCCCGGCCGCCCCCTTTGCCCCGTCTCGCCTAATCCAAAGACTTGATTTTGAGATTGCGGAAGAAGATCGGTGCGCCGGCGTGCTTGCCTTGCAGGCCGATGGCGCCCTTGGTGGGAAGTTCGGCCTTGGGTTTGTTGAGCCAGGGCGGGATATTGCTGCCGTCGGGATTCGTCTTTGCCGAAGTCCATTTCGACATATCCATCTCGTTGACGACCTTGCCGTTGAGAGCAACCCCGATGAAGTGGTCTTTGCAGGTGATCGTCATGCGGTTCCACTTGCCCGGCTTTTTGACGCGGCTTTCGCTCGCCGGTAGGTGGCCAAAGATGGCGGCACACTGCCAACTCTTGGGCGACTTGGCCCATTTCTCGGCGAAGTCGTCGGCGATTTGAATCTCCACGGAGTTGGGTATCCATCGCGCCGTGTCGCTGCAGTAGACGATCAAACCGCTGTTCGTGCCGTCGGCCGTTTTGAATTCGAGATCGACCACGAAGTTGTCGTGCTCCTTGGTCGTCCAGATGCACCTGTCCTTGCTGGCCGTGAGCACGCCGTCGCTCCAACGCCAAACACCTTCCGGAGCTTTGGTGTCGGCAAAGTCCTCGGCAATCAAGTCGGCCCACTCCGAACTGTCGGGATGGATCTCGGACTCGGCCGCCACGGCGAGACTGCCGGCTAAGAAAACGGATGTCATCAGAACTGCAAGCGAGCCAACATTCTTCATCGTTGTACCTCATCTAGGATGTTGGTGATTGGGTTGAGAAACGGACATACGATCATGATAGAAGCGTGACTTGGCGGTTGCAATGCTGCGGAGGGGTCGGAGGACGCAGAGCGTCCGGGTGTGCGTTCCCACGCGGGAGCGTGGGAACAAGGAGAGCTGTCTCTCCTCACGCCTCATACCTCAACCCTCAAGCCACTTTCCTCAGCAGTCGCAGCGTGTCGTGTTGGTTGTAGGTCAACAGCAGGGCTTGGTCGGCGGCTGACTGCTCGAAGAGCGACTCGATCACGTGCTCCCCGCCGGGCCAGGGGTAGGCGAAGACCAAATCGAAGCCGTCTGGATCGATTCCCAATTCGTCGTAGGCATTGTCGACTTCCGGCACCAACCAGTAGAAATCGGCATCGGTATCGGCTTCGTCAACGATCGATTCAGCACCAGAAGGAATAAAACTGCCGTGCACAAGTTCAATTGGCAAACGAAAGTCGTCGGCCAGCGTCCGTGCCGCCTCGACCAGCCGCTGGTCGATCTCGATGCCGCTTGCTCGATAGCCGAGCATCGCCGCCAACGATGTCACCACACCAAACCCGCTACCCCATTCACAAAACGAGTCGCCAACGACAAGGTTGTTTTCGGTAATTGCGCGCAAACCGCGGTAGACCGACGCGAAATCGCTCGGCACAAAACCGGCCACATGGGTTGCATCCGCTTTGAGAAACCGATCGACGCGCCGCTCGGCCTCGACCAAGAACGCGGCGGCGTCCTCGGGCAAGCCGAGATCAACGGTCGGGATCTCAACATCGATCAATGGCACATCGACTCCTCGCAAACGCTCAGTTTAGCGTCAAGGATGTCGCAGAGCTATTGGTTGCCGTGGTCGGCGTTAGTCGCTCGACGTCGCCTTGGGACGACGCCGTTTAAACCGACGCCCTTTGGCCGAAGGGGGACGCCCCTCGGCCTGAGCACCATTTCGACCCGATCGCGTGGACGCGTTCTTCTTGCCCGCAGGCGACTTGCCGAATGCCCGCCGCGGTCGAGATTTCGCCTCGGCGACTTTTGATAATGGTCGCGACCGTACCGGCTGTGTGTACTCCGGTTGTTCACGCTCGATGTAGATCGAACGTTGCGTGAGCCGTTCGATGCGTTTGAGTCGGGGACGCTCATCGCCACCACAGAACGATGTGGCTGTGCCGCTGGCTCCCGCCCTGCCCGTCCGACCGATCCGGTGGACATACAACTCGGGAATCTCGGGAAGGTCGTAATTGATGACGTGCGTAACGCCGTCGACATCGATCCCACGGGCCGCGATGTCGGTCGCCACCAAGACCGGCGGCTTGCGCGACTTGAACTGCTGTAACGCTCGGGTGCGGGCGGTTTGGCTTTTGTTGCCGTGAATGGCCGCGGCGCGGATGCCGTCCTTCGTGAGCAGGCGAACGATCTTGTCGGCACCGTGCTTCGTGCGAGCGAATACCAACGTTCGCTCGCAAGCGGCGTTCTTCAGGTAGTGAGTCAGCAATTGGGGCTTGAATCGCGCTTCGACGAAATAGACAGACTGCTTTACCGTTTTGACTGGCGAGGAAACGGGCGACACTTGCACGTGTTCTGGTTTGTGCAACCACTGAGAAGCGAGACGACGGATTTCGCTGGGCATGGTAGCTGAAAACATCAGGGTTTGACGTTGCTCGGGCGTTGTGCTGACGATCCGACGCAAGTCGGGAAGGAATCCCATATCGAGCATTTGATCGGCTTCGTCGAGAATCAAGATTTCGACCTTCGAAAGATCGACGTAACCCTGGTTCATCAGATCGAGCAATCGACCGGGCGTGGCGACAACGATGTCGACACCCCGCTGCAAAGCCCGTACTTGCGGGTTTTGACCAACACCGCCAAACACAACCGCGGTACGAAGGTGTGTGAATCGTCCGTAGGTGGCGAAACTCTCGGCAACCTGTACCGCTAGTTCGCGTGTGGGCGTGAGAACCAATGTGCGAATCGGTCGCGAGCGGGCGCGACGCTGCTTGTTGCTGACGCCGCGCGTGCCGTTCTTGTTGCCACCAAGGCGGTGTAACGTCGGCAGTGCAAAGGCGGCGGTTTTGCCTGTGCCCGTCTGTGCACACCCCATCAGGTCGCGCCCGTCACGGACAACAGGAATCGCCTTGGCTTGGATGGGGGTGGCCGTCTCGTAGCCCTCTTCACGAACCGCTCGCATCAGCGACGGAGACAGGCCCAGTTTCTCAAAACTCATCTACAGTTCTTTCTTTCAGATATTCCTACGCCGAAGCATTCGTAGCTCGGCTCGATGGCGGGATGCCAACGTACGGGATGCGTGACACACAGCAGTGCGTTGGCATCGACTCGCTCGACCGCTAACGGGGGCGCGCAAACTTTCCAGTGCGCAACGGCCCGACCTGCGGGAGGCTCGCCCGGCTGAAACGATCAGCGGCGGCCTAAGGAGCAAGAGAATCAGTCGCGGTCGCAAGCAAGATACCTGGGAGGAACAGAACTCCTTTTGTTCGCCCAGATGGCCGCTACAGTCGAATTTGAATGACCCGGAGACGGCCCAGCCGTCCCGGTCTCGCACCTACAGAGGAACCTAAGTATAGACTACCCATAGCGTTTGGTCAATTGCCGGCGGAAACAAACGTCGAATCGTAGGGGGCGCATCCGACCGAAAACCAATCGTAACGGGGTTCGCTACTGAGCGACCAGCGAATGCGCGGCGACCACTCGCGGTTGGATCGCGCTGCCTAACCGCCCTTTCGCGCAAGGTTTTCGAGTGCGTTGGCGTCGTCCCACTTGACGACGAGCCGACGAATCGCGGTGGCGCGGCCGGTAGCCGGGTCGATGTCGACGATCGTGCCGGAAAGCCGCACGTCATCACTTGCGATCTCGAAAAACGTGGGGCGAAAGGTGCGGGTCGTTTCCATCACACGATCGATGCGCCGCCCCAAAATGCTGTCATAGGGACCGGTCATGCCAACATCACACTGAAACGCCGTTCCTTCAGGAAGCACGGTTTCGTCGGCCGTGGGCACATGCGTGTGCGTGCCGAGCACGGCCGACACTTTGCCGTCTAGGTAACGACCAAGCAGTTGTTTGTCGCTGGTTGCTTCGGCATGGCAATCGAGCACGATCACGCGGACGTCTTCCGGCAGTTCACCGAGCACGCGATCCGCCGCCTCGAAAGGGCAGTCGACCGGCTTCATGAAAACACGGCCAAGCAAACTGAAGACGGCAACCGGCGTACCATCGGCCGCTTTGACCACCTCCCAATTCTTGCCGGGCGCGTCGGCCGGGTAGTTGGCCGGTTTGACGATCGGCTCGTCGCCCTCCAAAAGCGGCATCACCTCTTTGCGGCGGTAGATGTGGTCGCCCATCGTCACGCAGTCGACCTGAGATTGCAAAAGCTGCCGAAAGATCGAAGCGTTCAGCCCCGACCCGCCGGCGATATTCTCGGCATTGGCGATGACAAGGTCCAACTCCTCGCGGATGCGCAATCCTGGCACGCTACGGCAGACGATCTGCCGCCCCGGTTTGCCCACGATGTCGCCAATCAGAAGGATGCGCAAAACGAGTCTCAAAATGGGCTTGCCAGTTACCCATCCGAAAAAGGGGACAGG
>Ga0180435_10005400_pt1 | contig 12442 bp, 10 predicted proteins | sample SS_ome_3_FD_132467 | JGI IMG/M metagenome (GOLD analysis project Ga0180435, IMG submission 132467) | Hypersaline lake sediment archaeal communities from the Salton Sea, California, USA - SS_3_S_1 metaG | ecosystem: Environmental > Aquatic > Non-marine Saline and Alkaline > Hypersaline >... | reverse complement strand
TGGCTCTGTGTTTCTTGAGTTCGCGCTCGACGGCGGATTTCTCGTCCGGGGTGAGCGCCCCGGTTGAGAGTATCTGGAGGATGGCGTCGCCGACGCTTCCTCCGAAAGCATTCTGCACGAATTCCTTCGCCAGCGGAGACACGATGCGTTCCCGGTTCCGCGTCGGATGGTAGACGTAGGCCCGCCCCTCGCGGGACGCCCTCACAAGCCCCTTCCTCTCGAGACTCTGCATGACCGACAGGATCGTGGTGTAGGCGCGCGGCTTCCCGTCGGGCAGCAAATCCAATACTGTGGCTACCGTAGATGGCCCCGCAGTGTACAAAACCGTGAGCGCCTGAAGCTCCAGATCCGATGGCAAGGTGGTGTTCGGCATGACGTGGAAGTTGCTGTCTGAATGAGTTAAAGAAGAAAATCAGAGGATACGCAAGTTTAATTTTTCTTAAGTTGCCGGGAAATTTTCCCGGCCCGAGCGGGGGATTTTCCTAACAGAATTCCCTAACAGAACCTCCGGCGGGGGAGGGCGGCGGAATTATTCGGCGTCCCGCGCCTCGGGAGGGCGGGGCAAACTGGGGCGGGAGAGGTCCGGGGCGAGGCGCCGGAGCTGTTGCCAGAGACGCGATTCGGAAGGGTGTCCGTTGAAGAGGATGGCGCCGTCGCGGCGGGCGAGGACGACAGTGGGGAGATCCTGGATGCGGAGGAGGCGGGCGAGGGGGGACTCGCGGCTGTCGAGGATCCAGGCGCCCTGATCGGCTTGCTTTTCGATGCGGGAGCGGAAGGCCCGGGCGTCCTTCAGGATTTCGGGGTCGGGATGTTCGAGGACGGAGATGGTGGGGATGCGGTGGCGGGCCAGTTCCTTGCGGGTGGCGAGGAAGTCGGGCAGTTCGGCCTCGCACTCGGTGCTCCATGGGGACCAGAAATGGAAGAGGACGGCGGGGGCGTCTTGTGCGGCGAGGGAAGCGAGGGATACGGATTGATCGTCCTCCTGGCGTTTGAAGGACCGCTGGAAGTCGATCCGGACATTCTGCATGGCCTGCGCGAGGCGGTGTCGTTCGATGTGGGGGCGGAAGGCGTCGGCCTGGCGGGGGCTGAGCCAGAAGGCTTCGGTGATGTGCGTCTTGAAGCCGGCGTGGTCGTCCTTGTGGAGGGCGTCGAGGGCGAGGCTGTATTGGGTGATGGCAAGGAATTCCTCCGGCACGCTGAAGATGGCGGAGTCCTCGATGCGGAAGGACTTGCTTTGCGCGACGAGGGCGGGGGCAAGCGCCGCGAGGTCCTCGTGGCGGCCGAGATCGACGAGGAGGAGGAAGCGCGCTTCGAGGAGGATCTGGTCGCTGATCCCGGCCTTGCGGGCGGTTTTGACCAGCGACTCGAACTTGCCCTCGTCGCGCGTCTCAAAGAGGGCCTGCACGAGGTCCGCGCGGGCGGGCCGCGGCGGTTCGTCCTTGCGGGGTTCCTGCTCGCCGCAGGCGAGGAGGGCGCAGGCGGCGAGCAGGCCGGCCTTGAGGACGGCGGGCCGAAACATGGCGGGCGGCTCAACGAGTCGGAACCTTGAGAGTGGTCCCGGTGAGGATCGTGTTGCTCGTGAGGCCATTGGCCGCCTTGATGGCCTCGACGGTGGTCCCGTATCGGCGGGCGAGGCCCCACAGACTGTCCCCGGTCTTGACGACGTGGGTGGTCGTCCGGGACGGAGCGCCGGTCCCGGCGTCGTCTTCGGACGGAATGGTCGGGAACGACCCGTCCGGAGCGGGGGCCGCTCCGAGCGGGGTGGGAGCGGGTTGGGGCCGGGCGTCGGGCAGCGGCTGCGGCCGCTGCCCTGAATCAAGGGGTTCGTATGCCCCGACTTCCGAATCCGCGCCGGGGACGGCGTAGGGATTCACGGCTTCCGCTCCATACGGATCGGCGGAGGGTCCGTAGGGGGCGCCCTGTTGTTGTTTCTTGTAGGCTTCGTAGTCCGGGTCATCGTTCGAAGAGCAGGAAACGAGGACCAACGAAACGGCCACAGCGGAGCACACCATCGCTTTCATGGATTCAAGGATACGGATCACGACGGAAATTCAAACCCATTTCTTGCGGTTTTTCTAGCAGGTCGATGCGGGGGGGCGGGTTCCTGCGGTTGGAAGCGGAAGAAGTTGCCGGCCGCTTGTTCGGTTTGGGAGGCGAGTTCCGGCAGGGATTCGCCGCGGGCGGCGGCGAGCGAGCGGGCCGTGAGGGCGGCGAAGGCGGGCTCGCAACGGCGGCCGCGATGAGGGACGGGGGCGAGGTAAGGAGCGTCGGTTTCGACCATGAAGCGGGCGGGGGGGCAGTGCTTTGCGGCGTCGAGCACCTCGGCGGAGTTCCTGAAGGTGGCGATGCCGGTGAAGGAGACCATCCCGCCGAGGTCGAGCACCTGTTGCGCCCTCGCGGCGGGACCGGGAAAGCAATGGAAAACGGCCCGGAGCCGCGAAGCGAAGGGACGGTAGACTTCGAGGGCGTCGGCGAAGGAGGCGTCGCCCCGGCGGTCACGGGTATGGATGACGACGTTGAGGCCGAGTTCGGCCGCCAGCTCGAAATGCCGCCGGAGGAAGTCGCGCTGACGCTCGTGGTAGTCATCCGTTTTCCAGCCCTGGGGAGGGGGGTGATAGTAATCGAGACCGGTTTCCCCGAGGGCCACGACTCGCGGATGGCGGGCGAGCTCGCGAAGGCGCGGAATGAAATCGTCCGGCGTTTCGTGCACGTCGCAGGGGTGGATGCCGACGCATGCGAAGACCTGTGGATGCCGCTCCGCGAGGCCGAGGTTGGCCGGGATGTCCTCGAAGTTCGTGGCGAGGGTCACGATGCGTTGCACACCCGCTGCGGCGGCGCGCTCGAGGAGTTCGGGAAGCTCGTCTTCGGGAAACTGCCGGGAGGCCAGGTGGCAGTGGGTGTCGGTGAGCATGAGAGGGAGGGGAGTGACGAGTTGCGAGCGGCGAGGGGCAAGTGGCGAGGGGCGGGGGTCAGGTCTCCGTCATTGGGTGTTTCGTCACTTGTCAATTTCCCCGCCGGCGCCTTTCACGGGATTTCGCGGCCGGCCAGGATGGCCTGCGAGAAGGGGTCGCCGGCCTCGGCGAACTCGTGAAGGTAGCCCGTGGCGAGGTCGCGGACCTCGGCGGAAGGGTTGGTGAGGGCGGCCTTGAGGACCTGCCACTCGCAGTAGCGCCCCAGCATCTCGCGGGCTTCCTCGGGCGTGGCGGTGGGAAGGCGCTCTTTGTATTCGGACTGGACCAGGCCTTCGAGGTGGCCGATGTCCCTCGCATCCTGATCGCGCCCGGTGTTGAACTTCGTTTGGATCAGGTCCAGTGGTTCTGGCAGGAGTGTTCCGTCGTCATTGCGTTTGGCCCGCGTCGCGACGGCGTCGAAGAATTCGGCATCGAACTCGTTTGGAGCTCGAAAGATGTCGAGCGGCGTTCTGAGGCCGTGGATCCTGACCATGCCGGTTTCCTCGACGGCATCGACTACGTCGCGGCCCGAAACTTTCACCCAGCCGGGGAGGCGATGGATCGTCGTCCCGGGGACGGATCGACAAACTTCTTCAATTGCTTCCGCCCAATCCCGAATGGACGGCATGGGTTCGAGCCAGAGGTCAACGTCTTTGGTGGGCCTGCTGAGACCATGCCCGATGACGGCCAGGCCCCCGACGACAATGACGCGGTGTCTCGTCGTCAGTTCGTCGACGAATCGTTGAACCGGGATCGCCATAGTCTCGTATGTTCGTCAACCAACCGGGCAATTTCGAGGTAATCCGCCACCGAGCTGGGATTCTCCATCCACGGTTCGCTATTGTCCATGATGACCTTCTTGAGCGGAGGTTTTCCCTTCCGGGCCCGTTCGCGCATCCTTTTGAGGGCCAGCCGCCGGGCGAAGTCCTCCTGCAACGAGCGGATCGATGGCCGGTAGGGCTTCGGTTTCACGTGCGAAGGCTACCACGGGGATCGGGACGTGGAAAGGAGGGAGGGGCGGCGGGTCCGCGGCGGGCGAGGGTCTGTCCGGGGGTGTTCGCCGATGACGTGAAGGCGGATTCCGGGCCATTCGACAACCCTGAACCAGCGAGGCAAGCCTCGGACCGGTTGACGACTACGGCGACCATGACGGGGGACGATGGCGTGAAGCGCAGCACCCTCGTAACCTGTAATCGTCGCCCGTCATCGTTCGCCGAAGCGGCGACTCGCAAAACTTGACTCGCATGTGAGGACTTCCGGGTTTCAAGGACTCCAGCGGCGACAATCTCCAAATTGCAGGACCGCTCGCGGTATCACGGGAGAAGATCGCCGGTCCGGAAAGACCGTCAGCATCCTCTTCACCGGCATCGGGGGGCTCGCTCACCAGCGGATGGCGGCGGAGGCCCATGTGAGGCCGGCGCCGAAGGCGACGATGACGAGGTGGCCGCCCTTGGAGATGGCGCCGCTACGGTTGGCCTCGTCGAGGGCGATGGCACAGGCGGCGGCGGAGGTGTTGCCGTATTTGGTGAGGTTGACGAAGACGCGGTCGCGCGGGACATCGAGGCGCGCGGCGAGGGCTTCGATGATGCGGAGGTTGGCCTGATGGGGGATGACGAGTTGGATGTCCTCGGGCCGGAGGCCGGCGCGCCGGATGACGGTGCGGGCGGTGTCGCGCATGCGGGTCACGGCGTGCTTGAAGACCTCCCGTCCGATCATGGCGAGGGTGGCGAGGCGCTGTTCGGCGTTTTCGGAGGTGATGGGACAGGCCGATCCTCCGCCGGGGATGTTGAGGAGGTGGGTCTGGCCGCCGTCGGTTCCGATGTTGGTGGCGAGGATTTCTCCGTCGCCCTCGCCCGCTTTTCTGAGGATGGCGGCGCCGGCGCCGTCGCCGAAGAGGACGCAGGTCGAGCGGTCGTTCCAGTTGACGAACGCCGAAAGCTTCTCCGCGCCGAGGATGAGGGCGTTCTGAAAGGCCCCGTCCGAGATGAGGCGCTTGGCGATTTTCATGGCGTAAAGGAACCCCGAACAGGCCGCCGAAATGTCGAAGGCCACGGCGCGATAAGCTCCGAGGTTCTGCTGGAGGTAACAAGCTGTGGCGGGGGTGAGGGTGTCCGGCGAGATGGTTGCCACGATGATGAGGTCGAGTTCGGCGGCCTCGAGGCCGGCCTGTTCGAGCGCCTTGCGGGCCGCGTTGGTGGCAAGGTGGGAGGTGAACTCGCCGTCGGCCGCGATGCGGCGCTCCTTGATGCCGGTGCGGGTCGTGATCCACTCGTCGGAGGTGTCGACGAGCCGTTCGAGGTCGGCGTTGGTGAGGACCCTCTCGGGCAGGTAGCTTCCGGTTCCGGCGATGCAGACGGGGACACGCGATTCCATCCCGCTCATTGGGGGGGAGTGAACTCCAGCTTCGACGCCCCGGCAAGCCGCAATGCGGGATCAGTTTGCGCTCCCCGCCGTCAGCCCGAGGAGGGAATCGAGGATTTCGCCGTCCCGGTTCAGGGGGAGGGAGTAGTGGCCCTCGTCGGCGATCCAGTGCACCCGGGCGGAGGGGATGCGGTCTGCGAGTTCCTTCACCATCGAGAGCGGCAGATTATGGTCGAGGGCGCCATGCCAGAAGTCGACCGGAGTCTCGATGGCGTGGTAATCGATCTCCCAGTCATGGGTGTAGATGTCGGCATCCGCCACGACCGGCGGGACGCCTTGGGCGACGCCTTCGTGGAAGCTCTCCGTGAGGACCCGGAAGAGGCCGGGACGGGACGCGACCGCCCTGCGATCGACGTCCGAAAGCCAGCCGAGCACCCACCGCAGCGGAATGTGATCGGGGTCCTGCTGCGAGATGGCGCGAATGGCGGGCAGGAGCGGGGGCATCAGCAGGGCGGCTGCCGGGCGCATCGCGAGAAGCGCCCGGTAGGGGAACATGAGTTCCGAACGGTCCGGGAAATCCCGCAGCGGCGGGGCCCCGCTGATGATCGAGGCGGCCCGCACCCGTTCCGGAAGGGACGCCGCGCAGGCCAGCGAATAAGGGCCGCCGCCCGAGACCCCCATGCAAAGGAAGCGTTCCAGCCCGAGTCGATCAGCGAGTTCCGCCACCAGCGGCGGCCAGTCACGGAGGCGCCGCCCGGGCTGGGGGTCGGATCGCCCGATGCCGGGCCGGTCGGTTGCGATGACCCGCAGGCCGCGCTCCTTGGCGGGGGCGTCGAGGAGGCGCGCCTGAAAACGCGAACTCGGCCAGCCGTGGAAGTAGAAGAGCGGCGTGCCCGCCGGGGCGCCGTACTCGGCGTAGCAGAGCCTCCGCCCGGCGGCGGTCTGGTGGAACTGTTGTTCGTTGGGCACCGGGTCGTCGGGCAGCGCGGAGCGTCGCCCGGTGCAACCTGGCAATCCCGGACGCCCTTGCCAGCCCATGGGTTGCGTTTTTTCGGGGCTGCGATTGAAATCGCGATGGTCTCTGGTTGTTACCCGAAGACGATGCGGCAGATGATGATGGCGGCGATGACGCCGGTGAGGTCGGCGAGGAGGCCGGCCGCGATGGCGTGGCGGGTCTTGCGGATCGCGACCGAGCCGAAGTAGACCGTGACGACGTAGAAGGTGGTTTCGGTGCTGCCGAAGATGGTGGCCGCCATGCGGGAGAGGATGTGGTCGGGTCCGTGGGTGCTCACCAGCTCGGTGAAGACGCCCATGGTGCCGCTGCCGCTGAGGGGGCGCATCACCACCATCGGGAGAAGCTCGCTCGGGAAGCGGATCGCGTCGAGGAGCGGGCCGAGACCCCTCGCGATGAGATCGATCCCCCCGGCGCTGCGGAACATGCCGATCGCCACCAGAATGGCGGCGAGGAAGGGGATGATGCGCACCGCCACCTGGAACCCTTCCTTGGCGCCTTCCGTGAACTCCTCGTAGACCGGGACCTTCCTGAGATGGGCGTAGAGCGGAAAGAAGGCGAGGAGAAAGGGGACCGCCAGCAGCGAGACCGTGTTGACGGCGCGAATGAACAGCGAGGCGTCACCGGTGCTCTGCGCCGGCCAGAAGAGCTGCTGGAGGACAAGGCCGAGAAAGAAGCCCGCCGCCGCGGCCAGTATGGCGCGGCCCGCAAGAGTCAGCGGCGCCGGGGGCGGGCCGGCATCTTCTACGGGGGATGCCGTATCATCATCGCGGTCCGTTTCCGCGCCGCCGGCCGCCGGACCGGTTCCGGCTGCCGGAACAGGCGGGAGCCGGAAGAGGGGGAGCCGCTGGAGGAGCTTCACCGAGGCGATGCCCGCCACGGTCGAACAGAGGGTGGCGAGGAAAGCCGTTCCAACGATCGCGGTGGGGCGGGAGGAGCCGGCCGCGGCGAGGATGGCGATGGCGGAAGCCGGAATGAGCTGGACCGAGCTGGTGTTGACGGCGAGGAAGGTGCACATGGCGTTGGTGGCGACGCCGGGCCGCGGGTTGAGCCGTTCGAGGTCCTTCATGGCCCGCAGCCCGAGGGGGGTGGCGGCGTTGGCGAGACCGAGCATGTTGGCGGCGATGTTCATGAGCATCGAGCCCATGGCGGGATGATCGGGCGGAACGTCCGGGAACAGGCGGCGCATCAACGGTCGCAGCAGCCGGGCAAGGATCGTGACGAGACCGGAGCGCTCCGCGAGCCGCATCACCCCCAGCCACAGCGCCATGATTCCGGCCAGGCCGATCGCGATCTTGACGGCCAGCGCGGCCATTTCGAAGGCGCCTTCGGTGACTTCGCCGAGGGTGCCGTTGACGCCCCCCAGCGCCACCGCCGCGAGGATCAGCCCGAGCCAGATCCAATTCAGCATGGCGGCGACCTTAGACCAACAGAACCGCGATGCCCAGCACCCCGATGACGGCGCCCGTGACGGCCCGCGGCGAGACGCGCTCGCCGCCCATCGCCACCAGTGGCAGGACGAACAGGGGGCTCGTGGCAAGGAGGGTGCTGGCCACGCCGACGTGGGTGCTGAACTTGAAGGCCGCCTGCTGCAGCCAGATGCCGAGAAAGGTGCCAAGGAAGGTGGCCGCGAGAAGCGTGAGCCACGGCGCCGCACGCGGCGCATCCCGTCCGCCGGGGTCGCGCAAAAAGCGGTCGAGCGGCAAGGCGAAGATGAGCACCGCGACGCCTGCCGCAATCCGGATCAGGGCGCTGGGCGCCGCCCCGTAGTCGGCATGGTCGAACACGAAACGGCTCGTCAGCGCCCCTGCCGCCTGGCAGAAGGCCGCCCCGAAGGCGAAGGTCAGGCCGAGGGCATCCACGTGTCCGTCGCTGCCGCCGGTGCGCTCGGCGATGACCCACGTCACCCCGCCGCAAGTCAGCGCGATCCCGGCGATTTGCCGGAAAGCGAGGCCCTCTCCGAAAAGCGGCCATGCAAGGAGAGCGGTCAGGACCGGGGCCAGCATGAAGAGGAGGAGGGTGCGCCGCGGGCCGAGCCGGTTCAGGGCCGCGAAATAGCACGTGTCGCCTCCCCCGATGCCGACCACGCCGCTGAGCGCGAGCCATGCAAGGAGATGCGGGGAAAGCGCCAGCGGGTTCGTGTCGGCGCGGACCGATTCGACGGCGAGGACGATTCCCAACAGGAGGATCGCGGCGATCCCCCGGAAGAGGTTCATCCGCACCGGCGGCAGGACCCGCCCGGCACGCCGGTAGAGAATGGTCGCCACCGACCAGAGCACCGCGGCGGTGGTGGCGGCCAGCAAGCCCAGCCCCCCGGTCGATATCCCGCTCGCCGCGATCGTCACGCCCGCAGCATGACGCGACCCGCCCCGATGGCAATGCGACACGTGGGTGGCGCCTTTGGAGTAGTGCGCCGGCAGAGTCCCCTTGGGGGACGGCGACGGCGCTTTGGGGCTCGGGGGCGCGCATGAGCACCCCAAAGCGGTGTCGCCCGACTTCGCCCCCTTCGACGCAGCTCAGGGCCTGAGCCTGTCGAACGGCTGCGGGCTACGACGGGCAAGCTGCGGCGCATGTCATCTCCAGAATGTCCAAGGTCAGGCTGGGCAGAATGGTTGAGAATATGCTCGAAAGTGGATACAAATTGCCCACTATGACCCTCCCATGCGCAGGTTCTTCTCGTTCCGGAAGGGGAGTCTCTATCGGCGGTTGGCGATTCCGCTTCTGACGTTCGTGCTTGCGGCATCGCTGGGGCTGGCGGTGTGGATCTCGTGGATGTATCGGCGGGAATCGCTGCGGCGGTTCGAGGGCATGGCGGTGACGAACGCCGGTTTCATGGACCAGCTTCCGTTTCCGCGGTCGGCGGAGATGGCGCGGCGGCTTTCGTCGATTCTGGGAGTCGAGGTGGGTTTTTTCGTGCCGGACGCGGGGTTGGCCCGCTCTTCCGGGGACGACTGGCCGGAGGACGTGGGGGTGGTTCTGTCGGGGGCGGTGGGGCCGGAGGCTGCCACGATCGAGGCGGGAGGCTACGATGTGGCGATGGCGCCGCTGGCCGGTTCGCGGCATTATCTGGTGCTGGTGCGGCGGGAGGAAGGCGGGCTGGCGGGGATGGGCGGGTGGGTTCTGGCGCCGGCAGTGATTGTGACCGGTTTCTGCGGGGTTTTGGTTTTTCTGTTGGCCCACCAGATCGTCCGGCCGCTTGCTCTCTTGACCGGGTGGCTTCCGAACTTGAAGCATGGCGGCGAATTGGCGGAACGCGTTCCGGAGGCTGTATCCCGGCGAACGGACGAAATCGGTCAACTGGCCCGCTCGCTCGAACACACCCACCGGCGGCTCGTCGAGGAACAGGAACGGCGGCAGCAATCGGAACGCCTCGCCACCCTCGGCAGGATCGCCACCAGCCTGGCACATGAGATCCGCAATCCTGCCGCCGCCATCCGGATGCACGCCGATCTTCTGGATCGCGCCGCGGTCCATGAGCGGCCGGATTCCATCGCGCTGATCGGCGAGGAGGTCGACCGCATCAACGACCTCGTCAACCAATGGCTCTTTGTGGCGCGGGCCGCCCCGCCGGAGAAGCGGCGTCACGACCTTGCCGGGATGGTAAGGCAGGTGGTGCGGCGTCTGCAACCGGCGCTCGATCACGCCGGGGTGCGGCTCGCGACCCGCCTCGAGGGGTCTGTCGAGATTGATTGCGACCGGTTGCGCATCGAGCAGGTGATTCGGAACCTGCTCGTCAACGCGATGGAGGCCCAGCCGGGGGGCGGGGAAATCGCGATCGAAGCCGCATCGCGCTCGGGGCGCGTCGAACTGTTGGTGAGCGACTCCGGAGGCGGTTTCAGCGACGAGGCCCTGCGGCGCTTTGGCGAACCGTTTTTCTCCGAGCGCGAGGGTGGGATGGGAATCGGTCTCACCCTTGCCCGTGAAGTCGTCGAAGCGCATGGCGGCGCGATCACCGCATCGAATCCCGCCGCCGGCGGCGCCATGGTGCGGATCTCGCTGCCCGCGACCTCGAATTCACACCCCTCATGAAACCTCCCCGCGTGCTCATCATCGAAGACGAACATGCCCTTGCGCTGGCGCTGGCGGCCGCGGTCCGCCAAGGGGGTGCCTCCAGCGAATTGGCCCCCACGGCCACGCAGGGCCGGAACCTGCTGGAGTCCGGGCGGCGCTTCGACGCGATGGTGCTCGATATCGGCCTGCCCGACGAAAACGGGCTCGATTTTCTCGCGAGCGTGGACGCCGGGCTTCGGCCGCCCACGGTCGTCGTCACCGCCCATGGCGAGATCCAGAACACCATCGCGGCGCGAAAACTGGGGGTGGTCGATTTCCTGACCAAGCCGTTGGATTTCGACGAGTTCCAGAGCAGCCTGCGTCGCTTGTTCGAACCGCGGCGTCCGGAGCCGGAGCCGGTTGAACCGGCCGGAGAAGGGGCGCCGTTCATCGGCGCCGCCGCCGCCATGCGGCCCGTCTTCCAGCAGATCGCGCACTCGTGCGCTTCGGACGATCCGGTCCTTGTCCGAGGGGAGACCGGCACGGGGAAGTCCCACGCCGCGCACCTGATTCAAGGCCACGGAGTGAGGCAGGGTCCGGCCCGGGTTCTGCCCGCCGGCCCGGCCACCACCACCGGGGAGTTGACCGGCGCCCTGCAGAACGCTTCCGGCGGGGGTCTCATCCTCGAAGAGGTCGGCTTGCTCGCACCGGATGCGCAGGCCGAACTGGTGCGCCAGATCGAGGCGGCGGCCGGCGAGGGGCTTCCCCGTCTGATCGCGACGACCAGCGAGGATCTGCGCGCCCGGGTGAGCGACGGACTCTTTCGCAGCGACCTCTTCTACCGGCTTCAGGTTCTCGAGGTGCGTCTTCCTCCCTTGCGGGAGCGGATGGATGACCTGCCCGCTCTTGTTTCCTATTTCATCGGGCAGCTTGCTCCGGAACGCAGCATCGGGATCACGGACGCCGCGCTGGCGTGCCTCGGCAACCATGATTGGCCGGGCAACCTGCGCGAGCTGCGCAACGCGGTCTCCCGGGCGTTGACCGTCAACGCCGGCGCAGCCGCGGTCGACGTGCCCGACCTGCCGCCGTATCTGGCCGGCGACCGGACCTCCGCCGGCGCGGGCCCGTCATCGCGCCGGCTGGTCGAGGCTCTTGATGCGTGGCTCGACGAGCGATTGGACCCGGCAGAGTTCCCCGCATACCGGGATCTCGCCGGCGCCCTCGAAGCGGAGCTGATTCGAAGGCTGCTGCCGCGCTACGATGGGAAACTGGCCCGCGTCGCCGGCGCCCTGCACGCAAATCGCACCACGCTCAGGAAGAGGTTGCAGGGTCCGTAGCTGGTCAGGGAATGCGCAGCAAGTGGTCAGGGACTGCCCTGAATTGAGAATTCCGGCGCGTCTTGACGCGATGGGATTGTGTTTGTCGCGCGGGAATGGTGCCCTCGGCATGGCAAGCTCCTGTCACCAACAGCTTCTGCCTGTCATGACAACGACTCACCGCCGCCTCACCCTCGCCCTGCTCGGCGCCTGCGCTGTCGCGCGGGCGGAATACGATGCCAGCGAAACGACCGGGACACCGCGCCTTCTGCCGACGGTTGTGGTCACGGGCACGCGGCTTGCAGACCCCCCCTTCGAGCAGCCGTACGCTTTTTATCGTACGACGGACGAAGAACTCGATCGTTGGGCAGGCCGCACCGCGCTGGACCGCTTCAACTACGGGCCGGGGGTCGTCGTTCAGCGGACCGGGCCGAACCAGGCCAGCCCGTACATCCGCGGCCTGACGGGCGAGCAGACGCTGCTGATGCTGGAGGGGGTCCGCTTCAGCCATGCCATGATGCGTCCCGGCCCCAACCAATACGCGGCCCTCGTGCCCGGCGTCAGCATCGGTTCGATTGATGCGATCCTCGGTTCTTCCTCGACCGTCAACGGCTCGGACGGACTGACCGGCGCGCTGGATTTCCGTCTCGACGAGGCCGGCCGCGGCGTCGGCCGCGGCGTGTCTCCGTGGATCGAGACCCGCTTCGACACCGGGAACGGCGCAACACTGGATCTCGGCGTCGATGGCGTCAGCGGCGGCCTGGCTTACTCGCTCGAGTTCTCCGGCAGCAGCTTCCATGACCGTGTGGGTG
>Ga0180435_10005399_pt1 | contig 12442 bp, 11 predicted proteins | sample SS_ome_3_FD_132467 | JGI IMG/M metagenome (GOLD analysis project Ga0180435, IMG submission 132467) | Hypersaline lake sediment archaeal communities from the Salton Sea, California, USA - SS_3_S_1 metaG | ecosystem: Environmental > Aquatic > Non-marine Saline and Alkaline > Hypersaline >... | reverse complement strand
TCCGGCACGGAGCAACCGCCGCAAGTATTGCAGGCTGTAGCCACTGCACTCGGAAGCAGCTTTGATAGATATGTGGTTATTCACAACAACAGGAGAAACTTGGGGATTAAAAGAAATCATCCCGATCTCACTTTCTGATGCCGGACAATTCCTCTAGCTTGCTTCTTTGATCGAAGCGAAGCATTTCCAGAAATTGCTCAACACTCAGTTGAAGCGGTTCGGGATAAGTCTTATTCTGTGGGCGGTATAGGACTCGAACCTACGACCTTTGCGATGTCAACGCAACGCTCTAACCAGCTGAGCTAACCGCCCGTTTAATTGCGAACGAAATTATACCGCTGTCCACATGATTTGACAATAGTATTCGGAAATTTGCCTCGTTCGCGAGGTCGGCATAGATTACAATGTCTTACCGCAGCGGGAGACCGCAATATACCTCGCCGGAAAATACGACACGGTCGGTGGTGCTTTCAAAGATTTGGAATAAGACAAAATCGTCCGCTGCAGCCTGGGGGCCGCTGCAGTACAGCCGGCTGGGATATTCCGCCAGCACTTCGCAGCTGTATTCTTTGTTCTTGTCTACCAGAGAGTAGTATTCGCCTTGCACGGGTTCGGCCAATTCGACAACGATCAAAAAACGGAAATTGGCCAGCGGTCCGGCGGTGTACAATTCAGCCTTGCTGAAATCCGCCTGGAAAGTGGCCGTTGGTGTGAGTGTGATCGTGGGGGTGGCACTGGGTACCGGTGTTTCAGTGGCTGTGGCGGTTGGCATTGCTGTTTCGGTGGGTATGGCCGTTGCGGTGGGGGGCTCAACAGGTACAGTGGGTGTTGGCTCCGGTGTGGCGGTTCCACATGCAGACAGAATAATAACCATGCAAAGCATGGATAGGATCAAGATCAATTTTTGTTGTCGTGGCATATTTTCACCTATGAATATCTTTCTGCAACAATTATATCAAATAGGGGAAGGGAAATAGGCGATTCGTTATATAGGAATTAGGGATCAGGTAGTTTGTCAATCAGGCAATCAGGGATCAGGTGGATCGCAAGACATTGGTTTTGCTTTTCGTCTTCGCGAAGAGGGAAGAAATGAAAGGATTCCCCGCGTGGCAGGGAATCCATGAAGAAAAATCTTTTGGCTGTTTAGTATATCTTCCAAAGTTCTACATTGGTGAACTGGCAGTTGATGCCCTGGGGTGAAAAAGAATTGATGGCGTAGCCGATGCTGCCTTTGTTGAGGTAAGAGTCTTTAAAACGCACGACCTCTTCTCCGTTGACGTAGAAGGTAATCTGCTTATCTTCGACGATGAGCATGATCTCAGCTGAGCCGGAGGAAGATGGTAAGGATTTCGAATACTCACCACCCTTCATTTCGATCACCACCCCGCCGCGTGAACGGTAGGTGTGAACGATGCTTTCCGTAGAAATGACCGAGATATGGTAGTCGTCCATTGCCAGGCCGGAGTACATGAATCCGCAGCCTGAGGCCGAGGGGTTGGCATCCCCGCGCCAGGCCACGTCGGCACGCAGTACAAAATCACTGGTCTGCAGGCCGGTGCCTGCCCGTTGCCAATCATGGGCTTTGTTTTTGTATAGAGATGTGCTGTAATCATCCAGTTTGATGTATTCGCCTTCTTTTACACTGATGCGGCGATTATCATATAACTCTTCGATCAGGGCTTCCATAGCAGCTTCACCGGTACCCGAATTTTCGGCTGCAGGCGGCTCGGGCGCAGGCTGTTCTGGAGCGGGTTCTGCAGGTGCTGGCTGCTCGGGTGCCGGTTGTTCTGGAGCGGGTTGAGCAGCTTGCTGGGCTGCCATGGTGGCCTGCACCTGGGCATCCACAGTGGCTTGAACGTCAACTTCGGGCTGGGCTGGCTGTGCGGGTTGTGCAGCCTGTTGGGCGGCTTTTGTTTGTGCGATTGCTGCCCCCATGGTCGCTTCCAGGTTGGCCTCCGGGGTGGCTGCTGCACTGGATCCACAGGCGATCACAAAGATCAAGGTGGCGATCAAAATTGAATATTTGACGAAATGTGTTTTCTGCATTGTTTTTCTCCCAGTCTACTTCAGTTCCCAGAATTCGATCTGATCAATTGAACATTGCATGGGGCTGGCAGCGTTGCCGTAGAATATCGCCGGTCCGACTTTGCCAGTGGCAATGTAGGGGTCTTTGAAGCGCACGACTTGCATATTGTTGATGAAGACGGTGTAGAGGTCGTCTTCGACGGTGATCACCATTTCGGCCTCACCGGAGAGGGAGCCCAATCCGCCAGGATATTTCCCGCCCTGCATTTCAATGTTTTCACTGCCGCGTTGACGGTATGTGTGTACTGTGCCTTCCAGATCCATGTGGGTGGCGTGCCAGTTATCATCGCCAGAGTACCCCCAAATGAAACCACAGCCCAGGTCTGTTTTGGCGCCGCTGTTGGGGGCGCGCCAGTTGAGAGTCGCGCGGATCACGTAGCTGTCATAGTTCTGATTGTCTGCAAACCAATAGCTGAAAGAGTACAGATCAGAGGGGTTGTAATCACGTTTGTCGAAGGAACCGAAATCGTGGTAGGTCCCTTCCGCAGCCCATAGATTGGATTTTTCGACCATATTATTAACAAATTCATACATGGGCTGGGCCTGGGCAGTGGCCGCTGTATCCCCGGAAGGCTGGGCTGGTTCAGGTTGTGCGGGTGCCGGTTGTTCGGGGGCAGGCTGCTCTGGGGCGGGCTGCTCTGGGACTGGCTGGACGGCTTGCTGGGCTGCCATTGTTGCCTGTACCTGGGCGTCCACCGTGGCCTGCATATCTACTTGCGGTTGGGCTGGCTGGGCTGCCTGTTGGGCAGCTTTGGTTTGGGCAACAGCCGCGGCCATGGTAGCTTCCAGGTTTGGCTCTGGAGTGGATGGGGTGCTTGACCCGCAGGCCAGGATGATGATGGTCAGAATGACCAATACGAAAAAATACACGTGTCTCTTCATAATCTTCTCCCTCAATATTTCGTATAGTCGGGTTGCTAACGGTAATAGCCTCGCTGTTGGATGATCTGGTACACGGTCGGTAATAAATAATATTGGAATGTTTTTCCCTCTCGGATGCGTTGCCGTATTTGGCTGGAAGAAATTTCCAGCAGGGGAGCCTCTACAAAGGCTGTTTTGGCGCTGATGCCGGGCAGGGCCCGTTCCAGGGTTTCCATATTGGCTTGTTTGCCTGGGCGGCGCATCACACCAATGCCGGCATTTTCGTCCACCAGGGTTTGCGGCTGGTACCAGGTGGGCAGGTCAAACAGGGAATCTTCCCCGATCAGGTAGATCAGGTCTGCCTGTGAATATTGTGCTCGCAGGATATGCATTGTATCGACCGCATAGTGAGGGCCCTCGCGGTCCAGGTCCACTGTGGAAAGCTGGAAGGCAGGTTCGTTCTTGATGGCTGCATTAACCAGCTCCAGGCGTTGTGCTGTGCTGCTGATGACTTGTTTGCGCTTGTGCGGGGGTGTTGATGTAAGCACCCAGAGCACTTTTTGCAGACCGAGCTGTGAGAGGGCTTCTGCGGCCAGGATCATATGGCCCACATGCGGTGGGTCAAATGTGCCGCCAAAAACCCCTATCCGGGTGGTTTGTGATCGCTGGTTAGCTGTCATGGTTGTGAGTCCCTTCCTATGGCATAGGATACCATAACAGAAGGTACAAAGGGTGTTAAGTTGAGGTGAAAAAGGGGAATCGGTAACCAATAAGATGGACCATATCGAAACAAAAATCCTCTCCCAGTAAATGGGAGAGGATTGTATTTGCTAATTCAGTTTGACAATATCTTAATCCTGCCACACCAGTTCAAATTCTCCGATATACACTGTGTCTCCAACCTGAACACCAAGATCAAGCAGTTCATCTTCGATGCCCAGCACTGTCAGCAGACGCTGGAATCGTCGCACAGAACCTTCGTATTCCCAATAGGTCATCGCGGCGGCGCGCTCGATGGCAGAGCCGATCACGCGGAAACCGTCGGGCATGACCTCGATACGGTAATCGCGCGGATCTTCGCCTGGACTATAGACAGGCAGTTCCCCCGTCACTGTTTCAGGAACAGGTGTAGTTTTCAGTAATTCTGCGGCGCGGTAAAGCAAAGGGCGTACGTTTTCCCGCGTCAGGGCCGAGATGGCCATCACTTCGTAGCCTTTGGCCTCGATCGCTTCTTTCACTTCCGGCCATTTCTCCTGCACGTCGGGCATGTCCATCTTGTTGAAGGCCACGATCTGCGGTTTTTCACCCAGTTCGCTGTCAAAGAGGGCCATTTCAGCATTGATCTGGGAGAAATCAAGCACCGGGTCCATCGAATGGCCGTCGAGCATATGGATCAGCACCCGCGTGCGCTGGATATGGCGCAGGAAGGCATCTCCTAAACCAACACCTTGATGCGCGCCTTCGATGAGGCCAGGAATATCGGCCAGAATAAGGGTGTTTTCAATATCCAGTTCCGCTACGCCTAGATTGGGTTCCAGCGTAGTGAATGGATAATTGGCGATCTTGGGTTTGGCATTCGTTACCGAAGCCAAGAAGCTGGACTTGCCTGCGTTGGGCACACCGACCAGTCCAATATCAGCGATGAGCTTGAGTTCCAGGCGCAGGTTCATCTCCTGTCCTGGCTCGCCGCGCTCACCGGTGCGGGGGGCCTGGTTGCGGGAACTGGCGAAGTGCTGGTTGCCGCGCCCGCCGCGTCCACCGCGGCAAACTACCAGGCGCTGGTCTGGTTCTACCAGGTCACCAATGACCTGTCCATTATCAGCATTATAGATCACAGTCCCGGGAGGCACCTTGATCACCAGCGGGTCTGCCGAACGACCTGTCATGTTTTTCTTTTTTCCGTTCCGTCCATCTTCGGCAATGAATTGCTCTTTCTTGTGGAATTTGGACAGGGTGTTCAGAATGGGAACGACCTGGAATACAATGTCGCCGCCGCGTCCGCCGTCTCCCCCATCCGGGCCGCCGCGGGGAACATATTTCTCGCGCAGGAAGTGGATGGCGCCATCTCCGCCCTTACCTGAACGTACATAAATCTGAATTTCATCAATAAACATAGCTTTTTCCTGTTACTGTTTTTGACACCATCACGTGATGATGTTAATTTCGATAAATGATTATAACAATATTGTATATTCGCCGAGGCGTGAGTATACCAGATAATCGTCTGGTTTGATTTGCTATTCCTTGATTCTTCATACTCCTGGGCTGCAAACACTGAAACAAATTTTTCTGCTGCATCAAATTTATTGGTTGCAGACTTATAACAGCAATCGTTGTTACTGCAATACATATATATCGGGGATTAATTAAAAAAGTCCCTCTCGGCGTGAGAGGGACTTCGCTTGGTTGGACTGTTTACTTCCCGAATTTTTCCTTGAGCAGGTCTTCGAGAGTCGGTACACCAATCACCTGCAGCTCATAGCGCACGCGCTGCATGGGTTTGTTGACCTTGACCACGCGGGTCAGGTCGATGGGGGTGCCGGAGACGACGATGTCGACGTCTGCGTTCTCAATGGTCTGTTCCAGGTCGCGCATTTGCTGGTCGCCGTAACCCATGGCCGGTAGCAAAATGCCGATATCGGGGTACTTCTCGTAGGTTGCAGTGATCGAGCCCACCGCAAAGGGGCGTGGGTCCACGATCTCACCAGCGCCGAAGCGCTGGGCGGCAACTGTGGCTGCACCGTATTTCATCTCACCGTGGGTGAGGGTGGGCCCGTCTTCAATGACCAGAACGCGCTTGCCGCGGATGGCTTCGGGGTCGTCCACGAAGAGCGGGGAAGCCGCTTCCAGAATGACGGCATCGGGATTGATGGCGTGCAGGTTATCGCGCACGGTGAGCACGTCTTCATATTCGGCTGTGTCGACCTTATTGATCACGAAGGCGTCTGCCAGGCGGACATTCGTCTCGCCGGGGTAGTAGCTCTTCTCGTGGCCGGGACGGTGCGGATCTGCCACAACGATGCAGAAATCAGGTTTGTAGAAAGCAAAGTCGTTATTGCCGCCATCCCAAAGGATGATGTCAACTTCCTGCTCGGCCTGGCGCAGAATGGCTTCATAATCGACGCCGGCGTACACGATCACGCCGTTGTCCAGATGCGGTTCGTATTCCTCGCGTTCTTCGATGGTGCATTCGTGCTTGTCCAGGTCAGCGTAGGTTTCGAAGCGCTGCACGGCTTGTTTGGCCAGGTCTCCGTAGGGCATGGGGTGCCGGATAGCGGCAATTTTATAGCCCATATCGCGCAAGATGAGTGACACGCGGCGGGTGGTCTGGCTTTTTCCGCAGCCGGTGCGCACTGCGCAAACGGCAACCACCGGTTTGGTGGACTTCAACATTGTGGCGCTTGCGCCCATCATGCGGAAGTCTGCGCCTGCGGCATTCACGACTGAGGCTTTGGACATAACGTATGCGTAGGGGAGGTCACTATATGAGAAAACAACCTGTTCAACATTCAGCTCTTTGATCAGGCGCACAAGTTCGCTTTCCGGATAGATGGGAATCCCATCAGGATAGAGAGAACCTGCCAGCACTGCGGGATACTTCCGATCGTCGATGTTCGGAATTTGCGTGGCTGTGAAAGCGACAACTTCATAATCCTTGTTGTCCCGGAAGAAACAATTGAAATTGTGGAAGTCGCGCCCTGCAGCGCCCATGATAAGTGTTCGTACTGATGCCATTGTTACCCGTACTCCTTCTGTTTGAAAAAACATGATAAAGTTTTTTCACTTCCGACACGCGCCGGAAGGATCCTGCATAAAATCTACATCACGTCCGGAGATTGAATGCCAAGGTAGGCGAGGCTGTTTGCGATGGCAACACGTGCTGCGGCGACGATGCGCAGCCGATGGCTGCGCATGGGCTCTTCAGCCTTCAGTACCGGACAGGTGTTGTAGAAATTACTAAATCCTTTTGCCAGCTCATAGGCATGAGTGGCAACATAGAGAGGTTTCAACTCACGCGAGGCCCGTTCAACTTCATTGGGCAGGCGCGAGATCAGATCGATCAAATGTACTTCTGCTTTTTCCATTTCATAGTCCAGCGGACCGGAGGCAGGCATTTCGCCATCCGCCTTGCGCAGAATGCTGTTGCAGCGCACAGCGGCATACTGGATGTAGGGGGCAGCCTGGCCGTTGAAATCCAGGGCGGCTTCCCAGTCAAAGGTCACGATCTTTGTGTTGTCGCGTGAGAGCATGGAATACTTGATCGCGCCAAGGGCTACGGCATGGGCCACTTCTTGCTGCCGTGCTTCGGTCAGGTCAGGGTTCTTCTCCTGGACGATGGTCAGCGCGCGGCCTGTGGCCTCGTTGATCAGGTCTTCCAGCAAGACAACGGTCCCGTCGCGGGAGGACATGGTCACATTTCCCGGCAGGTTGACGATCTCGTAGGCCAGATGCTGGCATTTATCTGCCCACTCATAACCCAGGATCTCGAGTGTTTTGAAGATCTGTTTCATATACAGGGACTGGCGCACGTCAATCACATATACAGAGCGGTCGATGTTGAACTGCTCAAATTTGTCGATCGCCAGGGAAAGGTCTTTGGTGGCGTACAGCGAGGTGCCATCGGAGCGCAGCACGACCAGCACGCGGTAAACCTCATCGGTGCCGAGTATCTCATCCAGCGGCACGATCACTGCGCCTTTGGGGCGTTCATCACGGGCTATGCCCTTTTCAATGAGGATATCAACAATTTCCTTGCCGGAATCTTCGACATCGCTCTCATAATAGAAATGGTCAAACTTTACACCCAACAGTTCGTACAGCTCGTTGAAGCCTTCCATCGACCATTGGCGGGTTGTTTCCCACAGATCTACAATGTCTTGTTCTTTGCGGTCCCAGCGGGCAAAGAGGGCGCGAACTTTTTCTTCCACAGCCGGGTCCTGGTACAGGCGGTCGGCTTCGGAGTAGATATCACCCATCCAGCGCACCTTGGCTTCATTGGGGACTTCACCATCGTGGTTTTCAAGGTAATTCCACAGCCATTTGATCACGTGTAGGCCGATATCGCCAATGTAATTGGCGCGCACGACCTCGTTGCCACCGCCTTCCAGCAAGTTGCATACCGCGTTGCCGAGGATCACGTTGCGCAGGTGGCCGACATGGAAAGCTTTGTGTGTGTTGGGTTGCGAAAATTCCACCATCACCTTTTCACCGGTGGAGGGGTTGTGTCCAAAATCAGCACCTTTTTCCAGCACTGTGTCCACGACGCGCTGGGAATATTCTGCTGTCGAGAAGTAAAGGTTAATATAACCGCGGACGGCCTCGATGCGTTCAAAGCCGGCTGGCTGCCCCAGATGAGCGGCTACCTGCTCGGCAAGTTCCTGTGCCCGGGCCGGTACGTTCACCTTTTGGCCTTTTTGTTTTGCTTCCATAGAAGCCAGTTGAAAAAATGAAGTGGAAATGCCCCAATGTGCACTGAAGGGGATCCATTTCCACTGTAATTCAAGTTCAGGAAGCCCCTGTGCGAGGCAGTACGATTTGATTTCCTGGGCAATATTATCGCGTTCTTGTTCAAACATAGTATCAGTCCTGGGTGTGGATAAAAAAACCGTCAGATAGAATGGGGATGCCCAGCACAGGGCTGTCCCTTTCATTCAATTGTCTGACGATTGGATTATAACATAACCGCATGCTTGAGGTTTGTATAGCCTGTATAAATGCAGAAGCGGGAGTATCAACTCCCGCTGGTAACATGACCACCTCCCCAATTTGGGCAGGCAGGATCAGGTTTGCATTTTCTTTTCAGAAAAGGATAAAAATTATTCCATTGAAGCAAGCCGCTTCACAAGACGACTCTTGCGGCGAGCAGCATTGTTCTTATGAATAACGCCCTTCTGAGCAGCTTTGTCCAAAGCCTTCACAGCCTGTGCCGTTGCGGTTTCGGCAGTTTCCTTGTCGCCAGCTTCCATAGCAGCCATAGCTTTTCGCACGAAGGTTCGTGCTCCACCGCGGTAGGTGCGGTTGTGAATGCGGCGCTTCTCATTTTGTCGATTTCGTTTAATTGCAGACTTGATGTTAGCCAAAGTACTTCCTCCGATATCAAATAACCTTTTCAAACGCAGTCAGGAATTTTACCTGATAGACCTGATTTTGTCCAGTTCCACGAAGAAGAATTTTACCAGATTTGGGGAAATTTTGGGAGGTTTTCTGTGAAGGATCATTATTTGGGATGCCCTTCGGCTTTGTCCTCTTCGAGGATAATAGCAAGCTCAGCCCGCGATTGTTCAATGTATTGAGGAACCTGTGCCCGGAGCTTGTCGAAGAGCATGAGGACGCGCGATCAACCGTTTTAAGATCCCCAAAAGGGAAGGGTGGGCGCTTGCAAGCCATTTGAGACAATAGCCGGGGATGAAAACTCCCCGCTTCCAACCGGAAGCGGGGAGCAAAGTAACTACGTGAAGCTTACTTGTCCATCAACGCTGCCAGACCGGGCAGGGTTTTTCCTTCCAGCATTTCCAGGGAGGCGCCGCCGCCGGTGGAAATGTGGGTGATCTTGTCCGCCAAACCGGATTTGTTGATCGCTGCAGCGGAATCGCCGCCGCCGATGATGCTGACTGCATTGCTGTCCGCGATGGCCTGGGCAACGCCGAAGGTGCCTTTGGCGAAGTTGGGCATTTCGAATACGCCCATCGGGCCATTCCAAACAACGGTGCCGGCACCGCCTGCAACCTTGCCATACATGGCAACCGTCTCAGGGCCGATGTCCAGGATACGCCAGCCGTCTTCCACGGGACCCATCTGCATGACTTTACTGGCAGCGTCATTGTCGAAAGCATCTGCGATGACAACATCCACCGGCAGACGCAGCTTGTCGCCGCCCTTGGCGAGCAGTTCTTTGGCTGTCTCAATGGCTTCTTCCTCCACGAGGGAGTCAGCCACCGGGTAGCCCTGGGCCTTGAAGAAGGTGTTGGCCATGCCACCGCCGATGAGGATCTGGTCGGCAACATCCAACAGGTTCTCGATCACACCGATCTTGTCGGAGATCTTGGCGCCGCCCAGAATGGTGACGAAGGGGCGCTTGGGTTCAGCAATGGCCTGGCCTAGGTACTGGATCTCTTTTTCCATCAGCAGGCCGCCCACTGCGGGCAGGTGCTGGGCCACGCCTTCTGTTGAGGCATGAGCGCGGTGGGCAGTGCCAAAAGCGTCATTTACGTACATCTCAGCCAGTTTGGCGAGTTGTTCGGCCATAGCGGGATCATTCTTTTTCTCGCCGCTGTGGAAACGGGTGTTTTCCAGCACCAGCACATCACCGGGCTGCACTTTGGCAGCTGCAGCTTCGGCCACGGGGCCGATGCAGTCTTCAGCGAAGGCCACGTCCTGGCCCAAAACCTTGGCCAGGTGTTCGGCTACGGGTTTCAGTGAAAATTCAGGTTTGGCTTCGCCCTTCGGGCGACCCAGGTGCGAGCACAGGATCAGGCCAGCGCCGCCATCCAGCAGGTACTTGATGGTGGGCAGGGCAGCCTGCACGCGGGTATCATCGCCCACAACGCCGTCTTTGACGGGCACATTGAAGTCCACACGCACAAGGATTTTCTTTCCTTTTACGTCTACGTCCTTGATGGTCTTTTTACTGAACATATCTGTCTCCTTGTTGGTAAAAATAATGCGCAACCCATCTCATCCGAAGAGGAGCGGATCACGCATTATGGTTTGATCTTTCGTTAGAACTAGAGGGACTTGGCGATCAGAGCAGCCAGGTCACCGGTGCGGCAGGAGTAACCCCATTCGTTATCGTACCAGGTCACAACCTTGATCATGTTGCCACCCATTACCTGGGTCAAGCCGGCATCAATGATCGAGGAGCGCGGGTCGCCCTTGTAGTCCATGGAAACCAGCGGTTCTTCGCTGTAGCCGAGGATACCCTTGAGGCGGCCTTCTTCGGAAGCGGCCTTGAAGGCGGCGTTGAGTTCTTCTTTGGAAGCAACGGGTTTCTCGGTTTCGGCAACGAAGTCAACGATGGAGACAGTGGGGGTGGGAACGCGCAGTGCGAAACCGTCGAATTTACCCTTCAGCTCGGGGAGCACCAGAGCAACGGCCTTGGCAGCGCCGGTGGTGGTGGGGATGATGTTCTGGGCAGCGTGACGGGCGCGGCGCATGTCTTTGTGGGCTGCGTCGAGGATGCGCTGGTCGCTGGTATAGGAGTGAATGGTGGTCATGAGACCTTTCACAATACCGTATTTTTCCAGAACAACTTTCACGGCCGGGGCCAAACAGTTGGTGGTGCAGGAAGCATTGGAAAGCACGTGGTGCTTTGCGGGATCATATTCTTCGTCATTGACGCCGAGGACGATGGTCTTGTCTTCGTTCTTTGCAGGAGCGGAGATGATGACCTTCTTGGCGCCGCCGCCAACGATGTGGGCTTCTGCGCCGGGCTTGCTGCCAGAGGCCAGCTTGTCGCGGAACACGCCGGTGCTCTCGATCACAATGTCAACACCGAGGTCGCCCCACGGCAGTTTGCCGGGATCGCGTTCGGCCAAAACTTTGATGACCTGACCATCAATAACCAGGTTGTCGCCGTCAACTTCGACTGTGCCGGGGTATTTCCCGTAGCTGGAGTCGTACTTGAACAGGTGCGCATTGGTCTTTGCATCAAACAGATCGTTGATTGCAACAACTTCCAAAGCATCCCCATGGTTTTCCTTAATAACCTTCAAAACCTGGCGGCCGATGCGGCCAAAACCATTGATACCAACCTTCACTGTCATAATAAAATCCTCCATAGATTTAAAATTTATTGGTTGTTTACATAAATATTCAACTTAATGATTTTACCGCATTTGCGCCAACTAATCCAGACAACTTGCGCAGAATGTGCTGAAAAAAGATTTTTTTAAAGGAGAGTTAACCTAACTGGATGGGGGATGGGCAAATTTCTGACAGCATGTTGGTTTGGTTGATGGTTTTACAGTTTTTATGGCATCACAAAAATACTTTCATCTTCCACGCCCAGCTCAGGGTCCTTGATTTCCGGCGGGAGTTCCAGCACGCGCAGTTCTTCAAGTGGAATATTATGGAGCACTATCCAGCGCTCGTTAAACATACCGTTATATGGGTCATGCGTATAGCTTAATGGATTGATCGCCTCGAACTCGATGGAGCCGGATGTGTCGCCGACAAAGGCGCCGTATTCCTGCAGGCACTCGCAGATGGTGCGCTCGTAGGAGGTCAAATCGTAGCCGTCCAGATCCAGTGCCGGATTGAGCTGGATGCGCGCGCCGATGGGGATCGCGCCCCAGTAGGAGCTGCGCCCGTCGGATTCGGTGGCAGGGGGCACGGGGCCGCCCTTCTTTGTGCTGGGGATGCTGACCACCAGGGCGTGCTCGATTTTCCCTTGGGCGAACTCCTCCGGCCAGATCATGCCTGCCAGCGAGGCAAAGCCCGAGCCGCGGGAGGAGTTGCCGGTGGGGTAAATGCCGTCACTGTCCAGGGCGATACGATT
>Ga0180435_10005397_pt1 | contig 12446 bp, 10 predicted proteins | sample SS_ome_3_FD_132467 | JGI IMG/M metagenome (GOLD analysis project Ga0180435, IMG submission 132467) | Hypersaline lake sediment archaeal communities from the Salton Sea, California, USA - SS_3_S_1 metaG | ecosystem: Environmental > Aquatic > Non-marine Saline and Alkaline > Hypersaline >... | reverse complement strand
GCTACGCTCTTTTGATGAGAATGATCCTGTCAAATATGATTTTGCACTTTATCGTTTGGGACAAGAAAGTTTAGCTTAAAATTAAGTACAAAATGGGTATAATCCCCACAATATTTAAACTTATAAGAGGATGTTAGATGGAAGGTATATTTACTTATCTAGGCGCAATTTTTGGACATGGACAAATGTTATTTGTTTCGCATTTAATTTTGACTGCAATTATTGTATTGCTTGTTGCAAAGATGGCTACAAAGAGCCTTAGAGCAGTGCCGACAGGTTCACAAAACGTTATGGAAGCATTCCTTGGCGGTGTGATCGCTATGGGTAAAGATGTTATCGGTGAAGAGCATGCACGTAAATATTTACCTTTGATCGCAACGATCGGTCTATTCGTACTTGTAAACAACCTTATCGGTATTATTCCAGGATTTGAATCTCCGACATCGAACATCAATGTTACATTGACTTTAGCACTTATCGTATTTGTTTACTATAACTTCGAAGGTGTGAAGAAGCAAGGTGCTTTCACGTATGTAAAGAATTTTGTGCACCTTGGTGAGATGAACCTTGCTGCTAAAATTCCTATGATGATCCTTATGTACCCGATCGAGATCGTATCTCACCTTTCTCGTATCGTTTCACTTTCATTCAGACTTTTTGGTAACATTAAGGGTGATGACCTTTTCTTATGGGTACTTTTGATGTTAACACCATGGATCATCCCTATTACGCCACTTGTTCTTTTAACATTTATGGCATTCCTGCAAACATTCGTTTTCATGATCCTTACATATGTTTATCTTGCAGGTGCACTTGCACTGGATGAAGATCACTAAGATCATTTCGGACCACTAAACATGAGACTACAGAACCGACCTTTGAGTTTTGTGGTCAATTTTCTCTTAGGCGTAGCATGGGCAGCTGTCCTGCTAGGCGCTATCACTTCGTTTCTTTCTTTTTATCCTGAGAGTCTACTTTTAGCTGTAGCATCTGCATTTATGGGTGCATTGCCCGGTATGGTAGCGGTACTTCTGCTTGAGCATGTTATTACTGCCAAAGAGAGACATCTGGAACTGAAAAAGCAAACAGCTTTACTTGAAAAACTACTCGCTCAAAAAGAGAACAAACCTGTAGAATGATCCATTATGCCTATTGATTCTGTAACTTTGACTCCTACATGTAATTCAGGGACCTAAAAATGTTACGAATCATTTCTATCTTTACCACTTTCATTTTTCTTTTTTTCTCTTCTTTCGTACAGGCAAAAACCATTGAGGCTGATTACAGTGTTGAGTTTGGTATCGTAGGTCAGGTAGGGAAAGTTCACGCAACGCTCACTTCAGATGATAAATACTATCAGATAGATGCAAATGTCTCTTCACTGGGGATAGCAAAGGCAGTGACACAGAATCTCAAAGAGAGACATATTTCCAAAGGACATATTGTCAATGGCATGCTGGTGACGCATATGTACCAGATGATCAAATCCTATGGAGAGTATACCAGTACCACGATCTACAAAGTTGATCATAAAAGAAAGAGGGTGACCCAGCAGTATAAAAAATGGAAATATGACAAGTTGATCACAGATAGAAAAGCAAGGCTTGACTATTATGGCAAAGATGACATGATGACACTTTTTTTGAATCTACCTAAACATATTAAAGATAAAAAGAAACCTAAAAAATATCGTTTTACTGCAGTAGGTGCCGATCGTAAAAATGGACGTGTCGATGTGACCATCCCATCATCAAATACGCTTAAAAAGATTAAAGCGTTGGTAGATAAAGGTAAAGCAGGAGACTGGTTCACAAAAGTGGTCATGCATCGAAAACTCTATCAAAGTAAAAAAGGTGAATTGGACGTGAGAATGGGTCAAGAAGGGCTGCTGGAAAAAGCTGTTCTGAAAGACCTTATCTTCTTTGGTGATGTGCGCATCATAAAGCAATAGAGGCTTCTATAACCTTTCTTAAATAAGCAAAACGGTATAATCTAACCAATTATTTAATACGTTATTTATCAAGGAAAACAACTATGTTTGAAACCGTCATCGGTCTTGAAGTTCATGTTCAACTTAACACTAAAACGAAACTTTTCTGTTCTTGTCCAACCTCATTTGCAGAGCACCAAAACAGTAATACCTGTCCTACCTGTTTAGCACTTCCGGGTGCACTCCCTGTTGCCAATAAAGAAGCAGCTATCAAAGCGATGAAGTTTGGATATGCGATCAATGCAGATGTGAACCATGCGTCTATCTTTGACAGAAAATCTTACTTTTATCCTGACTCTCCCTCAGCATACCAGATCACTCAGTTGACAAAAGCGATCGTACAGAATGGTGAACTGTTCATAGATCTTAAAGACGGTACACAAAAACGTGTCGGAATGACACAAGCACACCTTGAAGCAGATGCAGGAAAGAACATGCATGAAGGGAATCACTCTAAAGTAGACTTGAACCGTGCAGGTACACCTCTGCTTGAGATCGTATCGGAACCGGATATGAGAAATTCTGATGAAGCAGTAGCATACTTGAAGAAACTTCACTAAAACGTACGCTACCTTGATATCTCTGATGCAAAAATGCAGGAGGGTTCATTTAGATGTGATGTGAACGTTTCTATCCGCCCTAAAGGACAAGAGGAGTTTGGTACAAGAGTAGAGATCAAAAATATCAACTCATTTAAGTTTATAGCGGCTGCAATAGCCTATGAAGTACAAAGACAGACTGAAGCATATGAAGATGGTGTTTATGATCAAGAGGTATACCAAGAGACACGTCTTTGGAATGTGGATGAAGGTGTGACAAAGTCAATGAGAGGGAAAGAGGAAGCAGCGGACTACCGTTATTTTCCAGACCCTGATCTTCGTCCGCTTATCGTGACAGAAGAGATGGTTGCTGAAGCAAAGATCATGCCAGAGCTTCCGGATGCAAAAGTAAAACGTTATGTGGAAGAGCTTGGCATCAAGTCTATAGATGCACATGTGATCACTGCAGACAAAGAGATGGCATTTTACTTTGAAGAGATGCTCGAGCATGGAGCGGTACCAAAGACAGCCGTGACATGGTTGACCTCAGAACTGCTTGGACGTCTGAACAAAGCAGGGCTTTCGATGGATGAGACACCTGTAGATGCCAAAACACTCGGAACGTTGGTTTCCAAGATCACTGACAATACGATTTCGGGAAAAGGTGCTAAAGACATCCTTGATCATATGATGGAGAATGAGAGCCGTGATATCGATGCACTCATAGATGAGCTTGGACTTGCTCAGGTGAGTGATGATGGGGCTATCTTGGCGATCATTGATGAAATACTTGCGGCGAATGAAGATAAAGTAGAGCAGTATAAAGCAGGTAAAGAGAAACTCTTTGGTTTCTTTGTAGGTCAAACGATGAAAGCCAGTAAAGGCTCTGCAAATCCTGCTAAGGTAAATGAGTTACTTAAACAAAGACTAGGGTAGGTCATTTTACCCTGCTTGCTAAGAGAAGGGAGAAAAATTGGGAGGTAGAACATATGCATGACTTCATAGTGAAACTCTCACATAAGATAGACAGCTCTGTACGCTATCAAAAGACAAAATCATTTTTCCGTTCACTTCTTGAAGATGTAAACTACCCTTATAAAAAGTACTTTGATGCTTTTATGATACTGCTTATTATCGTTTCGATCTCTATACTGGTCATGAGCAAATCAGGAAAGATCCCAGAATGGCTTGTGGAATTCGATCTTTATTTTGTTACAGCTATCTTTGCTTTGGAGTATCTGTTGAGACTCTGGATCAGCCATGATATACACAAGTTCATTGTTTCAAGCTCTTCTGATGCATCAACATCTGAAAGGTATTGGATCATTGTCAAGTCTAAATTGCGCTATATGATCTCTTTACCTGCTTTGATCGATTTCATAGCGATCTTCCCGAAGTTCAGGATCATCAGGCTCCTCAAACTCTACCACTACATGCATGGAGCATCCAGCCTCTTTAATGCCTTACTGAAAAAGCGTTTTGAATTTATCTTTTTAGGTTACTTACTTTTTGGTGTGACATTTACGCTTGGATCTATCTTCTACCTGCTTGAGTTTGGGGTCAATGAATCACTGGGCTCTTATCTGGATGCGATCTATTGGGCATTGGTGACCGTATCTACGGTTGGTTACGGTGATATCTCACCTGTGACAGAATTGGGTAAAGTAGTCTCGATGATCGGTATTATCTTCGGTATCGCAATGATCTCATTTGTAACATCTGTGATGGTCTCAGCGTTCTCTACCAGATTCAGTGAACTGCGTAACCAGGACAGTATAAACAGTGTCAATAAAATGCAAAATGTTGTTATCATCAATGGATATGGACATTTAGGAAAAACGATCGCTAAAAAATTGAAAATACATAAAAAATATGAGCCTGTTATTATAGAGATTGATGAGAATAAAGTGAATCTTGCAATGGAAGATGGATACAATGTGATCAATGCAGATGGTTCTAGTGCGAAGCTTATTAAAACCATGTATGAGAGAGGCAACATCGCAGCGATGCTGACATTGCGGAGCTCAGATATAAATAATATCTATTTTATACTCAATGCCAAAAGTGTAGAGAGTAACTCTGTGGTCTATGCACGATTGAATAAAAATGAGTTGCGACCACAGTATGAAGCTACCAATGTAGACGGTTTGGTAGAGCCGTATGATGTTGTCGATACAAAAGCGTTTCATTATGTGAAAAGACACATTGAAGATGAGAAGAGAAATATTTACTTTTTTGGATATTCACACAAGAGCAGCCACATTTGCAAGATGCTCAAAGAAGTAGGGATCGAAGTGACGATCTATGAGATCGACCATGAAAAGTATAAATCAGCTAAAGATGACGGTTTTAGTAATGTGATACATATCGATGGAAAAAGCAGTGATATGCCAGAATTACAGAGTGGAATCGTTATATGTGCTATGGATGATGAGACTTTAAATGTATACTATACAATTACTTTACGTGCCAATGGCTTTACAGATGAGATCATAGCACTTTCTGATACGAAAGAAGACAACAGAAAGTTACTTTTGGCTGGAGTGAGCAGAATATTTGATATGTATGAAGAGAGTGCATCTCAATTTGTAGATATGATTGAAAATAACGTAAAAAGGGTGGACAAATGAAATTAGCGATCATCGGTGCAGGGAAATGGGGACAGGCATTAAATCATGCGTTCAGTCAAAATAATGATGTGGTTATCTCTTCTCGAAATACGAAAGATCTTGAGAACTTTGTACCTATGAAAGAGGCTTTAAAGTATGAATACCTGGTTATGGCGATCCCTGCACAAGCTGTACGCAGTTGGATGAAAGAGAACTTTGTAGATCATGGACAGAAGATACTTGTTGCAGCTAAAGGGATAGAGACCAGTACCGGTGCGTTTCTCAATGAGGTTTATGGAGAGTTTGTATCAGCTGACAGATTGGCATTTATCTCCGGCCCTTCTTTTGCTGCTGAAGTACAAAAATCACTTCCTACAGCCCTTAAAATAAGCTCTACCAATCAAAAATTGGCTCAAACTTTTGCTGATGCGCTACCGGAGTTCATTAAAGGGTATGTGGATGATGATGTAGCAGGTGCAGAGATATCAGGAGCATACAAGAATGTTATCGCAATCGCGGGTGGTGTTTGTGATGGCCTGGGTCTTGGAAACAATGCAAGGGCGGCACTCATCTCCAGAGGTTTGGTAGAGATGAGCCGTTTTGGTGAAGTGTTCGGTGCAAGAAAAGAGACATTCCTCTCTCTTGGCGGGTCAGGTGACCTTTTTCTTACCGCAAGTTCAACACTTTCACGTAACTATCGTGTAGGACTTGGCATTGCCAAAGGAAAAAGTATGGATGAGATACTTGAAGAGTTAGGGGAAGTGGCTGAAGGTGTACCGACCTCCAAAGCGATCTATAAGATCGCAAAGGATCAAGAGATCTATCTGCCTATCGCACAAGAGGTCTATGCAATGATAGAGGAGGGTAAAGACCCTCTAGTCAGTGTAAAAGATCTGCTGGGATAAATAGATGTATAGTAGATTCAGACTTTTCATTTTTTTGTGTATGTTCACAGCGCTCTTTGCTGAAGAGATTGAACTGCCTACCCATGAGATCTATTTTTCAGGACAACAACATTTTGATGAATCTGTCCTGCAGGATGCTTTAGGTGTGAAGACACCAGGGTTTTTCCAATTTTGGAAAGATGATACACCTCGTATCAAAGATAAACTGATACCTTCTATCCGTCCCTCACTAAAAAGTTTCTATGATTCCGAAGGTTTTTATGATGCCAATTTTACTGTCAGAGAGACCAATACGACTGTCTTTGTAGCAGTCACTGAGAATGAACCTGTTCGAGTGAATGATATCAATATCTCCAGTGACTACAACATCTCTACAATGATCACGATAAAAAAGGGTGAGATCTTCAGGGCAGAGACATTCATATCTATCAAGAGCAAGATCATTGGAGAGTTGTTGAAAGACGGGTATTGCAGTTATGATCTGGATAGCAAAGCCTATGTGGACCTGGACCTGCATACAGTGGATCTGCGATACACACTGAAAAAGGGAGGTGTATGTACCTTTGGTGAGTTGACCACTTCAGGCCTGGAGACGATAGATGAAGATGTAGTCCGTACCAGGGTAAAGGCAAAAGAGGGTGAACGGTACAGTACGGAGCTCATACAGGAGACATCTAATAAATTGTATGGTTTAAATGCATTTGACAGTGTACTATTGAACGTAGACAGAAAATTCTATAATGTGGTTCCAGTTGATATCAAATTCACTGAGATGGAGAAACCTTATCATCTGGAAGCTGGTGCAGGGTATGATACCTATGTGGGTGTACGTGTTCTTGGAGAACTGACGAAACACAACTTTATGGGTGATGCCCAGAGCATGAGTTTTAAAGCGATGTGGTCGCAAAAAGAACAATTGATTATGCTTAGTTTTTTTAAGCCGGCATTTCTCAATCTATACGGTTACAACACAGATCTTGGAGGAAGATTGGGATACTCCAACTTGGAATATGAAGGTTTTCAGGAGGAGAAAGCATTTCTAAGAGGATATCTCGATTATCAAGAGGGTAGGATTACTTTGCGAGCTGGTGTTGCATTGGAAGATATCAAGATCACTGCTGTGGACAATCTAGATCCCGGTGATGAGTTGACACGAGCGGTGAATGAAGGTACGTTCCCACTTTTATACCCGTATGTTGATTTTATTTATGATGCCAGAGATTCCAAACTCAATCCAAAATACGGCTATTATCTTGCTGCGTACGGTGAGTTTGGACTCTCTTATGATGATGAGGCTAGTGTTTATCTAAAAACACTTTTTGAAGGAAGGATCATCCATACTTTTTCTGATCTTACCCTTTCAGCAGTGGGTAAAATAGGTGTTGTAGATGTTTCGACTTCAGACGGTCTGCCTGAATCGAAGTATTTTTTTGGCGGGGGATCTTACTCTAACCGTGCATATGGATATAGAGAGATCGGGGTGATCACATCGCCGACAGAGTATACGATAAACGGTGCATCCAGTATGGCCAATCTCTCATTGGAAGCAAACTATCCTGTATGGGGAGATGTCTACGGAGCTGTTTTTACAGACAATACCATGCTAACCGATCAAAGTTACAATTATAAAGGAGAGGTCATTACTTCAGCGGGTGTAGGGGTACGCTATATGACACCTATTGGGCCGTTTAAGCTGGATGTCGGATTCAATATTAATGACTCTTCTCAGCACGGTATCTCATTTCAGATAGGACAATCATTTTGACAAAAGCACTACTTTGGATAAGAAAGATCATTGTCTACCTTTTGATCACGGCGATCGTATTGGGGCTAGCGCTTTACTTTATAGTCAACTCTGCTATGGTTGTAAGGAAAGCAGCTGATACCTTTGCCCCTGATTACAACATCAGCTACAGCCGCATCCATGGGAATGTCCTTACCGGGGTCATGATTGAAGATCTGGCATATAACAATGATCCGATGGCGAAGCATATTACGCTGAAATGGAACCCTTCGGGACTCATCAATAAAACAGTGATGGTCAATACACTTCGTATAGAGAATGCCAATGTCGATACGATCAAATCACTTGCTTCATCTTTCAGCACAGTTGAAAATAATGAGAGTGAGGAGACAAGTATCACTGAGCCTGTGGATATCGGTGTGAAGGTGAACCATTTGGCAATCACACTTGATCCTTTTGTTGAACAGGGGATCACTGTCTCAGATGCTGCATTGGATGTTCATGGACTACGTTACAGAAGTGACGATATTAAAGTCCGACAATTGGACCTGAAAGTGGATACCAATGTTACAGATATCGTCTTAGATGCAAGTTTAAAAAAGGGGCGTGTCAACATCAAAATGTTGGAGATCAAAGAGGTTGATGCATTGGCACTTCAAGCACTTTTTGCTCCTGATAGCAATACGAGCAGTGAAGGTGAAGCAGTGGTGGTGGCTGAAACAAATACCACTGAAGAGGTACAGACCAATCCGCTACTCCCTAAATGGGTCTATCTTGACACATTGGAGGTTAGCGTTCTTCCTCTCGTTTATGATCCTGTTGATATCAGACATTTGAACTTAACAGGAGGAGATGCACTTTTTGACGTTGAAAAACTCTTGCTTGAAAAGGCTGATTTGAACCTGAAAACAAGTACAAACCTCAGTGATCTGGAGTATAGAACAAAGGTGAAAGAGAACAAACTGATCGGAAAAGTGAACTTTAAACCCAAAAAAGCACTCTTTAAACTTTATGAACTCCCGATCAGAAGAGAAGCGGTAGGTGAAATAGCGTTTGATCTTCATGTTTCACAAGAAGAGGTGGTCACAGAGCTGCAGATTCAAATGGAGCAACTGCTCAAGGCAGGTGAGGATGAGTTTAATCTGGATATTGAGAATTTGAAGTCAAGGGCAGTCTATGATGTCAAAGAGGGGAGTGTGAAAGCGGAGAGTGAACTGCGCTTAACTACACCATATGCCAAAGATGTCCTGATAACCAACCTTTTTACGATGGATAAAGAAGTTCGATATAGCGGTGAGATACATGCAGCTCAGCTTATCGGTGTTGATGCAAAGTTTGTAAAGCCTCTGAACAACCTGAAGGTCACATATGAAGGGGGTACCAAAAGTGTTAAAACCAAGATCGATGCTGACAATCTTCAGGGATCCTTTATCTCACCTGATTTCAAGCAGGCACAATTACATTTGGAGAACAAAGAGGCATTGGTTCTCAATGAGTTCCTTGAACTTCCTGCAGAACTGAACCAGACCAGGGCCAACATCACCATCGATGCCCCTCTAAGTTTTGAAGAGAATGCAACGATCACAGCTTTTGCCAAAATTGACTCCAACGTGGTCAATATGGATGCCAACGTCAGCTATAAAGAGAAACTGATGGTGGGAGCGATCATGCATATTCACGAAGAATCGCTTTTGCGTCCCTACAGTGAAGAGGTAAAATGGGACAGCTTGAATCCTATCAGCAGTGAGGTCACACTGGAAGAGGACAGGATAGATGCCAAACTTAGTGCCGGAACGTTAAACCTGAATGCACAGTATGATCTGAATACGACCCAGGTCGAAGGAAGAGTAGCATTAGCCGGACTAAATGCGAATGTGTCCGGGATCGTGGAAGAGAAGATCACTGTAGATACGAAGATCAGTTCAATGAATGCGCTGATGGATAGTGTAAACACTGTTTATGAGCTTGGAGAAATACCTGGTGTTCAAGGAAGTGCCGATATCTCCGTAGCACTTACTGAAATGAAGAGGGTCGATGTTGCTGTGAAGTCACCTCTGATCATCTATCAGGCAGACAGCAAGACACAGCATGCTGTCAATGATATTGATCTGGCGGTCAACCTTGAGGATCAAACAGTGGTGTTGGAGCGTTATGCCTTGACATATGCAGACCAAAAACTTTTCTCGACAAAACCTTCAATCGTGTCATTGGAGGATACCAATGTCACTATTGCTCCGCTTTGGCTCAATGATGAGTTGAAAGTCGAAGGGAGTTATGATCTGAAGCTTAGAAGAGGAAGGATCGATGCTCAGGGCAAAAAGCTGCATATAGCGCATGAGATTATCGATCTTGATACGGATGTAGATATCAAAACGCAGCTTGATGGAAACAAAACATCTGTCGATGGTGTAATTACGCTTCTGGGCGGGAATATCCATTATGATCTGGGGCAAAAAACCTATGCTTCTGACAGTGATATCATCATAGTACAGGATATGAAAGATCAGGAATCCAGTCCGTTCATGGATAATCTAAGTGTTGCAGTTCAGGTAAAAACTAAAGCACCGCTTGTGTATAAAAAAGGTGCTGTAGATATCAAGGCTGCTGTGGATTTGAGCGTTTATAAGGCTGAATTCTCGGAGTTGATGGTATTGGGTTCTGTGGAGATACTTAAAGGCGGTAGTTACACATTTGAAGGTAAGAAGTTTGTTTTAGATCAGAGTTTTGTCCATTTTACCGGGAACCCCAATAAACCGCTTCTTGAAGCAAGTGTCAAATACAAATCACTGAATCATCTTATTACTATTATGGTCACTGGTTCGGCTGATTCACCGAATATCAACTTCTCTTCCAAACCGGCATTGAGCAAAGAGCAGATACTCTCGATTATACTTTTTGACTCAGAAGGCGGTGCGGGGACTAACAGCGGTGAAGATATGATGAAGATGATGGGAGGAGCTATGGCTAAATCAGCCCTTTCAGACCTGGGAGTTCAAGTAGACCATCTTGTATTTGGTGCTGGTAACAGTATTGAAGTCGGTAAGAAATTGACCGATAAAATAACAGTCATTTATGTAAATGATGAGATTGCCGGAGTTAAACTCAAGTATGAACATGGAAAACACACCGAGAGTGTATTCGGGGTTGATGAAGAGTCTCAATCCTATGATATTATCTATAAAAGAGATTATAAGGATATAGGGCTGTAGAAAGTAAAAATCTATGAGAGTCTCTGTTTGAAATCCTCATATCCGAATTCACGTATCACATCAATACTCCCATCTGTTCTTTTTATAGCTATAGAGGGGAGTTTTACGCCATTAAACGTGGTTGCTTTGACCATCGTATAGTGCATCTGATCTTCAAACATGATCTTCTCACCGATCTTTAACGGTCTGTCAAAACTGTAGTCTCCCATGATATCTCCGGCCAAACATGTATTTCCGGCCAGTCTGTATGTATATGCTTTCTCTCCAGATTCACCTGAATCACGTACATCTGCGCGATAAGGCATGATGATCGTATCAGGCATGTGGGCTTCGGCTGAAGCGTCAAGTATGGCAATATCGATACCATTATGTACAATATCAAGAACAGTAGTGATCAGTGGACCTGTCTGCCAACCTATGGCTTCTCCAGGTTCAAGGTAGACCTCTACCTCATGCTTCTCTTTAAAGTTTTTTATAAGTGTTATGAGTTTTTGTGTATCATACCCTTCACGAGTAATATGGTGTCCTCCTCCGAAGTTTATCCATTTCATATGAGGTATGAATGCACCAAATTTATCTTCAAAGTTTTGCAGTACTTTTTCAAGTGCAGCACTGTCTTGCTCACATAGTGCATGAAAGTGTAAACCGTCGCACTGATCTAAAATGGTATCATCCATATTTTCCAATGTAGTACCTAACCTGGAGTAGAGTCCGCAGGGATTGTAGATCTCCTTAGGTGATTCTGAATATTCAGGATTGACCCTGAGACCCAATGATAGATCTGGGTTTATCGTTTTAGCTTTAGCAGCATACTGATGGAACTGTGAAGGTGAGTTAAAGACCAGATGATGGGAGATCTTGGCGATCTCTTCTATTTCTTCGTTTTTGAATGCAGGAGAGTAGGTATGTACCTCTTTGGCAAATGTCTCATCTGCAAGTTTGGCCTCATGTAAACCACTGGCACAACAACCATCAAGATAAGGCCGGATCAATGGAAAACTTTTCCATAGCGCATACCCTTTAAGTGCGAGCAATATTTTGGCGCCGCTTTGTTGTTTAATATCCGAGAGTAGTTCGAGATTCTTTTGAAGTTTTTCTTCTTCTAAGAGCCAACAAGGAGAAGGTAAAGCAGATAGTAAATTTTTCATGAGAAATTATACAATAGAATCTAAAAATTTTTGTTATAATGGAACAAATATTTTATATCAGATGCTAAAGGGGAGACTTCACGATGGGACAAAGATACAATGAAAATCGTTCAAGCAATTTAAGATTTACCGGTAAAGAGATCGAACTTGCTGTAAATATGTTGGATAGATTGGAAACGACTATTGACATCATGTACTACCTGATGGATCTAGAAAGAGAACAGTCATTTGTACTTGTACTTTTAACGGCAAATGATATTGATCTAAATGCTTTGTTGTCCAAGGAGAAACGTGAGACGGAT
>Ga0180435_10005394_pt1 | contig 12454 bp, 16 predicted proteins | sample SS_ome_3_FD_132467 | JGI IMG/M metagenome (GOLD analysis project Ga0180435, IMG submission 132467) | Hypersaline lake sediment archaeal communities from the Salton Sea, California, USA - SS_3_S_1 metaG | ecosystem: Environmental > Aquatic > Non-marine Saline and Alkaline > Hypersaline >... | reverse complement strand
GTTCCGGTATAATTCTTCTAAAATGCAAGAACGGAATTCACGACAAATGTTACAGGGATTTTCGTAAGATCAACAGGGAACAAATTCGTGTGGATCTGCATACTCACTTTTACGAGCATTTGAAGCAAACAGGAATGATTTCCTAGTCTATGCAGTATGTGCATACTAAATGTTCAAAATAGAAATCTTGAGAAACAAGTAATATGAAATACGCACTCATATGTGGAAAAAAATCTGAAGCTACCAAAGGAGCTATAGGATACTGCCCTAGTTGTGATTCAGAAGTAATTGCTAAGTGTGGAGAGAAAAAAATTAACCACTGGGCGCATAAAGGAAAGCGTACCTGTGACCTATGGTGGGAAAATGAGACAGAATGGCATCGTTCCTGGAAGGGACATTTTCCTGTCGAATGGCAGGAAGTAATTCACATAGCAGATGATGGTGAGAAGCACATCGCAGATGTAAAAACCGGCACAGGCTGGGCAATAGAATTCCAGCACTCTTATCTTAATCCGGAGGAACGGCGTGCTCGTAATGCTTTCTACCCAAAGTTGGTATGGGTTGTTGATGGAATGAGGTGGCAACGTGATAAACAGCAATTTCAAAAAGCAATGAAGGAAAGCAGGGTATTGAACCAGAAACCACTTGTGCGCCAAGTCAGCTTTCCTGATGAATGCAGACTTATAAGTGAATGGATCGAGTCCACTGCGATGGTATTGTTCGATTTTCATGAATCTGAACAAGCCGATGATTCAACACTATGGATTCTTCTCCCTGGAATATCAGATTCAAGGGCCTATATTATGAGTATTTCCCGTCTTAACTTTATCATATATCTGAAAGATGAAAAATTTGAAAAAATATTCCGGGAGCAGCTTCTACCAATCCGTGATCAATTACTTGCTATAAAGAAAAGAACTCGGGTGTACTCAATACCTAGATATAGGCTATCCAACGCTCAGAGAAGGCGAAGAAATATACGTTTATAGGTTAGCCAATTCTCAGCAAAAGATGAAGTATGAACTACAAGTTTGAAATATGACCAAATCTCGAACCTACCCTCTTAGCTTTAATCACTGTTTGGTAACTGCACTTGGTAATAGCAGCAATTTCTCTGGTTGTTCTGCCCTTGCTTAGCAATTTCAGGATGGTTTGGGTTTTCTCCTTCTTAAGAAATTGCTTCTCGGATTCAGTGGATCCATTTGGTCTACCAAGAACTCCCCCTTTTTGAAGATATACCTGTCGTCCGGCTTCGGTTCTTTCCTTGATATTCTCCAACTCCATTTCATAAAGTGAGCTCATAACCGAACTAATCATTTTCCACACAGGATTTTTCTTCCCTCCAGGTCGGGATTGTAGACCAAGATTCTGGACAAAGACATTTACCTCATGCTTATCTAACCATTCTAATACTGAGATGCAGTCTCCAGTATGCCTGCCCAACCTGCTCAATTCCGCAACATGCAATTCAGAAACCCTTCCAGTTTCAACCAGGGTGACCAATTCTTTGGCTTTGGGTCTTTCTCGAAAATGGACGGATCCGGAAATCTTGTCGAAGAGAACCAGGTCGTAATTGGTTTGATCCAATTCAAATCTATTCCCATTCTGTGAAATTGTACTTGTCCTATTGTATTTGATTTTCAACTTTGCTTTTGTTTCCATTTTTGTCTGAGATTTATTTTAATGATTTCAGGCGAAAGAAAAGGGACTCCAGGCCCCTTGAAATGCTACTCCGTATGTTAAGATTTAAATGGTAACAGATTCATCGATAATTTTAAGGTATTACCTACCTACACATGGTTAATTTCGTGAGAATAGATTAAAACGAAATCGTTTGTCGTGGAACCTAAACCAGTCTGGATACCTCACAGCCTGGGTTGCAACTACCTGATTATTTTCCGTAAACACCAAGACCATAAAATTTTCATATGATTCTGCATGTTCTATGAAAAAGTCGGTTTGAATAATTCGGTTGGGCTTCTTCTTACCACTTTCTGCATTGCATTGATTAGAGTTACCAGTGTTTAGTGTAGGGACTCGTATTGTATAAGACGCTACTGGAACATCCTTAACAATTTCAACTATTACAAGATACTCAGACGTGTTCTCAAAGCCTACCGCGTATTCGCGCTGGATGAATCTGGTCTTATTAGTCATAGTACAATTATACGTAATTTATTATAAAAGGTTTAATATAATAAACTGATTTTATTATTATTTGTCATCCAGATTATTTATCTTTGATGAAACCCTGGCAATCATGGCCAAAGACAGCAAAAAACATGGGATCCCAGAACTTGACAAGGAAGTAATCAAGAGGATTGCCACCAAGGCCAGGGACATGCGTAAAAACAAAGGATATTCCTACGAGGCATTTGCATTGCATGCCGGGATTAATCGAAACACTTACTTTAAATTCGAAAAGTCTGCTACAACCGGTGAAAACTTCACTGTCGTTACACTACTTAAAGTAATTCACGGTCTGGAGTTGTCACTCAGTTCATTTTTTGAAGACCTGTAGCTTATCATTTCCATATCTGTCATAGCTGATCTATCGCAGTCCACTGCTATTTTTTCTAAAATTTCCTAATTTATAAAGGCGACAGAACCCCTATGGACAGTGCATTTCAGCACTTCAGTTTTAAAATATGGGATTATAAGAGAAAATTAGGCTGAACTTATGCTGGGATCAGGAATTAAGAGACTTTTGTATTACAACAGAGCTTCTTTTGTCAAGAAAAGAGACTTTAACTTTATTTCTTCCCTGGGGGAACCACATTTTAATAAATTATTGATTTCCATTTCCAGGACAATTAATAATAGATCAGTTGGTTAAAAGCCAACTCTAATAAAGCTAAATATTTATTATTCAATGGATTTACTTAATTTAAGTACAGTAAAGTTGAGTTAAAGTACATATAAACACATATTATAGTACACTAGATATGATGCAAGCTGTATTACGAGAATGATATCGGATATTTTGGTATCAATCTCAAAAAATATCCAACATGATTGATTGCAACTCCATTATCATTAAATGAAATAGCCTATTCAGTTTATTTGTAAAGTTTCCAGCTATATTTCTTACGGCATATTCCATCCTCTTATGAATTTCATGGGTTCGATTCCCATTATACCGGCTATTATGCTTGTGTATGAAATCTATTAATTGACTCTTATTATAACCCGCAAGAGAACTGCTTGATTTCAAATTTTTAAGGTAAGCCTTGTTTCCTGTCTCAAGGTACATGAAGTAATTTTGACGCATGATAGTTTCATCAATAGATTTGACTTTGTAGTGACTTGTCTGTAATTCAGGGTTCAGTTTCCCAATTTCCGCAGTCTCAATATCCAGGTCGGCAATAATACTTATGTTCTGGAACTTCTTATTCCTGTTATCATCGAATGTACTTTTTAAGGTATCCTTGAAGGTTATTTTGTTGATTGTCGATATCTTGAAGATGCTGGCCAGCTTCCCTCGGTCTATCAACGATTCAACCCTTATGTCCAGTCCTTTCCTATTTCTGAGATACCGTATATAATTCCAGGTTAACCTGGCTTCAATCCTATGAACATTATAGTTAGCCAGCCCATTGAAGCTAAAATATTCCTTAATGAAATTCTCTGAATTATTGGATTTATTATAAATGGCAATCTCATTCTCAGAACCCTCAATAATAAACGAACTCCCGTTATGCATCACATGGACTATTGTATTAGCTGCAAATAGCGGCGTAAGTGAGCATAGCATATCGTTTGTAACTGAGCCACTATAAACGATCCAAAGTGAGCCACCTTTAGCGGATGAAAGTGAACCAGTCATGCCGGTTAAAAGTGAGCCACCACCCATTATCAATAATTGGATTGTAATTTAAACATTTTCTTTTTCGCTCAGCGGTGTTTTTCTTTTTCTGAAGGACTCTCCTTTTAACTCCAGGCGATGGGAGGAGTACACCAGTCGATCAAGGATCGCATCCGCAACGGTCTTATCCCCGATAACTTCATACCAGCTTTCGACAGGAAGTTGCGATGTAATTATAGTTGAGCGCTTTTCATACCGGTCCTCAATGATTTCTAGGAAAGAGAGTCTACTTTGATCATCCAGCGGCTGTAGACCGAAGTCATCAATGATTAGCAGGTCCACCCTTTCTAACCTGGTGATTTCTCTCAGGTAAGATCCATCTGCTTTGACCATCTTAAGTTTAGATATTAGCTTGGACATGTTGATATAGCCAGTTTTATGACCAGCTATACATGCTTGATTTCCTAAAGCAGACGCTACATAACTTTTTCCAACTCCTGTCGCACCGGTAATAATGATGTTCTCTTTCCTTTTAATAAACTCACATTCAGCAAATCGTAGTACCTGGTTCTTGTCAATCGATCTTTGTTTGTCATAGATAAGATCTTCAATACAAGCATTGTATCTGAACCTGGCTAGCTTTATGGCTCGGTCTATCTTTCTTGCTTTTCGATCATCCATTTCAGCATCAAGCAGGTAATTAATTAGTTCATCCTGTGTGTATTCCTGCTGCTTACCTGTCATCAATGTGGATTCAAAGGCACGCTTCATTCCATAGAAGTGAAGCTCATTTAATTTGTCAATGATTATCTCGCTTTGCATAATATTTCGATTTTATGTTACTATTTGTAGTTCTTCTTCCCCCTGATATTGCCGTGTTTTGGAAGTTGTTTGATCTTGGGATCTGATTCATGATACTTGTCCATATCCTTGGCCAGGATGTTCTTTACTACTTCGTATGTATAGACCTCGAACTCCAGCGCCCTGCGACAGGCATTCTCCAGCCTAACGTTTCCGACCTTCTTGGATAAGTTAAAAAGTCCAGAGCAAGATCTGTAGGCCGATTCTGCATATCGGCTGGTCTCAAGGATCCTCATTACCATCCTCCGAGTATGCGTTCCTATTTCATCAGCTTGTTTTATGAAGCGTTCAGGACTTTGATTAGCATAATGTTGATGTTTTGAGGGCATATGATCTTTTATGGTAGTGAACCCTTGAGGGGTACGATTACGCCCATGGAAGGCAATAAGTGTGTACTTGTAGTAGACCTCCACAAGATCCTGAGTATAAACTACCTTTACCTTCTTTCCTATGTATTGATAAGGAACTGAGTAGTAATGTTTATCCTCACGGAGATATACATGGTAATTCTTGTACACCGTTCCTGGATTCGAGTATTTCATATCATATCTCGTAGGGGGTAGTGGGTTAAGGGCTTCCTTTTCGAACTCTTCAAACAGTTCCTTTCTGCTGTTTTCCCTGTTGGTCAGTGGTGTAGCATTATACTCTTCCAGCTTTTCCCAAATGGCTTCGTTCAAGGACTTCAAATTAAAAAACACCTTCTTGTCCAACGGAGCAAAGATGCGGGAGTAAGAGATCCCAACTGCATTCTCAGCTAAGGCTTTATCTTTTGGCTTCCTCACTCTTGCAGGGAAGATAACTGTGGCATAGTGTTCTGCAAAATAATAGAAGGACTCATTCAATGTGGGTTCATAGCGATTTGGCTTGGTGACAGCTGATTTCAGATTGTCTGGGACTATAGCCTCTGGCACACCATCGAAGAAGTGAAGGGCATTTTCTACACTCTTGATAAAATCTTCCTTCTTTTGTGATGGACTGGCTTCAATATAGGTGTATTGACTTGCGCCCAAGACAGCCACAAAGATCTCGACCTCTGTCTTTTTCCCGCTCAGCTTGTCTACCAACCTCATCTTGTGACCTGTGTAATCAATGTACATCTTGTCACCAGGCTTATGGATCATGCGCATTGAAGGTTTCTTAGCATCTCGCCACAGATTGTAATAATGCCGGAACTGCGTGTATCTATAGCCCTCAGGATGGTCCTTGCGATACTCTTCCCAGACCTTCTGCTTGGTCATTCCGGCTCTCCTTAGCTTTTGATCTAGAACAGGAAATAGTTTCTCAAGATCTATTGCTTTTTGTGGGCGTGTATTAACAATAGGATTTACTATATCGTTAAGCTGCTCATCGTTAAGACATAACAACCCATCTATAGTATATCCGCTTACTTTGAAAAGCCCGATGTACTTACTTACAGTATTCCTGGATAATCCCAGATATTCTGCAATAAAACGATCACTTTTACCCTGTCCATGCAATCTTAAGATTCTTCTTAGTTCCATAATTTCAAGTTTTTTGTTAGCCATGCTGTGAATATTTGGTTACCCTTATTATCCTGAAAGGACCAAATATGTTACTCACAACACAGTTGTGATGAATAATAAAACTTAATTTTATGGATGGTGACTCGAGCTTTGGCAGGTATGCTCAATTAGGACCGCTTAGATATGCTCAGTTTGAACCGCTATCCCTGGCTCAGTATTACCGTTATTTGCATATTAGCCTTCAATTTATACCTATCACCTGTCCTCAGACTATTACATACAGAATTCTGATATAAAGAGCCAAAGTGCCCAATAAGGTTCTTATTGGTGTCCACTGCAATCTCCGCAAATCTGATATTGTTGTAAATGATTCCGAGATTTAACTTTAAAGCCAGGTACACTTCATACCAGAAGGTAGATTTAAAGGTATAAAAGACTTCTTTTGAGAAATCGAACTGAAGCTCCTTCTTCTTCAATTTGGTGGCTGAGTGCATTCTTCCTACTAATAGACCCTTGTAAAAAACCCGATAACTGTGATAATAGGCCCCCATTCCTGGTAAAACATCATGGATAAGTGTAATATCATCAAACATCTGCTCTTGTGGAATTTGGTCTGGATTTCTAATGTCATGAAATGTCGATCCCGACCATAACTTAAAAGTCAGACTTAGCCTGTCAAGATGAATCAGATACTTATATTCTGAATGTAGAGCATCTATTTTATTCTTAGTTATCAATCCATTAGCATTTACTTTTAGAGTTATTTTCTTTGACCATATCAATTACAGTGCTTAGCATCAACCTGATAATCCTTGAAACATTTGACCGCCTATTTTCACTGATACTCAGCAGAGCATTATAATCTTCATCCGTCATTCTTACCGTGATGATTCTATCCAGTCTTTCAACTTTTATTTCACCTGTATTTTCCATATCAATTTCCTTTTAAATAAATACACGTGAAAAAAATTTAATTGAGCTGATCCTAAAAAAAATGTATTACACGACTTCAAATCGTAATACAGTACGCACTTGTTAGAAGAGTGAATCTTGAATGAAATCTATCCAGAGAAAAAAATGTCGAATTTCTAAGAAATCTTATACATCTGTGTTTCAGCTTCTTAGGGTCCTAATTCAAAAATAATTGACCTATATGGTGTCTTTTGGGTGGAATTTCCAATCTACTCATGTATTTATATTAAAAATAACGGCAACAAAAACGTAATACATGAGCAACAGAGATTATAAAAGAATAAATCTGAGGGTGGACCCTGCCCTCTATAAGCAGATAGAGAAAAATGCTGCTGATTCCTATCTGAAAGTAGCTACCTACACACGGCAGCTGATTCGGCAGACACTAAAAAATAACCTGTAATCAATTAGTAAACAATATGAAAGAAAATATTTATACGAAGGAAGAAATGATTCAGATGATTTCTGAATTAAATGAAAAGGAAAAGATAATCGCTGAATTTAAAGAGGTGGAAGAGGTGAATATTATTACCGAAGAAGATATGACGGACATATTTGGTTCAACCTATTTCGATGAACACGTATATTGGTATCCACGATATATGTATGGCAACCATGTATATACCTGCTTAACAGATTATGAGCAGTATGAGATAGATAACGGTTATGACCCAATTCTGGGTGAAAATATTGATGAGCTTAAGAGACAAGAAGATGCTCCTTGGATTGAGTTGTACGAATCTCTAAATACTCTTGAGGACAATTATCATTGTGCAGTAATAGATATAGATGACTTCATAGTTGAGTTAGTTTGTGAGTTAAAAAAACGCCTTGACAAAATTGAAACCGGGCCACATCATAGCTACAAGGCAGCAATCGTACAAAAGTATGAAAACTGGATAAGCATACTCAAATATATTGACGGCGTTATAACTCCTCAAGAATTAGATGTTTTGGCTGAATGCATTAGCACATATGCATCAGTATGCGGCCCCTGGGAGAGACGAAAGGAAATAAGCAGGAATATGAGTTATCAGAATTCCTGGTTGGATATCGACCTGTTGGAGTTTGAAAGCAAGATATACAGAATTGATGTACAGGTTCTATTTGAGTTAACTGAAATACTCCTTGAACTTGCAGACCAATTCTATTGTACTACCAATTCAGATAGTTATCCCCATTCTTCATCTGGAAAACATGACTGGCCAATTTCGACTTTCTATTATTGCTGGGAGGTATGTGATTTCGACTGTATCCATATGTATGAAATGGAATATGAGATTACCGCATCAGAGTGTGGTCTTATCAAGAATATTTGGAACTCTGATCACGTAATCCCTTATAGAGAATCAATTAATGGGAACCATGTTGAATATGACTATTACATCAATCAATTCAAAGACAACGAACAAGAACGAATTGATAAGATTGACATAGGAGATTTAGAATGCATGAATGAAGAAGACTTATTCCTGGATACCTGGTTAGTAGCTGGCATGAAGCTCCAGAATCACATCGACTATTTCTGGTTGGCGGAAATAACGGATTTATGTCAAACTGAGGCCGGTGACTTCTATACTGATTCCCGAGATGCCTTCTTTGAGCAAGGATATTGGAACTATTCAAAGTACCTGTGTTACCAGGGCGATTCCGGTTTTAACTACTGCAATAAAGAGAGCTGTGAGGGATGCACACACAAACATAGTTGCACAGAAAAAGTTGTGAATAAGCAATATATCTTATGGCAGAAGTATGTTCAGCCATTGAAATCGGATGAATATACTGGCCTTAAAGCCTATTAATGCTGCCATCCAACTATGTGAGTGAATCTATACTCACCCAAAAAATAGCGCCATTGGATCCGTGACAAAGATCTACTGGCAATTTTTAAACAAAAGTCATAATGTCAATAGTAAAAATAGTAGAATGGACAGAGAAGTCATGGAATCCCGTAACGGGATGCAATAAAATTTCTTCGGGGTGTGCAAATTGTTATGCCAAGGAAGCGGCCGAAGGTTATTTAAAAAGATGGAAGAATCCCAGGTATACGAATGGACTCAATCTGACCCTACATGAGGACCTGGTAGAGTTAACAATGAATTGGACGTGGAAAAATTGGAAAATGTGACCCCTTTCTGCCGATTTAAATTGACCACCCCAATGCCGGAGTGATTTGACCACCCCGCCGATTGAAAGGGGGTCAGGTTGCGCGGTTTTTCCAAAAACCATAGAGCATGCTACTACAAAGTTTTTCCCAAACAACTCAGCCAATGACAGTTTAAATGAAGTCTATCGTCAAGTTGGGACTGACTCTTTCTATTTTGATGTTGAAGAAATTCGTTCAAATGGAAGCCTTGCTACCACAGGGAAAACTTTTCTTCTGTTAACAGTATCTACTGACAGGACTATTAAAGAATCCTGCGTGAAACTGCTGGTACTTTCAATTATAAAGACGATGTATACCTTTTGCTGTTTATCTTCTGAAGGTCTTTTGCAGGATTTTCGGATTTTTTGATTTCAGATTTTAGAAAAGCATATTCTCCAATATCAGATCTGAAAGCGATACCATTCCAATAAATTCACCATTCTCCTCAACAGGTGCCATCCTTAGGCCCACTTTCATCAATAGATTGGCTACATAGCGTACATCCATATCAGCCGGTACGCTAATCGCTGGTTTGGTCATAATCTCAAAGACATTAACCTCCTCTGAAGTTTTGTCTGGAATAATTACACCCTTGATGAAATCATGCACCAACACTATTCCGTAGGCATCCTGCGGATCACGTTTGTTGACGATAAGGGCTTCGACCTTTTCCCTGCGCATTATCTCTACCGCTTCCTTTGCTGTGGCCATGCCATCAATAAAAACAATGTCTTTTGTCATGACATCCTTGACACTTTGAAATCTCCTTTTTGACTCCATGCTTTTTACTTATAATTATGAACTTCCATTAAAAATATTGGTCACGGGCTTGCTTCTTGAATTTTTTCATTTGACTTTTCAAACCGGCAATATGCTCTACGGGCATAACAATAGCAATGCCTGTACCCGGTTCATCAAATTTGCCTGCCACTTGCATGACCTGCATAAGGTTTTCTACTACGTGTTCTTCCACAAGGAAAACAATGATATCAGTTTGGTCCTCAATGCTAAGGCCAAAAAAGGACTTTGCCTCATGTATTCCTGTGCCTCTGGCGGGAACAATAGTAGCTCCGGTGGCTCCTGCTTTCTTCATTGCATCGACTACAGAATCAGTGATACTGGGTTTTACAAAGGCAATAATCAATTTAAATTGCATCGTTGGCTGTTTTTATTTTTATAAATCGAGTTTTCAATTCTACGACCTGGGCATATCCTAAAACAGTGATAATTGGAAACAAACTTGCAAATGCAATGAGTCCAAATCCATCTAGAGCTGGATTTCTACCGGGGACTGCACTGGATAGTCCCAATCCAAGGGCAGCTACCAGGGGGACGGTGACTGTGGAAGTAGTTACTCCACCGGAATCATACGCCAGTGCAATGAGTTTCCTGGGAGCAAATATGGTCTGAATGATCACCACTAAATATCCTGCAATTATGTAAATGTACAATGGTGTACCTGTAACGATTCGAAATGTACCAAGAGCCAATGCGAATGCCACTCCAAGAGCCACAATAACACGAAGTCCCCATTGATTAATGGTACCAGCAGATACCTCGCTGGCTTTTAATGCAACTGCAATTAGCGAGGGCTCAGCAATAGTTGTGGCAAAACCTATCATGGCTGCGAAGATGTAGATCCAGTAGTAAGACATCCAAAATGGTAGTTCATTTCCCGAATTTCCTATAAATTCCGAATCAGATAATTGAGTAGCCATAATTTCCCCCACCGGAAAAAGTGCTTTTTCCAATCCCACAAGAAAGAGAGCAAGCCCAAGCACCACATATATGCCTCCCTGAATAACCCTTTTTAAATGGGGTATGGGTTGTTTTAGAACCACCAACTGAAAAAAAATGACCAACAGTAGGATAGGTGACATATCTCTCAGTGTATGTAACAATACCCACACAAAATCCATCAAAAAGCCATCCATATTTTACCCTGTTTTAATTATACCAAAATAAACCATAGGCCATCACAAAGATCATGGGCAAAAGTGAAGCAAAGGCAATCAGGCCAAAACCATCGATTAGAGGATTTCTCCCTTTGATCACGGTGGCGAGTCCAACTCCTAAAGCTGTTACCAGAGGAACAGTAATTGTGGAGGTAGTAACTCCTCCTGCATCGTAGGCCAATCCAATGATCTCCTCGGGGGCAATAATTGTCATCAACATCACCAAAATATATCCACAGATTATCAAATAGTATAAGGGCCATCCCTTGAGAATACGCAATACCCCTATAACGACGGCCAAACCTACAGAAACTGCCACGGTTAATCGTAATCCAATGGCATATAATTTCATTGAATTTTGACTATTTTCGATCATGCCCGCTCCAGATGTTATAATGGCAGCTTCTTTTGTCACTGCAATTAAAGCCGGTTCGGCAATTGTGGTTGAAAATCCAAGCGCAAAGGCAAAAATCATCAACCACATGAGGCTTCCCTTTTTCGCAAGTGCGTAAGCCATCGTCTCTCCAATTGGAAATAAACCTATCTCTAATCCTTCAACAAACAGCATCAATCCTATAATTACAAACACGAAACCGAATATTACTTCTCCAATTTGGGGAAAGGGCTGTCGAATAACAACGATTTGAAAAAAAACCACCACCGCTATTATTGGGATCAGATCAACCAAAGCAGCTCTTAATTTCTTTAGAATGAGTAGGATATAACTTTTATACCTCATTCACTTGTGTTTTAAGTTGCACGCTGTCGATACTTCATAGAAACCTGGGACAAGAATTCTTTCAGAATCACGGGCAAGATATTGCAAAAACAAATATACCCTTGTAAACATGTTTAAACAGGGATATCTACCAATTTATACTTAAATGCATAAATTATAAGGTTGACGGTATTATAGGTATTTGTCTTCTGAAACAAACTGCTTTTGTATTTCTCAACAGTTTTTGGACTGATGTGGATTAATTCTGCGATCTGTTCATTATTGTACCCCTTACAAGTTAATTCCAGCACTTCTTTTTCCCGATCCGTAAATGAAGAAGAGGTTTGTTTTCTCTCACTTTCGGTCTTTTTCATGCTCAGGTTTTTTAAAACTACCTGAATAATTTCATCTGAAAAATAATTCCCCCCACAATGCACTTTCATAAGGGCAGACTCAAATTCTTCCGGAGTGCTGCGTTTCAACATATATCCCTCAACCCCTGCAAGCATCATC
>Ga0180435_10005393_pt1 | contig 12456 bp, 12 predicted proteins | sample SS_ome_3_FD_132467 | JGI IMG/M metagenome (GOLD analysis project Ga0180435, IMG submission 132467) | Hypersaline lake sediment archaeal communities from the Salton Sea, California, USA - SS_3_S_1 metaG | ecosystem: Environmental > Aquatic > Non-marine Saline and Alkaline > Hypersaline >... | reverse complement strand
TGCAATACCGGTCGCGGCTGCCTGACCGGCCAGTAATGACTCATGCTGAGTTCGCGATTTTTATCATCATCGCATTCGAGCACACATAATATCTCGTCTTCCGAATACTCGCCGGCTGGCTTGATCGATGCGACCCTGCCATCACAGTACGGCGGCGTCAGGCAACGTTGCAGACGTGCGTCTTCTCGCTGCACGGAACCGAACAAGGTGCCGCGCGGTGCCTGGTCGCCGACCTTTAACAGGGGACTGAAGGCATATTTCCTTGCAACCGTGTTCTGACCGATGCCGGGTTGCACATAACGCCCCTGCCCGGTTAACGGCCGTAACAAGCCGTCAAAGATATTACCCAGCAGTCCGGGGCCAAGCTTTACTGATAACGGCGAACCGGTGGCGGTGACCGGGTCGCCCGGGCGCAGCCCTGTGGTATCTTCATAGACCTGGATGACGGCCTCATCGCCATTGATGCGGATGACCTCTCCCAGCAGATGTTGTCGCCCGACTTTCACCGCCTCGTTGAGATGAAACGCCTGCCGGGTGGTCGCGCGTAGTACCGGGCCGCTTATCCAGTTGATTACTGCATGATAATCGTGTGAATCAGTCATTACGGTCATCACCCTGTTTAATGCGTGCGATCAACTCTGCTTCGATCAGCTGCCTGTGATGCAGTAATCCCTCGAGGCTGGCATCGACGACTGTTCCGTGTGCACGGATACGTATACCCGCTTCGATATCGTCTCTGGCGACCAGCTTGAGCTTTTTGCCCTTGACCGAGGTGAATTCCTTTTTGATCTGCTCAAGTTCATGTTCGTCTAGCTTCGACGGGTATTCGATATGCCAGTGTTGTGAAAGCAAGGTAGACGATGCTTTCGAGACGGCAGCGTCCAGCCATGCGCTCCTTGCCTGCGTGTCATGCCACTGCGCCAGCAAGGCCTCGCGCAACTGCGGCCAGGCAACATCGAGGATGGCCCTGTCATTCTTCTGGTTCTGCCTGCGCAACAGGGACAGGTTTCTGGCAACCGCCGATGTCACACGCACCCGGTACTTTTCGCGCAACGTAGTGACATGCCGGTGTAAGCGGGCACGCGCACGCGTATAGGCCTGGGCGAGGATCTCTCTGGCATCCTCATGTGCGTTATCACGCACCTCGGCACAACGCTTCTCGCGGCTGTCGTTGACCACGCCGAGCAGATGCTCCAGCGTTTCCTGGTTATGCGCTGATTCTGTTTCAGGCTGACTCATTCAAGCATTCCTAATTGTTTGTGAATACGCGATGCGATATCAGGCACCTGTTCAAGTTCAGGTATATCCGGTACAACCAGTACCGGCGGCTCGGTACTCGCCAGCAGGTCATCGAGTTGCTGGCTGCCCAGGCCCTTTACGACATTACTGCCGATGAGCACCAGTGACGCATGCTCGCAGGCCTGCTCCACATGATGCACGACGTTTGACAGGTCTGCCACGTACACATCGACGCCGCACAGGCGATAGCCTGCCGCCGTAACCTCATCACCGATAAATACCGCTAGTGCCATGCTTACCCGGATACGCTAGATGATCTGGTTCAGGATCAGGATCGATATGATCAGACCATAGATGGCGATACCTTCCGCCAGGCCGATGACGATCAGTGTACGTCCGAGGATTTCCGGCTTCTCTGCCATGGCGCCGATCGCCGCGCTACCGACGTTGGAAACGGCGATGCCGGCACCCAGTGCCGCCAGTCCTGTGGAAAGAGCGGCAGCGAGGTAGCCCCATGAGACTGCCTCGGGCGGAACCGTGGAAACCTTGCCGGCGGCCTCGGATGCCATCGCCGGCGACAGCCAGAATAACAGTACCGAGGTGATGCCGATGAAACCGGCATGGCCGAGCCAGAACATGAGTTTTGCCTGGTTGCTGGTTAATCTATTCATTATTTACTCCTGACAGGTAGAATTTTTAACTTGTAGTTATCCGCCGGCAGCTCTTGTCACCGGACTGCTCAACGGTTTGAATACGCGCCCCTCAGCTTTGAGGAAGCGTATGAAGAACTCGAACAGTATCAGACGTGTCGTCTGTATACTTACCACGAGTCCTTCCAGAACCATAACGATAATATTTCCCAGCAGCAGGATCATGCCCGCCAGCAGGAATGAAGAGGTGCTGTCCGCCATGATGTTGAAGGCCAGTGACAGACCGGCATGCGCCAGCGCAAAAGCGCCGACACGCACGAACGAAACCGTATTGAGCACAAGCTGCATCATGACCTCGATCAGCGACGCCAGTGAGACCAGTACCGGCATGATCCTGCCGCCGGCGAGCAACAGATGGCCGATGAGATACCAGGTCAGCGCACTGGCAATGATCACGCTGCTGGTACCTGCATCGAGGAAGAAAGCCGCGATGAGTCCAAGGTAAAGCACGACTACCGGCGCATCGACATGTAACCAGCGCAACCATTCGCCACGCCAGTTTGACTCGATGGCATTGAGCAGCATGCCGGTAAGAATGATCAGCACGCCCGCAACCAGCGGCACCGCGAGCACAGGCAATGGATCGACGATGGGATGCACCCAGAGCGCCGGGATCAGGTCCTCTCGCCCGAACATACTGCCGAATAAAAAACCGAACAGCATCGCCGATGCGCCATTCACCACCAGGATGCGTAACAACGGCCAGCGCTTTTGCAGCAACAAACCGGCGAGCATGAGCACGAAACCCTGGCCAACGTCACCGAACATATAGCCGAACAGAAGTGGCGCCAGTACGGCCAGGATACTGCTCGGGTCCGCTTCATTGCCGCCGGGTGTACCCAGCATGCTGGCGAACAGTTCAAACGGTTTTGCCCAGCGTGGGTTGTTCATCATCATCGGTGGCTGCATGCCCTCGGGACTGTCAGGAAAGTGCAGGATGGCATTGCTGCTGTTCAGCTCAAGCGCGTCACGCAGTTTCCGGCCGCTGACATCACTGGTCCAGCCGGTTATCCAGGCAAAATTCTTCGAGGCGGGCAGCTCGGAAACATTGTTTAGAAACCACTCCATGCGATGCATCTCGCCCAGTGCCTGGGCCAGATGATAGCGTAGTGAAAGATCAGCTATTTCCTTTTCAAGCTTGTCGGCGAGCGTCTCCAGCTTTGACAGCTTGTCGGATACAGAACGCTGCGCATCCTCTATTCGAGACGGCAACTGTGGCATGTGTATCGGCGTGTACTTCTTCATCGCCAGCTCTGCAGACAATGCATCGAGCTCATCCAGCGAGCCGACAAACAAAGCATAACCATGCGCGGCGCCTGCATACTCCTTCCACAACACTGTGGCAGGGACATTTTCCATCCTGCGTTTTGAAGGCAGTAAAAAAAGCCGGGCCGTCAATGTCGGACCACTCGTGGTAAGCAACTCGAAATCCAGTGCTGAGCGCTGTTCATCAGCCATGAAGTGCTGTACCAGCCTCAGGTCGGCAAGCCGACTTCGAACGAGCTCGAGTCGCTGTATCCTGGAGCGGGCCTGCTTTTCCCAGTCAGCGAGACAGACCATAGCCATGTCGACAATATCGCCAGCACTGCCGGTAAACGGACTCATGCCCGTGTCCGGGGCGGGCCAGAAAGGAAGATACTGACGCCTGAGACCGGCGAATTCATGCAGACGCGCCTGCAGGTCCTGAAGATCCAGCTCCTCTTGCCTGTGCTCATGCAACTCGAGCTCGATAGTGCCGGTATGTGCCAGTGCCTGCAGTGTGTCGCTGACTTCATCATGCGTCAACAGCAGCTCGAACCAGACAGTCTGTGCCGGACGAAGACTCATATCGGCAAGTCCTCTGCGTGCAACCGGGTATCGGCAAAGAAATGGCGTTGTATCAGATCGCTGCGTATGCGGTGCAAGTCGATCATGATGATGGCCAGGTATGCAAACACGCTGGCGGGTTGAAACGCATGACGACGAAAGATCCGGCGAAACTGGTTCGATATGGCATCATAGTCAGCCGCTGGTACATCGTCCCGGCTGTGGGTATGGGTCTGCGACAGGATCAGCTGATCTATCAGCCGTTCAAGATCCCTGAACCCACGATCATGGTATTTTGACCGTGGACGGATCCTGTGCCATTCACGCATCCAGCCTTCGAGCAGCGTCCCCTCCCGGTGCAGGGCATCGACCAGAGATGCACAACCCGCCTCTCGCATGGCCTGGATACGCACATCGTTTTCGCCGTTGGTGAAATCTGCCAGCGCAGGATCTTTCTTCATCCAGTCCAGGGGTATACCACCGGTTGCAAGGTATTGCATGGCCGGCAGATCGTGTATCCGCTTTAGCCAGTGCAATGGCCTTCGCCAGCTGGCAGGTACCCAGTTGGCAACTTCATCGATATGACCCCGGTATTTCTGGCGCAAAGTCAGTTCGATCTCATGACTGCTGTGGGTGGCACTGATGCCCAGTATCCAGTGTCGCAGGGGCGTCTGTTGTGCCGTCTGCAGATAGCTGCCCAGATCGTGAATATTCTGCAGCTTCAGCCAGACAGCCGCATCCGCACGACTACCGTAACGCGATTGAATACGCGCCTGTGCGTATGCCATACCCGCAATACCGGTCATGAATCTTCGTCTGCTCCGGTGTTGGAAGAATCAGCCTGACAGAGCTCGATGGCCAGCTGCTCGATCACAGTCTGCAGCGTTTTTTCGCTAACGTTCTGCTCGACATCCTGCTCGAGTCTGACTTCGCCCTCTTTCTCGATAGATCTGATCAACTGATCGAGCTTGTGACCATGCCGCATCTCCATATTGGTAATACGCTGATCGGTTCGCGACTCGATTTCCTTCGCCCTGAGCTGGGCATGCTGAATGATCTGATGTGCCTCATCTTCGCAGTCACGAACTGCATTCTCTGCATCACGTTCGGCCTGTAACACCTGCCTGATCGCCGCCTCCGCATCATTGGATACTTTGTTGTCAGCGCGCTTCATATACACCCCACATTCAAGGCTCGCGGCCTTTATCACGGACGAAATTCAACCGATTCCTGATGATCAGGATAATCTATAAACTTACTACATAACGGTGACAGGACTGTTACATATATTATGCTTATTAAATGATAACAATCAGATATAACAAACCCGCTTTCTGTGATTCCTGGTTTCTGTGATTCCTGGTTTCTGTGACACTGATTTCGTTAACCCCCGGGGACAAAGGTTAACACTATATCTTTGTCTGTAACGTCGAAAATGCGGCTATAGACAGCTGTTTGTTCTGTAACATCCTGATGATGCTGATCTGGCGACAAGGCGGGAATCGGTGAATTCTCAACTTTTCTTGCAATACTTTTCTTGCAATATCAAATACTCTTAGGCCACGAAGCCTTATCCACCCTTACATCGGTACTGTCCAATAGCGGAGCCGCATCGAGATCAGTCGCATTCATCATGTCAGATACACGTTGTAGTGAAGACAGGATGAGTGACTGCTCCCAACCCTCCAGTTGATTAAAAGAGCGAATAAATGATTCCTGCATCAGTTTAGGGGCATTCTCCAGCGCCTTCTCGCCAGCTTCGGTAAGAGTCAGGATAACCTTACGCTTGTCGTCAGCACTGCGTTCGCGTTTAAGCAGACCTTTACGCTCCAGCCTGTCCAGGATAGTAGTGACTGTCGCCTGACTGAGACTCACCTCCCTGGCGATGACGCCTGAGGTTATCTCTCCATGGGCTCCTGTAAGCCGCATTACTAATAATTGTGGTCCAGTTAGCCCGGATTCACGCTCCATTTTCTTAGAGTGCAAATCAATTGCCCGAATAATTCGGCGCAGAGAAACCAGTACCTGATCATATGTCTCCATCAATGAAGCCTCGTATTTCCGTTAGTTATGAACTGATCTTGCAGTTCTTATGCCTTAAAATGCCACTTCTCGCGATATCAACTATACGCGATTTCAGCTATATTTGCCTTGTTTTGCTTACTGTGCTAAAGTTTAGCGCACTAACCAATAACAAGCAATCAGAGACAAATGTCTGCTACTAAAGATGAGATTCACATACGGAAACCCCTGGCCAGCGACGGCTATGACATCCACCAGTTAATCAGCAACAGCCCTCCCCTCGATCTGAACTCCGTCTACAGCTATTACCTGCTGAGTGAGCATTTCAGCGATACCTGTGTTGTTGCAGAGGCCGACGGCAAGCTGGTCGGTTTCATTTCTGCCTATCGCATTCCGCAACGCCCGCAAACACTGTTCATCTGGCAGATTGTGGTTGATCAGGCACAGCGAGGTAAGCGTATTGCCTGGCGAATGCTCGAGTCACTGTTACAGCGCTATCAGCAGGACGAGGTACGACAGGTCGAGGCAACAGTGAATCCGGGTAATGCTGCATCACGTGGCTTATTCGAGCACCTGGCCGCAGCACACGGCTCTTCGCTGCAAGAAGAGACCTTTCTTGAGTCTACTGCTTTCGGCCCTGAAGGTGATCATGAAAGCGAGATCCTGTTACGGGTACCGCTCAACAAACAGAATTCATAATTACTGGAGTATTAAACAATGCGTATTTTTGAAGAAATGGAATCCGAAGTTCGCGGCTATGTTCGCGCCTTCCCTGCAGTTTTTGACACTGCTAAAGGCGCCTTCCTGTATGACGAACAAGGCAATGAATACATCGATTTTTTTGCCGGCGCCGGCACCCTGAACTACGGGCACAACAACCCGCTGATCAGCGAGGCACTCATCGAGTATCTGCAGCGTGGCGGTATCGTCCATGCCCTCGATAAGGCAACTGTGTCGAAGAAGAACTTCCTGCAGAAGTTTCGTGACACCATCCTGGCACCACGCAATCTGGAGTACAAAGTACAGTTTACCGGCCCCACTGGTACCAATGCCGTGGAGACCGCATTGAAGCTGGCACGCATGGTCAAGCGTCGCTCCAACATCATCGCCTTCACCAATGGTTATCATGGTCTGACTATGGGTGCACTTGCGGTAACCGGTAACGACTTCTACCGTGATGAATCCTACGGCGCTCGCAACAATGCGGACTCAGTTCCATTTGACGGCTACTTCGGAGATGACGTCAACACTATCGATTACCTGCGCAAGTTCCTGGAGGATGGTTCCAGTGGAATCGATCTGCCAGCGGCGATTATCGTTGAGACAATACAGGGCGAGGGAGGCATCAACGTTGCTTCCGCTCAGTGGTTACGTGACCTGGAACAACTATGCCGCGATATGGACATCCTGCTGATTGTTGACGATATCCAGATGGGCAACGGGCGCACCGGTAGCTTTTTCAGTTTCGAGGAGGCTGGTATCAAACCCGATATGGTAACTCTATCCAAGTCAATCGGTGGCGGCCTGCCGATGGCAATACTTTTGATGCGTCCGGAACTGGATCAATGGCAACCTGGCGAGCACACCGGCACCTTCCGTGGCAATAACCTCGCCTTTGTCGCCGCAACCAAGGCGCTGAGCTACTGGGACAACAATGACTTTGCCGATTCCATCAAGTACAAGGGACAGATCATGGAGGAGGAACTCTCAAAGATCGTCGACAAGTACAAGGGGCAACTGGACATCGAGCTTCGTGGCCGTGGCATGGTGTGGGGGCTGGATATCAAGCGCCCCGGTTTTGCCGGTGAGGTATCTGCCGAGGCCTTTGCCAATAAACTTGTAATCGAGTTAGCAGGAGCCGATGACAACGTAGTCAAGTTCCTCCCCTGCCTCGTGATTGAAGAGGAAACACTGCGCGAGGGTATCGATATTATTGACAAGGCAATCGGTGATTTGCTGGCGCGCAAGGAGGCGGCCATAAAAGGAGATATCGCGGTATGATTGTACGCACACTCGAACAGATCATCGGCACCGAACGTGAGGTGCATAGCAAGAACGGGAACTGGGTCAGCCGTCGCTTTGTGCTCGATGACGATGCGGCAGGTTTCTCCTTCCACGAGACCATTATCAAGGCGGGCAGCGAAACCCACATCTGGTACAAGCACCATATCGAGGCGGTCTACTGTGTCGCTGGTGAAGGCGAGATCGAGGACCTGAAAACCGGCGAAGTACACCCTGTCAAGGATGGCACTCTCTACCTGCTCAACGATAATGACGAGCACCTGTTGCGTGGCGGCAGTAGCGACATGCGATTGATCTGCGCCTTCAATCCGCCTGTCACCGGTCGTGAGACACATGATGAAGATGGTGCCTATGTGCCTCACCCCAGAGCAGCACAATGGACAAAAGTACGTGAAAATAACCCAGGCTGAAAGACAGGAGAACAGACAATGAGTCATACCGTCGAGAAGATTGGCGGCACTTCAATGAGTAACTATCCGGCAGTGCGCGACAACATCATCATTGGCGATCGCGGCAGTGATGATTACTATCAGCGTATCTTTGTAGTCTCTGCTTATGGTGGCGTCACCAACTTGTTACTGGAGCATAAAAAGACCGATCAACCAGGTATCTACGCCCTGTTTACCGATGCTGATGATGAGCAAGCCTGGCGCAAGGCAGTTGATTCACTGCGAGAAGCACTGCATGCCATTAACAGGAAACTGTATACGGATGATGAGCTGCTGGAAGCCGCTGACAGTTTTATCGATCAGCGTATAGATGGTGCAGAAACAGTATTGGACAACCTGCGCAATCTGTGTGAACACGGTCACTTCAAACTCGATGATCACCTGCTCACTGTCAGGGAGATGCTTACCAGTATCGGGGAGGTACACAGCGCCTGGAATACTACCCAGCTATTGCGGAGTGATGGTATTAATGCCCGCTTTGTTGACCTCTCCGGCTGGAAAGCCGATACGACCTTACCGCTTGATCAGGTTATCAGCACAGCCTTTACAGATATCGACCTGTCAAATGAGTTACCCATCGTTACAGGTTATGCGCATTGCGAGGAAGGTCTGATGGCCAGTTTTGATCGTGGCTATAGCGAGATGACCTTCAGCCGGATTGCCGTGATAACCGGAGCCAGCGAAGCGATTATTCATAAAGAGTACCATCTCAGCAGCGCCGATCCGGGTATTGTCGGTGAAGACGAAATCGTACCCATTGGTCGCACCAACTACGACGTAGCAGATCAGCTGGCCAACCTGGGAATGGAGGCAATACACCCACGTGCCGCCAAGGGACTACGGCAGAGCGCCATACCGCTGCGCGTGAAGAACACTTTCGAGCCCGAACACAGCGGAACACTGATTACCGGAGACTATATCAGCGCTACCCCGTGTGTCGAGATCATCGCAGGCCGACGCCACCTGCACGCAATCGAACTGTTCGATCAGGACATGGTTGGTATGCTGGGTGAATACGAGAAGACATTGCTGGATATCTTCCGGCGCTTCCGTGCCACGGTCGTTTCCAAGGACACCAATGCCAATACTGTAACTCATTATCTTGGCTGTAACCTGAAGACCGTCAAGCGCATAATTAAAGCGATAAAAGAACAACTTCCCGGCAGCGAGGTTGAACACCGTAAGGTTTCCATGGTGTCTGCCATTGGCAGCGACATGCAGGTACCGGGAATATTAGCCAGGGCGGTTTCGGCGCTTGCGGAAAGCAATATCAGTATTCTCGCCATGCATCAGTCGATGCGCCAGGTTGATATGCAGTTCATCGTTGATGAAACAGACTACAACAGTGCCGTCATCAGCCTGCACAAGCGCCTCATCAAACCGTATGACTACGGGACTGCGATATGCGTTGCCTGACAGCGATACTACTGCTTGTCACAGTACTACCATCGCAAGCAGCAGCACCGGATGACAAGCAAGCTTCGCAAGCTGTCAATGCGCTGCAGGAGCCACTGTACAATCCATTTGTCGAGCGATACATGCTTGACGAAGTCAAGGCACTGCGCACTGAATTACAGGCGCAACGCGCCGAGTTCACAGAGAAATATACCCGTGTGCAACTGGAGAATACAGACAGGGCTGTCAATTATGCCACCAGTACAGTAAACAATATCTTTTACATAATAGCCGCGGCCGCCTCGATATTCGCCCTGGTCGGCTGGAGTTCGATGCGTGACATTCGCGGCAAGCTGAACGAGGTGATGGATAAAAAGGTAGCTACTATCTCCGAGGAGTATGAGAAACGGTTCTATGAACTGGAATTACAACTGAAAGATCGAACCGAGCGCATCGTTTCTGCCCAGGAAGAGATATCACGTACCAACACCATTCACTCGCTGTGGATGCGAGCCGGTCTGGAGGCTACACCGCAGTCGAAGATTGAAGTCCTGGATCAGATACTGGAACTGCACGGTGATGATATTGAAGCACTGACCTACAAGGCCGATGCAGTCCTGGAACTCGATGAACCGGAATGGGCGCTAAACCTCTGTGATAAGGCACTGACTCTAAACCCGGAATATGCTTACGCTCATTACCAGCGTGCCTGTGCAAACGCGACACTCGGTCAACTGGATGCTGCAATGGTTGATCTAAAGCAGGCGGTTGAGCTCTCCTCGACCTATCTGGACGAGGCCCGCAGCGACAGCAGCCTGATCAACCTACGTAAATCGGGTCGCATTGATTCCTTGCTCGAGGGCGAATCAGGGCGGCCAAACTCTGGCCAGCCAAACTCTGGCCAGAAGTCATAATTGATTTGTTATCATCAAAATATAAGCTGATGCCCATTCGGTTCTGATCCCTGGACTGCCTGAAAACAAGCGTTTGATCCCGGGGCATCAGATACTGGCAACTTGAATCACTGAAAGACCTGCATCTGATCCAGGTCTTTTTGCTTTGCAATGTAAAAAGGGCCGGCAAATGCCGGCCCTCGCCTCTCACGCTTCATCCGTGACGGATGATCTGCATCTAATCATGATGACCATGATGTCTGGCTTGCCGGTGATCCTGGTCACCGATACTGCCGCTGAAAAACATCGGACCAGCACCCTGTGGTGGCTGGACGAATGTCGGGTCATAGGCGGGCACGGGAGCCGGAACCACCGGGTTACCGGCAACAGACGAGTCGACCGTGCTGATACGACCGACTCCGAACTCGGCTTCCGTGACCATGCCATAATCATCGAGGTAGCGTCTGACCATCTGCACGGGATGCACGAACCTGTACGGTGCCACACGTTTGACCAGTTGCGGGCCGGGTATCACCGGATCCACCAGACTGATCTCACTGCTGTAGTCATCGGCATCGGCGAGCTCGAAGAACAGATGGTTGGCGCCACCGCCGGTACGGCAGACACGGTCGATGGCATCACCGTGTGCATAGCAGGAAGCGAACACATAGCGTTTGCTGCCATCCAGCTTCGCGCCACCGATCTCGGTCTCGACGATACGGCCACCGGAGCTGCTGAACGGGCGGTTATCGAGGTCGATCTTCTGTGTCGTGTTCGAGATACCCAGGTACCAGCCGCCACGCTGCTGGAACGGATTGCGATCGAATACCGCTGCAAGGATCTCGTTCATGCTCTTCTCAAGCGCCTGACCGGAGAAATCAGCCACGTTGACCGCCGGACCGATCGGGTACCAGGTATACAGGTCACGCAGGGTGATATCCGTATCGGGCAGTACCGCGTTACCGAAGCGGAAACCATTGCTCATCGACAGGTCGACACCGGTCCAGCCATAGGGGTTGCCACCGATGGCACCATCTGCAACATCACGGATCGCATCGGCGAGGAAGTTATTCAGCGTATCTTCCAGTACATGATGCCTGAGCAACAAAGTATCTGTATGACCGACGACGGTATCCAGGTCGTCGAGTAACTGGTGACCGCGTTCACCGTCAGCGCCACAGCCGGGATTACAGAATGCGCCTGGCATGAAGGTATGACGTGATACCAGGCCATCTTCACCGGCGATAAAGTCTTCTTCGATCGCAGCCACGACTGCAGCCATGTCTTCATCTTCAGGTACGCTCTCATCCACCGGTATTGCCTGCCATGAGAAGTCGACGACCTTGTCGCCACCCATCTTCAGGTCGAGCCGGCCGACATACATATCACGATTGGTCTCTACCACGATGGTACCGCCACGTGCCAGACGATTGATCTGCCTGCCGCTCAGTGGCCGATCCGGGTCGACACGGGTAACGCCTTTGCTGTCTGCGATCAGGGCACCGGTAGTCACCTCATGCGTATGTGCAGAATACATCACATCGATATCGCTGAAGCTCTGTGCGATCTTGATGTTCTGCGACATACCCAGTTCTGACTGCACGACGATGACATCCGCGCCTTCGGCCTTCACTTCATCGATGATGCCGGGCAGTTCCTCGACACCCTGGGTGAAACGCAGACCGATGTTGAACACATCTGCCTGTTGCGGCACGATGGAAGCAGTGATACCGATAACGGCTACTTTTACACCGCCACGGTCGATGATCTTGTAGGGGTCGAGCACGCGTTTACCGATCAGCGGTGCCGGAATCGGTGCCGCGTTATACAGGTTCACCGCAACCGACGGGAAGTTCGCCTTGATGATACCTGCGCTCTCGACACAGTCGCTGTCCGAGCAGTCTTCATAGCCAGCCATCA
>Ga0180435_10005388_pt1 | contig 12466 bp, 6 predicted proteins | sample SS_ome_3_FD_132467 | JGI IMG/M metagenome (GOLD analysis project Ga0180435, IMG submission 132467) | Hypersaline lake sediment archaeal communities from the Salton Sea, California, USA - SS_3_S_1 metaG | ecosystem: Environmental > Aquatic > Non-marine Saline and Alkaline > Hypersaline > Sediment... | reverse complement strand
GGACAGGCTCTTGACCTGTGAGCCCTCCGGGATGTCCAACAGGCCGTAGCACAGGTGGTTGGCGCTGGTTCCCTGGGCGGTGTCCAGGCCGAGGTCGCGGCACAGGCGCAGGAAGAGCCCGAGGTCGCTGTCACGGTGGCCGGCTGATTCCGCCAGCCAGGCATCCATGTCCGCCACGCTGTTAACCGCGGCCCAGCGTTCAACGCTGCAGCCGAGGATCCGCCGTTCATACCATTCGCGGTAGTTCTGGAGCAGGTGCGAACACTGGGCGATCACGCCGGTGGTCGGTGAGGAGGTCACGCCACCGGGGATCATGTAGGTCGAGTGCGGCCACTGTCCACCCAGCAGCGCGATGATCTCGATCACGCGCTTGGTTTCGTTGATGGCGTCGATGACCGCCTCGCCCTTGAACGGTTCATAGCGCCGCAGTGCCTCGTCATACAGCGGCTGGCCGGCATAGGCCGGGTTGGCGAAGTCGACCATGAACATCAGGATCCCATGGCGGATATCGCTTTGGACCTGCTCGGCCATCAGGGTCAGGTTGCGGATCAGCTGCGCATTTGGTGGTGGCGTGACCTTTGCCACGTCCTCCAGCGCCTTGACCGCAGCGAGCAGGTGGGCAGTTCCGCAGATCCCGCAGATCCGCGGCGTGATCACCAGCCCGTCACGGGCTCCCCGGCCCCGGAGCATGTTCTCAATCCCCCGGTACATGATCCCCGCACTCCAGGCGTCGGTGACAACCCCGTCGGTAACTTCGACCCGGATCTCCAGGTCACCTTCGACGCGGTTAAGGGGTACTTCGATTATCTTGCCGTTTGGTTTGGCCATCGTTATACCTTCGTCTTCCTGCCCTTCAGCCGTTCGGGGGCGGCGGCCGCGGCCATGCTCTTGTAAGCCATGTAGTGCGCACGGTCGACGCCGTCGGGCAGGTTGAAGGGCAGTCCCTCGATGTTCGGTGTTTCGAAGAACGGTGTCTGTTGCGGGAAGACCGGGTTGACGCATCCGAAACAAGGGACACCGACCCGTGTCTTGCAACTGCGCCGGTTCCAGAGCAGCTTGTTGCAGGGGCCATAGGCCAGGGGGCCCTGGCAGCCGAGGTGGAAGAACAGGCAGCCCTTCTCACCGAAGTCGAGTTCCTCGATCCGGTATTCGTGGTACTCATTGCGGGTGCAGCCCTGGTGGACCAGCATTCCGAACCACTCCAGGGGCCGGTTGAACTCGTCAAGGTCCAGATCCGCCTCATGTGTCAGGGCGGTCAGTGCGCCCACCACCACATCAGGGTGGCAAGGGCAGCCCGGCAGGTTGATCACGGGCAGCCCGGCGGCGGACCGGTAGTCCGTACCGAGGAACCCGCCCGGGGCGTCCTTGGTGAACTGCAGCCCCTTGGCGTCGATCCCGCAGTCAGCGCTGATCCCGCCGAAACTGGCACAGGTGCCGACGGCGATAGTATGCCGGGCTTTCCCGGAAAGTGTGCGGATCAACTCCATTTTGGGGTTGCCGTGGAAATGCTCATAGCCGCCGGAGCCCTCCGGGCCGGTGATCACCGCACCCTCGACACAGAAGTAGTCCAGGGTTTGGCTGCCGGTTGCCAGCCGCTCCAGCATATCAGCGTGGTGCTTGTATGAGCTGTTGGAAAGTGATGGGTGCCAGAGCAGTTCAATGTCCAGCATGCCGAACGCCTCCAGCATGCTGGGTGATTCAGCGTTGAGCAGTGACATCGAGTCACCCCCGCAGCCGCCGCACTGGAGCCAATATAGGGTCGCTGGCATCAACCACCTCCTTGGTTGGGTTCCCACCCTGCCAACCAGCCAAGCAAGCGGTTGGTTATGATCTTTTGTCCGGATACCCTGTTATATTAAATAGCAAGATCCGGGTCGTGGGGATAAGTTGATTAAAATTTTAACTTTTTTCCAGGCAACTATGCCTGGTGCAGGGTCCAGGAGTTGGCATAGCCTTGGTCTAAGTAAGGTCAGCTGTCGTTAGTTTTCACTAGATAGCTTCTTTAATATCTCCCCGCGTTCTTCGCTGGGCCTGATTACGCCCGGGCGTGTGAACTGGACGGCGGAGGTCGGGCAGGCCGGCAGGCAGTCGCCGCAGCTGAAGCAATCCGCCGGCAGGGCCTTGCCGGTCAGGATACCCTCCATCGCTTGAGAGGGGCAGGCCTTTGTACAGGCCCGGCAGGCCGTGCACCTGCCATAGTCGACGCGGATTTTCCAGAAGCTCAGCCTTTCGAACAACCAGGAAACCAGCCCGAAGGGGCAGAACAGGTTGCACCAGGGGCGGTAGGTGAACAGTGCGGCCACCAGGATTATCACAAGGAAAGCCCCGCCCACCCAGCCAAGGTGCGCCGGCTTGAAGACCTTGAACGGGTCGATCAGGCCGATCAGGTCGAAGGCCCAGATAAATGCGGCCAGCGTCAGGGCGGCAAATGTGAGGATGCGTACTGTGTTCGTCAGGACGAAGGGCAGCTTGATTACCGGTAATGCGCTCCGGCCGGTTTTTCCCGGCCGGTTAAGCCGGTGGATGAATTCCTGCAGAGTTCCGAACTGGCACCCCCAGGAGCAGATGAACTTGTTGGCGATGACGACCAGCAACAGGAATACACCGAGTGCGATTATCCGGGGAGCGAATACTGCCCGGTGGATCCCGAAGAGCGTGACCGCGTCTTTCACCGTCCCCATCGGGCTCGGGTCGCTGCCGAGGATAATGCCGAAGATCGCGACGGCGCTGCCCAGCATGACGAGCCGCAGCCGCGGGGTGAGCCCCCCACGGGCGAGGATAACCAGCGGGACGATCAGCAAGATGATCCACAGGCCGAACTTCAGGAAGATTCGCTTGAAATCCTTGCTCTCCCGCTCGGCTTTCAATGCGAGTGTCCGGCCGATTGCGGCCGCTGCCTCGGTGGGCTCGATGCCCAGTTCGGCAAGCGTGCGCTGGGCGGATTCCTGCGGATTGACCTGCAGTGACTTACCCACGAGTTTCGGGGCCAGCTCCGGTTCCCCCGGCAACAATGGCTGGACCTGCTTGACCACTTGGCCGACCGTCATCTGGGGCCCGAATGCCAGGGAACTGGTATCAGGCAGTTCCTCGGCGGGTGTGCTCCATACCATCCGCAACCAGAGCGAGGTACCAATCACGACAGCCAGCGTCAGCAGGAACCACAGCAGTGAGGCAATCACCTTCGGCTTTGATGAAGACACAGCAGGCATCGGCCACTCCTCGATAATCTAAGTGAGATATCAATACCATATACCCTAGGTTAGATGTATAACATCTAGCGGCCCAACATGCCCGGTTATCGGGTTCTGATCTGACGCTGTGGGATTCCGGTCCGCCCAGCTTTGACTAAGCTATCCCCCGAGTTTCCCCTGGATGTGCTTGACCACCGCGCAGTGTTCCTCCTGCGGACTGAACAGGATTACCTCGCTTTTCGCTTCAGCGCGGACGGTGTGCCCCGGCGGCCAGTAAAACAGGTCACCGCCGTTGACGGTTTCCGCGGTGCCGTCCGAGTACGTGACGACGAGCCGGCCTTCGGCCATGTAACCCCAGTGCGGGGACTGGCACATATTGCCCTCCAACCCGTGGAGCAGCTCGGTGATGTCGGTGCCTTCGCCAAAGGAGAAGTATTCACCGGCCATCTTCGAGTAACCGCTGGCGTCACCGAACTCCAGGGCCTGGCGCGCGGTTGCGCCGGGTACGTCGATCTTGACCGGTACATCGTTTTTCGCAATCCTCATCAGTATCCTCCGTGCGATATTCCCATCAGTAGCCATGCCGGGACTCAGTATCTCCGCCCTGTCGACGGTGGCCGGCAAGTGGCCGCAATGATACCATGTCTCAATACGACCAGAGGCAAACTCAAGGGTTTCCGATGCAACGGAGGCCAACTGACCTACGGTCCCGGCACCTCCGCCGGTTCCAGCCAGTCATGGCCGGCCGGGTCGACTGACCAGTTGGCGAAGACCTGGGTGAAGTATGCGTAGTAGCCCTCCGGGTCACCGGTGTGGTAGTACACGCCGATGCCGATATGGGTGACATCCGGGTTGAGCATGTTCGCCCGGTGGCCGGGGCTGTTCATCCACCATGCCACCGCCCCCGCCGCGCTGTCCTCCACCGGGTCCTTGCGCCCGGCGTAGATGTTCTCGGCATGGACGAAGGCGCCGGTGGTATAGGGTGGCCGGTTGACCGCATCGAGGCGGTCGGTGTAGGCCATCCCGTAGAGGTTATCGTGGGAGAAATACCCCTGGAGCGCCATGTCCCGGGCGTGGGCCTGGGCGACCAATTCGAGGTGCGGGTCGAGGGTCAGCGGGTTGAGCCCGGAGAGAGCGCGATGCTGGTTGGTGATCGTCAGGACCTCGTCCGCCCAGGCGCTCAGCGCCGGGCTCTGGAAACAGCGGTCGGAATCCTGCCAGGGGGGCAGCACGCGGTAGCAGTTGAGCAGCCACTTGCGGGCCGCACTGTCACCGGGCGAGCTGTAGTCGGTGAAGGTTTCCACCGGTGGCTCACTGAACCCAGCCGCGCTGAACGTCACGTCCAGGGTATAGTCGGAGTATCCATCGTAAGCCTGGACGGCTATCAGGAACGTACCACCGGAGTTGATCGTGGCATTGATCTCCTCAGTGCTGCCCGTGCCAAGGCTGCTGAGCAGCGTGTCGCCGGCGGTGTTGAGCAGGTAAAGGTCGAGGTCGGCGGTGGTGCCGTTGAAGTTCAGGACGATATCCACATCCTGGCCGGTTTCCGCGGTGAAGCTGAAGAGGTCATCGCTATCGCCATCGTAGCCGCTGTAGCCGGGGCCGTTGCCGAGGCTGCCCTGGAACCCGCTGACGTTCCCGGCGGGCAGCGCCTGCGGAGTGGAGTAGGTGTCGTTGTCTTCACGCTCGTCGTAGGTCGGGTCGGTTCCGCCGGAGCTGGTGGTCAGCGCCGTGACGCGGTAGGCCGTGCCCGCCGCCTGGCCGGTGAGTTGCGCGGTGAACGTCACATCGGCCTGTCCCGGGGCACGCACGCCCTGGCTGAAGGGGACCTCGGTCAGTACTGACCAGGAAGATGGGTTGCTCGGAGCAGTGCTGCTCTGGATCTCATAGCCGGTAACGATGCTGCCGAAGTTCTGGCCGACCGGGGTCAGGTCGGAGACACTGACCAGGCCGTTGTTGTCGCCGTCAGCCGCCCGGGCGATAGCCCAGTTCGGCGAGGCGCTGGTGGCATTGTAGTACTGCCCGACCGGGCTGATGTCGGAAACCGTGACCTGGCTGTTGCGGTCATAGTCACCGAGGTGGCGGTAGGTCCAGGTAAGCTGCATCGTCCCGCCGCCGAGGTCGCTGACGTTCAGGTCATCGATCTCGATACCCATTCCAGCCGATGCCTGCTTGACGGTGAGGTTCACCAGGCCATCAGCAATCATCTCGGCGAATGCAGATTTCAAGCCGTTGAAAACCGCTGGGTCGGTACCCGTGGGTGCCGTCAGTGCGTTAAGTTTGGCCAGGGCGGTGCATTGCGCGGGGCTCAGCCCATCCTGCAGCGGGGACGCCGCGACGGGTTTGGTGCCGGTCGAACAGGACTGGAGCAGGCAGGCCAGAATGATGAAAACGAGACACGTGCTGGTACGGCGCATGGTTACCTCCGGCGGAAAGCAACACCGCGCAGCTCTCCACCCGGTTGTCGTCAAAATGCAAACGGCCCCGGACGCTACCTGCACTACCAGGGGTTCAAGGCCTGTGCTTTGATTGTAGCAGCGGTGAATCAGTCACAGCTGCTTCCGCTACACCCTTATACCCACATGCTAGAATCGGGGCGTTAAGCTGTTTTCCAACTGCATTTGTGTCCGGTGAACTGAGGCTGGGACACACCTCAAGTGCCTTGATGGGGCCAGTTCCCCATCCCGACGGAAATAAAACATCAGCAACTGAAAAATGGCCCAGGGACAACCGCCCTGATGCTTGGTGCAGATAGGAGCTACGGATGCATGCGATTGATTATGTGCTGTTCGGTGTCTACATGCTGGCTGTCCTCGGAGTCGGTTTCTACTTCTACCGTAAAAACAAGACCGCTGATGACTACTATGTCGGTGGCCGGAGCATCAGTTCGACCCACGTCGGCCTGAGTGTTGTCGCCACAGATGTCGGCGGTGGGTTCTCGATCGGCCTGGGCGGGGTCGGGTTCGTCATGGGCCTCAGCGGCAGCTGGTTGCTGTTCACCGGACTGGTCGGCGCCTGGCTGGCCGCCGTGCTGATCATCCCGAAGATCAAGACGATGGACATGCAGCACGGCCTGCTGACCTACCCGGACTTCCTCAGGCTGCGTTACGGTACCAATGTCGCGTTGCTCGCCGCCCTGATCAGCGGGATCGGCTACATGGGCTTCACCGGAGCCCAGACCCTGGCCGGGGCGAAGCTCGCCAGCGCGACGATCTTCACCCAGGACATCCTCGGCCTGACACCCCTGCAGTTCTCGCTCTACGCAATTGGCATCTTCACGATCATCTATACCGCGGTCGGTGGCCTCAAGGCGGTAATCCACACCGACAGCATCCAGTGGGGCGTGCTGCTCTTCGGGCTGATCTTCCTCGGCATTCCCTTCGCCTTAAAGGAGATCGGCGGATTTGCGGCACTCAAAGCCGCGGTGCCGCCGGAGTTCTTCACGCTCAACAACGTCGACGGCGGCTGGGTGACCTTCTTCAACTGGATGATCACGATCATCCCGATCTGGCTGATCGGCATGACGCTCTACCAGCGGGTCTATGCGACAAAGAACGTCAAGGAGGCCCAGAAGGCCTGGTACATCGCCGGGCTGTTCGAGTACCCGGTGATGGCCTTCGCCGGCGTCTTCCTCGGGATGTGCGCCTCGGTGATCTTTCCAGCAGTCGACTCCGAGATGGGCCTGCCGCTTTTAATCCGCGAGGCGCTGCCGATCGGCGTGACCGGTATCGTGATCGCCGCCTACTTCAGTGCGATCATGTCCACGGCGGACAGCTGCCTGATGGCCTCCAGCGGCAACTTCGTCAACGATTTTCTCCAGCGCTTCTGGCTCAAGAACTCCCCCCACAAGGTGATCGTCCGCATCTCCCAGGTCGCGACTTTGCTGATCGGGATATCGGCGATCGTGATCGCCGGGCAGTTCACAAAGGTCCTTGACGCGATGCTCTACGCCTACGGTTTCATGGTCGGCGGGTTGTTCATCCCGACACTCGGCGCGTTCTTCTGGAAACGCTCCAGCAGTTGGGGGGCATTCCTCGGCATGCTCGCCGGTGGTGGTGTGACCGTCACGCTGTACATCATGGACAAGGCGGGGAAACTCGGCGGTTTCCTGGGTGAGACAGCCCTGGACCTGAGTATCTTCGGGATCATCGCTTCCATTGTGGTCTTCGTCATCTGTTCACTGCTGATACCGGACCGGACCCTTCCCGCGGGAGCCGTTGGTGACACACCGGGTGAAACGGAAACGGCGGAGGCCTGAGCCCCCGCCGTTGATTAACTGCATGATTGCGCCCGGGCTTGCTGCCCGGTTGATCTTCGTCAGTGGTCCTCCACCGGGACGCCCTGGCCGCTGCGGTCGGGGTAGGCCGGCTTCTCCAGGTGGTGGACCGGCGGGTTGTCCTCGATCGCCTTCAGCACCCAGTCGATCGCCGCGTCGAGTTGCGGGTCGATGCCCTTTGCCAGGAGCCCCGGGTCGTCGATGACCTCGATGTCGGGGTCGACGCCGTGGCCCTCCACCGCCCAGGTCTGGTCCAGGTCATAGATCGCGAAGCGCGGCACGCTGCTGTAGCCCTGGTCGATCGAACCCGGGTTGCCGTTCAGGCCGACCAGACCGCCCCAGGTCCGGGTGCCGATCAGCGGTCCGACCTCGAGCTGCTTGAAGATATAGGGGAAGGAGTCACCGCCGGAGCCCGCCGCGTGGTTGATCAGCATCGCCTTCGGCCCGGCATGTGCCCAGCGCGGGGTGCGCCAGCTGATGCCGTCGCGGATCGCCCAGTAGTTGTGGATCGGCCGGTTGAGCATTTCGACCATCCGGTGCGGGCTGAGCCCGCCGCCGTTCCAGCGCTCGTCGATGATCAACCCGTCCATCGTGTACTGGCCGATGAACTGGCGCTGCATGTCGGCGAAGCCGCCGCTGCTGGTGTTGCGGACATAGATATAGCCGATTGAACCACCACTCTGCTCGTAAACATATTTGCGGTTCTGCTCAATCCAGTGGCGCAGCCGCAGTTCGTAGTCGCTGGTGACCGTTTTTACCAGGACCTTGCGGGCCGTATCGTCAAAGACGGTTTTGTCGCTGAGCGTCAGTTCCACGGTCTGGCCGCCCAACCCGGCAAATGCTGCGTAGGGCGACAGCCCGTCGGCAAGCAGGGCACCATTGACTGCCAGCAGGAAGTCGCCCTCGTTGACTTCGATGCCGGGCATGTCGAGGGGGCCGTGCATGTCGAGGTCCCATTCAGCGCCGCTGTAGATCCGGCTGATCCGGTAGCCGGCGTTGCCTGCGCTGTCCGTCGCGGCCTCGAAGTCGCAGCCGAGGACACCCACACCGAGGCTCTTGCCACGTTCGCGCGGTCCGCCGACATAGGCGTGGCCGACGTTGAGCTCCGCCACCATCAGGCTGATGACATAGGTCACGTCCTCGCGGTTCGCGGCGTGCTTGATCATTTTCAGCGCACGCGCAAGCTGGGCGTCCCAGTCCACGCCGTGCATGCCGGGGTCATAAAAGAAGTCGCGGTAGATCCGCCAGACGTCGGTAACGATCTGTGGCCATTCCTCGGCGGGGTCGATCAGCGTCTGCATGTTGCCGGTGTCGACGCGCTTGTCGAGCTTGGCCCCCGGGCCGGCCTTGGTGATGTACACCCCGCCCCGGGCATAGACCGCCATCTTCTTGCGGTCCGGGGTCAGGGTGAACCCGCCGGCGTCGGCAAGGACTTCCGTCTCTTCCGTTTCATCCAGGTCGTAGGTCTTGATCACGGTCTTGCCACCGCGGCCCGACCCCTCGCGCTTGACGAAGAACAGCTTGTGCTTGGCACCGACGAGGTTGTAAAACGTGCCGCCCCCCACGGGCAGCTGCCGCGCCCGGCCCTCGAACCCCTCAAGGTCGATCACCCAGTTATCGTTTTCTTCTTCATCCTCATCGCCTTCCCCCCCCTCATCTGACTCATCGTCATCAGTTTCCTCAGAGTCCTTGGCGTCCTCCTCTTCGGCTTTATCTGCCTCTTCATCCTCCTCGATCTCCTCTGCGTCGTTCTCCGGGGCGAAGGGTGACTCGATGTCAGCCCTCAGCGGGACATAGGCGAGCACCATCGTGTCGACGAAGAAATGGTCACCCCAGTCACCCACCGGGCTGTAACTCGCCCGGAAATTGCGGTGCGTCGAGAAGAACAGGTAGTCACCCTCGGTGTCGAAGGTGGGGCTCATGCTCGGGAACATCGCCGAGGTTACCTGGTGGGCCGCCCGGTTCGCCAGGTCGTAGAGCTTGACCACCGAATTGCCGTTGTCAGCGTCGCCGATGCTGTAGGCGAACCAGTTTGAGTCCTGGGCCCAGTCGACGCCCAGGCCCTGGCCGGCGTGCGGGTCCTTGTCGGCGATGAACGTTTCGCTTTCGTCGAGCAGGTGGACATAGATATTGCCGGCCTTGTCGCTGAAGGAAAGTTTCTTGGAATCCGGCGCCCACTGCGGGTTGTAAAAGAACGTCTCATAGCCGCAGGCCAGCTGGACCGCTTCCTCACTGCCGTCAGACTTCATCATGAACAGCTGGTACTCACCCGTGGCGTCGCTGAAGAACGCGATCCACTTGCCGTCCGGTGACCAGTCCGGGTTGCGTTCGGCGATGCCGTTGGTGCGGGTCAGGTTCTGCTTGTATCCGTTTTCAGCGGGGAGCGTCCAGATATCGCCGCGGAATGAGCCGGCCATCCGCTTAGCACCCGGGCTGATCGTCCCCGGGCTGCCATAGCCGCCTACGTCGGTCAGTTCCGCCCGGATGTTCGGGTGGTCGCCGGGGATTGTGACCTTGAGCTGCCGGGTTGCCTCAGTCGCCAGGTCCAGCAGGTGCAGCTTACCGCCGTTCTCGAAGACGATGTCCTGTGGGCCGATCGACGGCCACATCACATCGTGTGCGGTGAAGTGGGTCACCTGGCGCCGGTCACCGGACTTGGTGTCATACGCCCAGATGTTGCGGCGGTTCGCCACTCCGGCGTCGCTCAGGTAGTAGACCGTGTTGCCATGGAACATCGGCAGGTCATCCGTACCGGGGTGGTCGGTGATTTGTTTGGCTTCAAGTGTATTAAAGTCCAGCAGCCAGATATCCGTCGCCAGGCCGCCCTGGTAGCGGTTCCAGCTCCGGCCCTCCCGTGACCAGGGCGTAAAAGCGATGGTCTTGCCGTCGGGGCTGACCGAGGCGAACTGGGCATAGGCCATCGGCAGAGCTTCGGGCAGGCCACCGTCGTGGTCGGCGAAGAACAGCCTTCCGGAGGGGTACTTCATCTGGCGGTAGGCACTGAAGATCACCCGGCCGTCGGGGTGGTAGTCGATGACGCCGTCGCCACCGGGGTGATAGGTCAACCGTTTGACGCTGCCGCCCTCCACCGGGATCGTGTAGACCTCGGTGTTGCCGTCGTAGTTCGCGCTGAAGGCGATCTCTCTACCGTCGGGGCTGAACTTCGGACTGCTCTCACGGCCCTCCGGCGAGCTCAGTGGCAGGGCGATGCCGCCATCCTTGGAGACAACCCAAATATCGTTGTCATAGACGAAGGCGACGGTGTCTGCGCTGACATCGGGGCGGCGCAGCATGTAGTCCGCATCAGCGGCGAAAGCGCTGGTGGTCAGTGCCAACGCGAGAAGCGTCGAAACAAAAGCAAACCGGAACATGATTCCCTCCGGGACCTGAAGCTGGATAATGGCCTGCGTTCCTCTATCCGCATTGATCATAGCAAGTGCGGCGGATACTACCTAGGGTATTTGAGTGGCCGCAGCGGAGCAACCGGTTCAAGCTCGGGCCATCCAGCCCTGCCCGCGTAAATGATAATAAGATATTGACTGGAGTATAATTTTGCTACCAATAGATGTTCTGCGGAGATGCTGTATGCCTTTGTTTGATCGCACAGCTGGCGTGCTGACTGCTGCCATCGTTGTTTTGATGCTTTGCTTGACAGGGTGCGTCGGAGATTCAGGCAGCGCAGTCCCGGATACTGGTGACGCTGCTCCGGCCCTGGACCAACCGGTCAACCTGCCGTTGCCGTCAACTCTGAAGGAAACAGCTGCCGCCACCCGCGGGGCCTTCCGCTACGGTGATGAGTACGAAACCGCCTGGCCACACCGCAACGCTGTCCCCGGCAGTGCCTCCACCGGCGTGTTCTCACCGGACTGGCGCTCAAGTGACAGTGATGCCGGGCTGGCCTATGCGATCTATCGCTTTGACCTCAACGGCTATAACCACGATGCTTTGCTCAACCTGGAGTGGGCCAGCCGGCGTACCGATTTCAGCAATCTCTGGGTCGGGTTGGCGAACTTCACCACCGATACCTGGGACTGGTTCCCCGGACCCGAGGACGGCAAGCTGGCGATCGACGAAGCGCAGCACCTATCCTCCGGGGAGCTGTACGTCGCCGTGATGTGCCTCGGCGAGCTGCCCTGGGAGCTCACCAGCATCGGCTTCGGCGAAGACGATGGTACCTGGGTCCACACGTGGGGCGGTGACGGTAATGAGTGGGCCTACTGCGTCACCGCCGATCCGGCGGGCAACGTCTATGCCGCCGGCTATACCACGACTTTCGGCAGCCCCGGTACGCATGTCCCGGTGGTGAAGTACAACGCAGCCGGTGAGCTGGTCTGGTCGAAGGTCATTGATGGAGACTCAAGCACAGAACGGATTAAAAGCATGGTGGCCACGGATGATGCACTCTACCTGGCCGGTTTCACTAGCGTTGGGCCCGGCCTGGAGAACTGCCTGCTGGTCAAGCTGGACCACGACGGTGCGCTGGACTGGGCCAAGGTTTGGGGCGCTGATGAGGGTGAGGCACTCGAAAGCCTCGACCTGACTCCTTCGGGAAACATCATCTGTGCCGGGGCGACCGAGGGGTTCCCGCCCAGTGAGTGGCCGATTGTCACCAAAGTTCTGCTCCTCGAGTATGCGCCAGATGGTTCTTTGGTCACATCCCGCAAACTCCACGACGGTTCTGTCGACGATTACGGTGCGTCAGGTATCAGCGTCGACACTTTGGGTAACGCCTATATCTGCGGAAGTGGACCGGATATCGGTATCGTCGCCAAACTGGCCCCGGCCGGTGATCTTGAATATGCCATGGGCTGGGGAGATTCGGTGGATACGATCTTCTCCAACATTTGCGTAGATAGTACCGGTGTGAACATCTGCGGGAACTACAACTTTATCGACAATGCCTTTATTGCGAAGTTCGATCTGATTACCGGTAGCCTTTTGTGGGCCAAAAGCTGGGGCAGGGGCCTGGATACGAGGGGTAAGTCGATCGTCAGCGATG
>Ga0180435_10005387_pt1 | contig 12467 bp, 9 predicted proteins | sample SS_ome_3_FD_132467 | JGI IMG/M metagenome (GOLD analysis project Ga0180435, IMG submission 132467) | Hypersaline lake sediment archaeal communities from the Salton Sea, California, USA - SS_3_S_1 metaG | ecosystem: Environmental > Aquatic > Non-marine Saline and Alkaline > Hypersaline > Sediment... | reverse complement strand
GATGATGATGATTTGCTGATGGAAACGGTAGTCCTGCGACCGGGAAAGGATAAACGCTGATCATGCAACTCTCCCTGGATCAAATCGCCGCCGAGGTCCGCCGGATTTTCGCCGCAGACCCCGCAGGCGCGGCCACAGCCATCGAAGACTTAATGACCCGGCAAATGGACGGTCTGGAAGATGGGGAACAATACGCATGCCTGCTACAGCTCAAAGAACAATTCTTCTCCCCGCCGGCCGCCGCCCCCGGGGGCGGCAGCACATCCGCCGCAGCCATGGATGACGCCGTGTTCCACCGTTTCTGCACCCTGCTTTTGGGGCCCTCGGTCTCCCCGGATGAACTGAGCGCCCCCGAGGTGATGGAGCGTCTGACAGCCTCGCTGAACACTGTTTTCGATATTCTCAACAAACTGATCCAGGCCATTAACGCCACCCTCTATGACAGTGGCGACCCGGAAGCCACCATCCGCCACGTCATCGGCATGCAAATGTCCGATGAACAACCTGGAAAATCTCTGGAAGATTACCTGGGGCAGATCAAAAATGCATTTCTCACCACCCAGGAAGCCCACAAGGCCGCCACCCGCACCATGGTGGAAAGGCTGCTGGGGGAACTGGACCCCGAAGCACTGGCCGAGGAGAACAGCGGCGGGTTTTCCTTTGGCCGCCTGCGCAAAGGGGATTATTTCGACCGCTACACCCAAAAATACGCCACCTGCCGCAAATGGTTCGATTCCCCCCGTTTTATGGAAGATTTATTGCGGGATTTTGAAAAGAATTGCCATCGTCTTGCCCAACAGCAAAGGAGGTAGATCTTGAAATCCATGGTATCCCTGTTCAGCATCGTTCTGGTTGTCTCCATTCTTGGGGGATGCCCTTCCGGACCGACGCCAGTTCCGGACTGGCCCTTCGAGAAAGACGCCATCCGTATCCAGATTCGGGCGGATCGGGATCTCAACTACCACGACGACACTCCCCATACCCTCCTGTTATGTTTTTATCAGCTTCGTAAAACCAGTGCCTTCAACCAACTGGGCCGGACCGAGCAGGGAATCTACAAGCTGCTGGAATGCGAACCTTTTGACTCTAGTGTCACCACGGTCAAACGGCTCATTGTGCATCCCAAGGAAGAGACCACGCTCATGCTGGACCGCTGGTCGGGCACCCGCCATATCGGTATCGTGGCCGGATATTTTGAACTGGACCGCAACCGCATCACGCGGGTGGCGCATATACCCGTGATCACCCAGGAACACGGCATTTTTAAACGCACCAAAACAGCCTATCCCGGCCATCTGGATGTCATTCTGGATTTAGGCGCCCAACGGATTCAAAGCGTCAAACGCCGCTAGGGCATAAGACAGGAGTAGCGATGGAACGACCTCTATTCTGGCACCAGGGGCTGTTTTTGCAGCCCCAGCACTTTCAACTCCAGGACCGGTATATCCAATCCCTGCTGACCCCGGCAACCACCTGGCACCAGCCCCATTTCTGGGGCGTGGGCAGTCTCGCCATCCAGGAATCGGCCCTGGGCAACCTTGCTTTGAGTGTGACCGGCGGGCAATTCCTGTTTCCTGAAAACAGCTATGTCAGCTTCCCGGGCAACTGCCTGATCGCTGCCCGTTCTTTTGAGGAAGACTGGGTGGAGGGAGGTAAACCCCTGACCGCCCTGATGGGATTGCGCAAATGGAATCCGGCCGGCGGAAATGTCACCATCATACCCTCGCTGGACGCGATGGACCGGGCCACCACCCGTTTTGCCGCCATCGAGGATGCCCAGGAAATCACCGACCTGCATCAAGGCGGGCCCCGGGCGGAAATCAAGCAGCTTTATTATGTGCTCCGTATATTCTGGGAGGATGAAATCGGACAACTGGGGGATTATGACCTGATCCCCTTTGCCCAGGTGGTCCGCCATGGAGAAGAGATTCTGCTCGGGGGGCAATTTGTTCCGCCCTGCCTGACCATCGGCGCCTCGCCGAGTCTGGCAAGAATTGTGGACGACATCCGCGACCAGCTTACCGCACGCAGCCACCAGCTGGAAGGCTACAAACGGGAACGGGGCATCCACAGTGCGGAGTTCGGATCCCGGGACATGGTCTACCTGCTGGCCCTGCGCTCCCTCAACCGCTACGTTCCCCGGCTATCACACTTGACGGAAGCCTCGCCGGTGCACCCCTGGCAGGTCTACGGTGTGCTGCGCCAGATAATCGGCGAATTGTCGTCCTTTTCCGACCGGGTCAATGTACTGGGTGAAAATGCGGAAGGCGTGGCCGCGGTTCCCAAATACGACCACCGCCGGCTGTACCATTGTTTCCATAGCGCCCAGGACCTGATCATCCGGCTGCTGGACGACATCACTGCCGGTCCCGAGTATATGCTGCAGCTGCTTTTTGACGGCACCTATTTCGCCACCGAGCTGGTGCCGCGCATGTTTGAGGGCCGCAACCGCTATTACCTGGTCCTGGAAACCGAACAGGATCCCAAGGAGGTGCTCAGCGCCCTGGAAGCCGTAATCAAACTGGGTTCGCGGGAATCCCTGCCGATCCTCATTGCGCGCGCCTTGCCGGGCGTTCCGCTGGAGCACCTGCCCGTGGCGCCCCAGGAACTGCCGCGACGTCCCGGGGCCATCTATCTGAAAATCGATCAACACAGCGAACACTGGATGAATGTCCAGAATAACCACAACCTGGCGCTGTTTTGGGACACTGCTCCCGGGGACTTCAAAGCCGAGTTGATGGTGGTAGGGAGAACCGGATAATGCGTCTCATTGATTGTTTCGTCGATTTGATCGCCTATGTGGCCTATTTCCTGGAGCGGCCTTCCGCCCAGCACCCGCCCTTTGACCGCGTCCGGGCCGATGTGGAACGGCTCATCGCCGAGTGTCGCCACACCCAAAGCCAGGGCAACTACTCCCCTGAAGATTATGACCTGGCCCAATTCGCCATTTTCGCCTGGATTGATGAAGCCGTACTCAACTCCGATTGGGTAGAGAAGGGGCGCTGGCAGGGGGACCAGCTCCAGCGCCTGCACTACCAAACCTCGGATGCGGGTGAAATCTTCTACGACAAGCTCAACACGCTGGGCCCCCACCAGCGCGAGGTGCGCGAGATTTACTATCTCTGCCTGGCCCTGGGATTCACCGGACGTTTTTGCAACCCCGGGGACGAACATCTGCTGGATCAATTGAAGATTTCCAATCTGAAACTCATCACCGGCAGCGCCATGGATCTGCCCAACCTGGAAACCGAGGAGCTTTTTCCGGAGGCCGTACCGTCCCTGGAAGGCCTGCCGGGCACCGGTTCATCCCGGGGCGGTTTCACCCTGTTCACCCTGGGGGGCCTGGCCTTCCCCGTCCTGCTGTTCGGGGTTCTCTATATAATCTACCGCTTTGTGCTTACGAACGTTGGCGATAACTTCATCGGTACGCTACTCTAAATGAAAAAAATACTGATCAAAACACTCAAGGTATTGCTGATCCTCACCATGGTGGTCCTGTTGGCCCTTTTGGTCATGGGCCTGATTTTATGGTTCAACTGGCCCTGGTGGGTGGCCGGATTTGTTCTGGTGGGCGTGTTCGGCTGCTGGCTCGTCTGGCTGTTTTTGCGAAAAATCCTCTTGCGACGCAAGGAACAGCAATTTGTGGGCGAGGTCATCGAACAGGATGAAGCCTTTATAAAGGGCATGTCCGAGGATGAAAAGGAAGGCTTGAAAGAGATGCAGGCCCGCTGGCAGGAAGCCATCGAGGCGCTCAGGTCTTCCCACCTTAAGAAATCAGGCAACCCCCTGTATGTGCTGCCCTGGTATATGATCATCGGTGAAAGCGGCTCAGGCAAAACCACGGCCATTGAAAGCGCCCGGCTTTCATCGCCCTTCGCCGAAATCAATCGGGTCAGCGGCCTCTCCGGAACCCGCAACTGCGATTGGTGGTTTTTTGAACAGGCCATCATCCTGGATACTGCCGGCCGCTACGCCATCCCCGTGGACGAAAGCCGCGACAAGGAAGAGTGGCAGAAATTCCTCACTCTGCTGGTCAAATACCGCAAAAAAGAACCCCTTAACGGCCTGGTGGTCACCATCAACGCAGATAAACTGCTGGAGGGGGACCCCGAAACCCTGGCCGAGGACGGGCGCAACATTCGCCGGCGGATTGATGAGCTGATGCGGGTGATGGGCAATAAGTTCCCCGTGTATGTCCTGGTAACCAAATGCGATTTGGTGCAGGGCATGACCCAGTTTTGCGACAGCCTTCCCGAGAATACCCTGGACCAGGCCATGGGCGTGGCCAAACAAAACCTGAAAACCGATGTCAGCGGATTCCTTGCCCGGGTGGGCGAGGTGATCGGTGAAAGGCTCCGGGAACTGCGCCTGCTGCTGCTCCACAGAAGCAGCCAGACCCCCCAGGGCACCACCCGGCCCAAGCCGGATCTGTTACTGTTTCCCGAGGAGTTCCAGCGCCTCAATAAGGTGATGAAACCCTTTATGGAGACGGCTTTTAAAGACAATCCCTACCAGGAAACCCCGCTGCTCAGGGGAATTTATTTCTCCAGCGGGCGCCAGGAGGGTACGCCCTACTCCCACTTTCTTAAGTCCCTGGGGCTCATTGAGGAAAAGCAGGTTCTGCCCGGAACCAGCCGGGGGCTGTTTCTGCACGAATTATTCGCCCGCATCCTGCCCCGGGATCGCAAGCTGTTCGCCCCCACCCAACGCAGCCTGGCCTGGGGACGGGTTACCCGCAATATCGGCCTGGCCGGTTGGCTGGCGCTGGGCCTGGCAGTCTGCGGCATGCTCAGCTTCGCCTTCGTCAAGAACCTGGGAACCATTCGCATCGCCACCAAAGAATTTGCCAAGCCCACGCTGATGAAAGGCGAAGTCATCAATGATGTGCAGATCCTGGAGCGCCATCGCCAGGCCGTCGTGCGCATGGAGGAGAAAAACCGCAACTGGTGGACCCCCCGTTTCGGCCTCCGCGAAAGCCTCAAAGTCGAAGCGGAGCTCAAACAACGCTACTGCAAGAAATTCAATGACTATCTAACCAACGGTTTCGATCCCATCCTCACCCAATCCGTGTCCAAGTTCTCGGCCGCCACGGAATTCCATATTGTGGCCCCCCATGTGGCCCACCTGACGCGGCGCATCAATTTACTAAGCTCCCGCTTGAAGCGCTCTGACTTGAAGGAGCTCCAGGGCCATCCCCGGCCGGATTACCGCTTGTTATTGTATACCGGCGATCCCAATCTGTCCCTGGAACTCAGTTCACGCATAACCGATCTCTACCATTACTATCTGTTCTGGCAAACCGATGTCGATAAAATCACCGCGGAACATCAGCGCCTGAGTAAACTTCTACAACATATCCTGACCCTCAAGGACCTGGATCTAAACTGGCTCATTGTCTGGGTCAATATGAATCCTGAGTTCAGTTATGTGACCCTCAAGGATTTCTGGGGCGATCAGCTTACCGACAGGGGCAGTACCGTGGTGCCGCCGGCCTTCACCCATGCCGGCAAAAAAGCCATCGACAAACTCATCGCTGAAATCGAGGCCGCCCTGCCGGATCCCATGGTCATCGCCGGTAAAAAGGTCGATTTCCAAGAATGGTATCCCAAGGCCTACACCCGGATCTGGTACGATTTCGGACTCAATTTCCACGAAGCGCTGGATCTGCTCAACGGCCGGGATGCCTGGCAGCAGGCCGCCGCCACCATGACCACGGATAAAGATCCCTACCTGGCTTTACTGGGGAGGATGTCCAAGGAACTGGCCGTCATCGGCAAGTTCAGTGAAATGCCGCCCTGGGTTCAAATTATCCTGGAGCTTGAACTGACCCGGCAAATGGCCAAGCAGGAGAAGCTCCTGGATGGCCTGAAAAGCGGAGGACCCAGAAACATAATTGGGCGAGCCAAGACCAAGGGCGAACAACTGATCAGCAAACTCAAGGGCAGGCGTATCCGTGAAATCGAAAGACGCATCGGATCCGTACCCCTGGAAAAGCAGAATGAGTCCCAATTGCTGGCAGCCCAAAGTTATAAGGTCTATCGGGAAGCCCTGACTGCGTTGGCCAATACCGCCAACTCCCGCAAGGTGGCCTTTGAGTCGGCCACCCAGGTTTTTAATGACGACCCCGTAACCAGTGAGAATAGTTTTTACATCGCCCGCAATGCGTTGACCGGCTTAAATCGCGCCATGGCCCATCCCGACAGCGAGCAGGAGATGTTCTGGGCACTGCTCAGCGGCCCTTTGGAGTTCCTGCGGGACTATACCTACCAGGAAGCCGCTTGCCACCTGAACAACCTCTGGGAAAAGGAAGTGCTGTTGGAGGTTGAGGACATCACCGATAAAGTTCGTGTCCATAAACTGCTTTTCGACGAGGATGGCGCCGCGTTGAAATTCATTCGCGGCCCGGCCGGGCCATTTCTTACGCGGGATTCCAAAAAGGGATTCCATTCCAAAGTAGCGCTAGGCCGCAAATTGCCCTTCGACCATATTTTCATGATTTACCTGACAAGGTCATTGCGCCTGAGCAAGTTCGGCTTCGATTTCGTGCAAATCGAAGATTCGACCCCCGATCTGGTGCTGGGTTCGGATCCGCTGCTCAACCTCTATCTCGACTTTAATCCCGAACCGGAAATCGTGCTGTTGCCGGAACCGGAAACGCCCAAGGTGGTCCTGCGTCCCAATTATCCGGTAACCATCAAGGCTTTGACCACCGATGTCAACAAGAGCGCCACCATCCGTCCCCATAAAACCACGCTGTCGCTCTCCTGCAGCGGCCGGACAACGAAATTGGTAAACTTCATGTTTCCAGTGAAGAAAGTATTCAACTGGTCGCCCACCCGGTGCCGGGACGTCCTGTTAACCATCGAGGTGGGCAACCTAATCCTCAAGCACCGTTATACAGGCCAGCGCGCCTTTGCCAAATACCTGCTGGATTTCATCGACGGCAGCCGGACCTTCACCCCCGCTGAGTTTCCCAAGGAGAAAGCGGCTCTGGAACGCATGGGCATTGATCAGATCCGGGTCAACTACCAGTTCAGCGGCCATGATGAAGTGTTGGCGGTCCTCGACCTGGAAGCGGGCAAACCCACCATAGTTAAGCAGCCGGATACTGCTAAAACCCCGTCGTCCAAACTGGATAAGGATAAGGAGGATGTCAGGGCCCTTTTGCTTCTCTGGCGCAAGGGCCAGGAAGACGTTGTCAAGAAAGACCCCAAAATCCAGAGCGAATACGATCGAATAATCAAAGAACGCAATGAAAGGGCCGCCAGGATGCTGGCGGAAAGAGTACCCGATGTACCTGCGGATATCCTGACGTGCTGGAAGCCCTGATGCCCAAACCCAAATGGGTGTGGTCCGCCTGGGGCAAGCATCCCCTGGCCAAGGACTATATCCAGCTCGGTGCAGCCACCTCCCTGAGCAAGGCCTTTGCCGGATGGATGGCCAAAGGCTATCGCCGCCTGTCATCCCAGGCCGATGATGAAGGTCCGGCCTGCGCGTGGCGTTTCTGGGCCAAGGGGGATAGGCGCCATACCCTGCTCTGCGGAACGATTCAGACCAGCAGCGACACCATCGGCCGTCCCTTCCCCTTGCTGCTCATGGGCAGCGGCCCGGTCAACGGATGGCAGAAACATTGGCCCCTGATTCCTCCGGCCCTGGATGGGACCTGGCGTCGGCTGGAACATCTTTCGAGCTACAAGGGCGATGATATCCGCTCCTTTGGTGAAGTCCTGGCCACCCTGGCGGCGCCACGGCCCTCCTGGAGGGATCTTAGAAAGAAATATGCCCCCGGCCTTTTTTCCGAGCATTCACCCGGATTGGCAGCCGTCCCCCATGGGAAGGACCACCTCGGCCGGTATACCGGGCAACAGGTGGCCTGGTGCCGCCTGCAAGCGCACCATGGGGCCAGATTACTGACCCAATCCCTGGAATTTCACGATTTGATTCACCGGGGCAGCGAAGGCCCGCCATCGGTAGTATTCATGGGCGGTGTTCCCTCCGCCGCCTATATCGCCTTTTTCCAACGCTCTTTAAATTCCGCTGATTTTGCCCGTCTGTGGCGCCCGACGATTACCGATCCTGTTTAATGCTCTATCTGCCGTAAGCGGCGCAGCCCATAACCCGGCACCCATCAGCGGCGTTGTGTTGATATGCATGACGGCAGCCAAAACAGGAACTTAAAAAAAATGAAGCACACATCCATGCTCAAAGCCATCATCACCGCCCAACTGCTCTTCTTTGCAATCCAGCACACTGTCCTGGCCGGCCAGGTGGTGACCGATCTCCAGCGCCAGTGGGCCCGGCAAGCCCTGGAAAATGAAAAGGCAGGCGCAGACCGCATGACCGTGCCGCCGCCCAATACCCTGGCGGTGTTGTACCTGAACAACAAATCCGGCGAGAAGCAGTGGCACGTACTGCAAAAGGGATTGGCAGTGATGCTGATCACCGACCTGGCCAGGGTGGACAGCCTGGAGGTTGTGGAGCGCATCAAGCTGCAAGCACTATTGGATGAAATGGAATTGAGCGCTTCAGGCCTGGCGGCTTCCCGGTACGCACCCCGCATGGGCAACCTGCTGGGTGTCTGCTATGTGGCCGGCGGCGATATTCTCAAGGGGCAATCCACGGATCTGGTCATCGACCCCTCGATACTGGATGTCCCCGATGCAACCATGCTCAACCAGCCCTATGCTTACGGCAATCTGTCGGAACTGATCGTCGTGGAGAAGAAGTTGCTCTTCGACATCATCCGCACCATGGAAATCGAATTAACGCCCCAGGAAAAAAGGGAACTCGAAAAACCGATCTCCATCAGCGCTGCGGCCCTCATGGCCCTGTTTACCGCCATCGATCTTTCCGATGGGGGCGAATATGCGCGGGCAGCCGAGGCGTATGCCAGGGCCTTAAACCACGACCCCGAGCTTAGCCTGGCCCGGCAGAGCCTGCAGGAATTGCGGGACCTGGGGCTCATTAAGACCACCGGCACGGCTGCAGAATCCCCGGGGGCATCTGAACCTGCCGCGGCTGCGTCCGGGGGTTCCACCATCGGCAAGGTATTGGTCGGAGGTCTTGTTCTGGCCGCAGTGGGCGGGGGTGTAGCCCTGGCCCTTGGCGGATCCGAGGACGAGGATGATAACGTGACGCCCGGTCCGGAACCGGAGCCGGAGCCAGAGCCAGAGCCGGAACCGACACCATCCCCCGAACCGGAGCCGGAACCTGAGGCTGGGCCGGAAATCGAAAATATCATTCCTGCGCCCGGAAGCAATCTTGATTGTGCCGGCGGTCAAATCATATTCGATTTCACCGAACCCATGGATCGCAATTCAAATCCTGAGGTCAGGTTCGCCGGCTCGCAGTTCGACTTTGGCTTTGTTCTGGACTGGGCACGGGGTGACACGCGGCTCAATGTGTCCTACAGTAACGATTATCCCTATTGCGACTCCGGAGATTATGCCCGCGAGGAGGAGATTCAGGTCGAGTTGTTGCGGTTTCAAAACCTTTCCGGAACCCCGTTATCAGGGCCGGACACCTTTGATTATACCATTATTTACAGGGAACTGGGTTAATCCCGTCCAGCACGGTTGACCTGTAACTGCATCAGGCTGGGGGTATCAGCGCAGAAATGTCACATACACAGCAACCATCGGCATCATCCACCGTCCACGTTCAGGTACTGCGCGGCAACGGCGCTCCCACCGAGAATGTGTTCAAAGAATCCTTTCGGATCGGCCGGGCAACCGATTGCCAGATCCAATTCAGCGAAGCCATTGTAAGCCGGCGGCATGCAGAAATCCTCAATATCGGCGGCCAATGGTGGATCCGGGATCTGGGCAGCGGAAATGGTACCCTGGTCAATGGCCGGACCATCGAAAAAATCCCTCTGGAAGGTTCCGTCCGCATCGAACTGGGCCAAAACGGCCCGCAAATCATGTTAACCCGCAAGGACCCGCCGCCCGAAAAAAAAGAGGCCGAAGAAGACCCCCTCTCGCTAACCCAATATCAGAAGCATTACTTCACCGATTCCGATGAGGGCGACATCGGCGAGCACACCATGATGGTGCGCCGCGCCTATGCCAAGGTGCAAAAGAAGCAAAAGCGCAAATACGGCGGCATCATTGCCCTGGTCACCTGCCTGTGCCTGATTGCCGGCGGCGTGGCGCTTTACAAACACCTCCAGGTCCAGAAACAGAAGGAACTGGCCGCTGAAATATTCTACAACATGAAAGCCCTGGAACTTCAGCTGGCAGAGGTGCGGCGCATCGCCCGGGATAAAAAGGATGAACAGACCCTGGCCAAACTGAGCGAATACAGCGAGCGCCAGAAAGAACTGGAAGCCAATTACAACCGCTATGTGCAGTCCCTGAAGATATACAAAAAAACCATGCCCGCGGATCAGCGGCTGATCCTCAAGATGGCCCGCATTTTTGGAGAATGCGAAATCAACGTCCCGGACGAATTTACCCAGGAAGTGCTCAAATACATCGACAAATGGAAAGCTACCAAGCGCTATCACCGGGCGATCATCCGAGCCACGGAAAAGGGCTATGTCCAGACCATCGCCCAAACCATGGCTGCCAATGACCTGCCCCCCCACTTTTTCTACCTGGCCATGCAGGAGAGTAATTTCAATGTCCAGGCAGTGGGACCCAAAACCCGCTGGGGCATTGCCAAAGGCATGTGGCAATTCATTCCCGATACGGCCAAACGCTACGGCCTGTCCATCGGTCCCCTGGCCGACCAGAGGAAACCGGACCCCAAGGACGACCGCCACAATTTCCAGAAAGCAACCCGGGCGGCGGCCAGTTATCTGCGGGATATTTACGATACCGATGCCCAGGCTTCCGGTCTGCTGGTCATGGCTTCCTATAACTGGGGGGAAAACCGGGTCATCAAACTGATCCGTAAGATGGAAGCCAACCCGCGCCAGCGAAATTTCTGGAACCTTTTAGTCAATTACAAAAAGAAGATGCCCAAGGAGACTTACGACTATGTCTTTTACATCTTCTCGGCGGCGGTAATCGGCCAGGATCCAAAGTTATTCGGGTTCGACCTGGACAACCCCCTGGCACCAGCAGAAAGGACGGGCACCAGCGGATAGTATCCGTGGCCGGTAATAGCATCGATGCCCCAGAATCCCATACGCCCGTTCATCCCCAACAAAACCGCCTTTAGATATACCGCCGCCAGCCCAGGGGAGTATCGCTGCCAACGGCATGCCAACAGCGGAGCCGGAGAGATCGGACAGGCGGACATTGCTCCCGGACCCACTTATCCCATTCCGAAAAACGGATTTTGTGAAACGCTCAGCGGCTGGGACCTGGGCATGGAGCCCCCCCGCAAAAAGAGACCAGCAGTCCTTCATCCAGGGAAGGAAAAATGCCCGGTATGCGCGCGTAGTATCACGGACCGGCAATGGCGGTTGCTAAAAACTTGTGATCATTGGAACTGCCGGGTTCAGTATCGTCGGCAGCAGCGCAGCAGACAAAAGGCGAGGGATGCGCGTCGCCGCCGGCAACAGGCAGAGTTTGAGCAACGCATCAGCGTGGTGCGATCCCAAGCCGGCAAACTAGAAAAAATCGATGAGCCGGAACGCTACCTGCCCGGCATTGTCCCTGCCAGTGAGCGCTTGGCTACCCGTCTGCCGCAGGCACGGCGGAACGCATTCGTGAACCACCTGAAAAAGGTGATCGATACGGCACGCAGCCACCTGGACAAATCACTTGCGGACAATGACGGCAATCCGTCAGCCCCGGCCGCATCGCCAGCGGAAGCCGATCCCCTGCCCGTCATCAAGGCCGCCTGTGGTACATGCCGGGGGAAATGCTGTGTTGCCGGCAGGGAGCATGCCTTCCTGGATGTAGAAACCATCAGCACGTTTATACAGCGGCATCCTGAAATGGATAACCGCCAGGTGGGTTGGGTATACGTCTTCCATATTGAAGATAAAACCATGGCAGGTTCATGCATCTATCATGGCGTAAACGGCTGTGGTCTGCCCCGGGAGATGCGGGCGGCCATCTGCAATGAATATGAGTGCCATGCATTGAAGCAAATACTGAAATGGATTTCGGAATCAGAATCGCATGACAGGTTCATGTGCGCCATTAACAAGAATATTGTAGTACGATATGCTTTCTTGCATGTTTAATTCTGAATTGATGCTCACTGCCCAATGAATTACTCGGCTATCGATTGGAGTTCTTCATAATCTACCAGGAGCAATCGGGAAAAAGCGTGTAACACGTTTGACAACCCTGTCACTAGCTGAATTGAAATTGACAGTTAAAATGCTCCATGCTACTGAAAAACGAAAACGCCTCACCACTTGCCTAACTGAATCGGATCAGACAATAGAGAAAAGAGACCATCATGCAAGAAAATATCGACATTCCTAAACTACTGGCCTTAAGAAAACTAACCAAAGCCATATCGGTCTATTTGGAGAAGGAATTGAGTGCCTACCTTCAGGCACT
>Ga0180435_10005385_pt1 | contig 12469 bp, 12 predicted proteins | sample SS_ome_3_FD_132467 | JGI IMG/M metagenome (GOLD analysis project Ga0180435, IMG submission 132467) | Hypersaline lake sediment archaeal communities from the Salton Sea, California, USA - SS_3_S_1 metaG | ecosystem: Environmental > Aquatic > Non-marine Saline and Alkaline > Hypersaline >... | reverse complement strand
TCACGTTCGACAGGGCGCCCAGCAGCCTCCTTTGGCGTCGCCGCACGCGTCTTGGGCTGCTCCTTCTTGCGCTCGGCCTTGGCAGGTTTGCCGAACTTTCCCCCACGAGGATCAACATGCGGAGGCTTGCTCGGGGACTTCTGTTCTTTCAGCACCCGGGCTAAGGGTCCCTCGGAGACGATCTCGCGGCTTCGATCAACCGCGTGAAGCGGGCACCTCTTGTCGTTGATATGATCAACAGTCAGAGTGCGGAAAGGATGAGATTCGCCGGGCTTATTGAGCAGCTCAACGTCACCTGCCTTCTTGTCGTGAGCCTCGTAACCTGCATGCCGACCATGCTGGAACGTGACCTTTGCTGGATGGTCGACAATCGCCTTTTCAGGCTTGTAGCCTGTAGCAGGATCAAACGACGCACCTTCAGCGATAGCTGACATCAGCCGAGGAGAAGGAGCGCCTCCGGGAGCATGAGGAATGTGCTCCTCCTGCGGAGGGGTCACGGTCACTCCGCAGTCAGGATGCTCACAGGTGTAGGACTGCCGAGCGCCAGTCTGCTTGCTGCCGTGAACGCTACCGATCGCTGCCGCTTCCCCCAACGACACACGAGAACCGCCGCCCCCGGTCAGCTTGGCCTTGCCGCGACCCGCCCGCGTCGGACGAACTGTCTCCCGGGTGGGAGTGAGGCTTTCCCCAGGGCGCGGACCTCCCTTGCGTTCCGCAAATGTTCTGATCGTAGGGCGAGCCCCTTCGCCAGGGTCGTCGCCCTTGACCAGATCAACCCGAAGAAACAGAGCGTCCATCACAGCCTCCTTACGGCTGGCAGATCGGGCAGCGCGTGTGGCTTCCGGCGCTCTTGACCAGCGCATGCCCACAGGTACACAGCATCGACTTGTTCATCGAACAGGTCGGGCACTCCGCATCCTGACTCTTGGCCATGTACGTACGGCCGCACACGCAGCAGGACTTGTACATCGGAAGCGCCTGACGGGTGCGCATGGCAGCGTCCTCCTCCAAGTCCTCGATCACCTCGCCCGTGAGCGGGCCGGTGTGGATGTCCTTGGCGAAGCGCGAGTTGCCCCGGGTCATCGCGTCGGTGCCCGAGCGCTGCATCCTCAGCTGTGCAGCCTGCGCCCGAGAGAGACGAGGCATGAAGGCAGCGGTGAGAGCCTTCTCGGCCTCCTCGCCATCGACGTAGAGAGCAGGACCCGACTTCTTGGCGTCGTCGAACTGCTTGGCCTTCTTGCCCATCTTCGCCTGCTCCTGTGCTGACGTCGCAGACGTATCGAACGCACTCTTTGGCCCGCTGTAGCTCGTGCCCTTGCCACGCGCGTCGACCCAGCCCGGCTGGCTCTTCTGGGCGCTCTTGCCGCCCACACCGATGTCACGAAGCGCCGCAGTCGTCTCCTTGCCCTGCTTGGCCTCCTTCATCTCCTTCATCTGGCCCATCACCTTCCCTGTCTCCTTCCCGACGCCGACGCCCGACAGAGCCTGCTTGGTCTCCTTGCTTCCGGCAGGACCCTCGCCCGCTGTGCCGTAGGGCTTCGCCCCGGCCTGGGCCACGATCTTACTGGTGGGGTACATCGCCTTCAGGATTTCGTCGATCATGTCCAAGGACTTGTCCAGCGTCTTCACGGTACTACCTCCTTCTCGCTTCCTTCTTTTCTTCAGTTCAGGAAATTTTCGAGCACGCATGCGGCGTGCTTTCTCTTCAAGACCCATAGCCTTCATAGCCCCTCCTCCAGTAGATGCGCCACCTTGATCTTCTTTGAAGGCTTCGCTGTGAATCGTCCAGGGCTGGGGATCACTTTTCGCCATCGTCTGTCCTCTTTCGATGAGTCTCCAACCACTGATCAAATGACGCAAATCGACTTTGAGCCTTCCCTACAAGATCAGCGTAGGGTGCATTGTCAGCAGGCTCAGCCCCCTCCTCCTGCATGATCGGGACAGCGCCACCGTCGGTCTCCCCCGAAGGGGGCAAGCCCAACTTGGCGCGCATCGCCTCTAGCTCCAGAGGGTGCTTCTCAGCCTCCTGCTGCATCTTCTGTTGCTGGTGAGCGGTCTTCAGCTGAGCTTGCTCCATGGACGGGTCTGGTGGCTGCTCCTGGCCTTCCTGTGCCTCCTGTTGCTGCTGCTCCATGGCCTGCTGCTCTTCTCGCTCAGCGCGTTGGTCCATGAACTGCATGTACTGGATCAGAGTCGGGTTCATTGGAATATCGCCCACCTGCTCAAGGTCAGGCATGTCCAACGACCGCCTGGCCTCGTTGAGCGTCATGTAGGTCCCGATCTGCTCCTTGATCATCTCGTGCTTCTCTTGCTCGGTCAGTTCATCCAGACCAGCAAACTCAAACACGAAATGGTCATCGATCTTGTCGATGATGAACTCGTTGATGAGTCCAGCGATGAAACGAAGGAGGGGCTTGAGCCCTCGGTCACGAGAGGCCTTGAGTTTCCACTCCTGGCTGCTTTCAAACAGAGGCGTCTGCTGAACGCCCCCGTGGAGGTCGAAGTTGATCTCGGCAGGATCGATAAGGAAGACGGCGCAAGACACCTTCAGCAGGTACTCGATCCAGACATTGAACTGCATGTCCTGATTCGTCAGCTGCATGTTGACCCACTCGATCCCCTCTGACTGAGTGATCGGGGTCTTCCAGGCATTCTCCGTCCCGGCTACCTGAGCGATCCACTGACGCTTGAACGCCTCCAGCTGATCGGGAGTCCAATTATCGCCCTTGAAGTTGAGGATGCCTTTGGGGTGAGCGCCCTGCGTGAAGAAGCGACGATTGTACTCCTCAGCCCAAAGCAGCGCCGTGACGATGGTGATCAGCTGCTCCAGCTCACCAAAACCATAGCCCTGGATGTAGATGTCAGTGCGAGGGTTCCTGATCCCAAAGGCAAGCTCTTCGCCGTAGACGTTCTCGATCTGCCCATTGATCAGCTGCACGTACTGGACTGTCTCCATCCGATCAGGCAAAGAGCCGTACTGCGTGCCCTGATAGAGTGATCCATACCGGTATGGCTGAGGGCCAGTCATCCCGACGATCGTGTTCCGCTGGTGGTAGGTGCGGCTGTGGGCTGTCCCCGCGTCACGCTCGGGGGAGGCGATCCTGATCGTCGCCGCGTCCACCGCGCGGAATTCGAAGGGGATTCCATTGTTGCGAGGGATGACCTCGAACGCCACCTGGTCGTAGGTCAACGTGTCTCGAACGATCTTCTTGATGAAGTGCTCGAACTTGTCCCTTTTGACCCTGGTATAGGGGTTCTCCTTGCCCGGCTCACCACAGCAGCCGACAAACGTCTCCAACTGCTGAATGAATCGGCGCTCGCTGGCAGTCGTCATGTGCTCGTTGTCTTTGTGCTTGATGACGTAGCCGAGCGACTTGGTCTGCCGGTAGGGCTGCGAGAACGCCGCGATCTGGGCGATTCGCGTGTTGACGATGGCTGCGATCACGCTCAGCTGGTTGGCAATCCGCTTCAGCATGTCGTAGGTCAGGTTGTAGCGTCGGTCTTTGTAGCCGAGAGCGTACTGCAGAGACAGGGGATCAAAGAAGTAGGACTTGGGAGCACGCCCTGCGGTCTCGCGGGACATGTTCTTCCAGGCCTTCTTCAGCTGAGCGTCAGACATCTGGGGAGCGTTCTGCGCCGCCATCGCAGGAATAGAAGAAGCCTGCTGGATAATTTGACTCATGTCGTCGGAGGGGGCCTCTCCGATAGGGATTCCCTGGCCCAAAAACGAATAGTCCAGCACGGCTAGCCCCTTGTCTTCAACGCTGAGATCGACTTACGAACGCTACTCAGCAGGTTTCGATTATATAGAGCACGCATGCGCGAGGTCATATTGGCCTCGCCCGCGTCGATCTCAGCAGGCGTGAACCCGTGCTCTAGCAGAAAGTCCACTGCACGCGGCGGAACAACAGGAGCCTCTGCGAAGCGCGGTGCCCCGGCCAAAGCCTTCTGCGCCTCCTCGATCTGTGGGCTCGGAGCAGGCTTCGCTATCTTGGGAGGCGCAAGAGGATCGAGCGGGCGCTTGAAGTACTTCTGCGCCTCTTTCTGCTTCTTCTCGTCTTCCTCCGTTGCAGCCTCGGGCTCGTCAGGGACTCCAGGAACAGTCCCGTGCCAATCCTTGCCTCGCTCAGGAAGATCAGGAGTGACACCGCCGGATTCGCCCTCGATGTCCCGGGAGAACCCATGGTTGTATGCATCAATCCCCTGCTGCTCAGGCTTCCTGGTGTCCTTGCCTGACGAGGTGTTGGCTTTGGACACCTTACCCTCGCCCTGCAGCCAACGCCATAGCTCGTCCAGGTGCTCTTGCTCCTTTTCGAGGTTGGCCTCGATGACGACACGAGTCCCAACGTTGTCCCCGCACAGGTCCAAGACTTGCCGGTAGAGCTTGACCCCCTCCTGTTCGTGGTAGATCAACTCGTTCAAGATGTCTTCCCGAGAGGTCAGCGGCTTGGGATGGGTCATCTCCGTGGTGGGGTAGCCCCCGAGAGCCACCACGCGCAGGGCGATCGTGTCGATATGCCCCAGTTCATCCTCGGCATGCGCCTCGAACTCCTTGGAGATCCCGCCTCGGGCATGCCCTTTGAGCACCAGGGCGTAGTGGTACCAGCGCATCCACTCACTGTATTCAGCAGAGATGATCTTGTTCAACCAGTCGATCATCTCCTTGACCGACACCGAGAACTTGCCCTCCAGCTTGCCCGTCATGTCGGGCTTCTCAGGCGTGACCGCCTTGGTCATGTCCCGCAGCATGTCGATCGCCTTGGCCGTCTCGCTGGGTAGGGGCGCCTTGTCACCGTCCTCAGGCTCCAAGGGCTCCAAGTCAGGATCAGGTAACTCCACCGCCTTGGCGTACTTCGATCCAGGAGTAGCAGGATGAGTGTTGGGGAACAAAGCCGACTCCTTATAGAATCCAGGCTTGTCGTCACCTTTCCGCTTGCCAAAGTGCTTCAGCTTTGGATTCTTGATCATCGTTACCGTCTCGGAGGCCTGAGAGCGCCCGGAGTGCGTACCAATGGGTGTGCATGCAGTGACTTCTGCGCCATCGAAGACTGTGAGCCCGGTGCACGGCGACCCGACCCATACGTCCCGAGACCCACTGTCCTCGAAGGACTCGTCGCCCCTGCCTGCCTGGGTTGAGCACTCGTCAGTTGAGGGCCAGCTGCGCCTCTCTGTTGAGGACTGACACTCGCCACGTCCGCCCGGTAGGCGACCTGTCCCGGAGCGCCTGTCACCAGCGCAGTTGTTCGCTGCCCACCGCCTGTCTCATAGCCCATCGCCTGACCAAGACCAACAAGCGCGCCGTAGGCTGATCCTACCTGCTGCTTGCCCTCAGGTTTCGGAAGCTGTGCTGCTCCATCAAGCTTCGCACCGCTAGGGGCCTTGGGAGCTTCCGGAGCCTTGGGAGCTTCCGGCACCTTGGGAGCTTCCGGCGCCTTGGGAGCTTCCGGCGCCTTGGGAGCTTCCGGCGCCTTGGGAGCTTCCGGCGCCTTGGGAGCTTCCGGCGCCTTGGGTGCGCTGTATTTCGGCGCATCCGTTCCACTCATCTTGAATCCAGCCTTCATCAGGTCGTCGACAAGATCAAGAGAGCGCTGCATACTCCCTGGGGCTAGCTGCGGACCACCCGTCGACCACGCAGTGTGCGGCATCGACACAGCTGCTGGTTGGGCAGGAGCCTGCGGAGCTGCTGCTGGTTGGGCAGGAGCCTGCGGAGCTGCTGCTGGTTGGGCAGGAGCCTGCGGAGCTGCTGCTGGTTGGGCAGGAGCCTGCGGAGCTTGAACAGGTTGCTGCACCTGCGTCTTCTCCGACAGCTTCGGCCCCAAGGGTGCCTGAGCTTGCCCCGACGGGTGGAACTGTTGATGGATGTAGTGCCCGATGTGCTGCGCAGCTGATCCTACAGCTTGCTTCGCACGACCGGCAGCTGCGCCGACCGCGCCGCGAACACGCTCCGTCAGCGGAGCCTTCACCTGCTGCGCTCCGCTCGCGCCTGTCCCTGCAGCAGACTCCCCACCATACATCTGCATCTGACGCTTCTGATACTGCTCTTGCTTGACCTTCTTCTGCTGAGCCGCCTCAGCCTCTGGCCCAAGCCCGCTGACCGCGCCGCCGCGAGATGTGACCGGCTTGGCCTCTGCTGCAGCGCGAGCTTCTTGCTTGCCCTTGGCCTCCTTCTGCATGCGCTCAGCGTGACGAGTACGCTCCATCTGCGCAGCAACCGGGGAGATCGACTCGGACGTCCCACGGCTGTAGCCTCGGCCCGCAGCAGAAGGCTCTCCAGGATCTGACGCGCCACTGCGCACCTGGCGCCCGTACTGCTTCATGCGCTTGGTTGCCTCGGCCGTCTTGTGCTTGGAACGCTCAGCCTCTGCAGCTTCCTTGCGCTGCTTGGCTTTCCGCTCCTCATGCGCCTTGCCCCGCTGCTCGGCCTCTGCGAGCTTCCCGACGAAGTCGGTCTTCGTCTCGATCGTCTCCGCACCGCTACGACGCCCGCCTCGTCTCTCCTGGACGCCGCGCTGCTTCGCTGCAGCTTCCTCTTTGATCTCGCCTGCGCCAGGCTCATCCGCACCGCTTCGCGCAGGGGCTCCCTTGAACTTCTCCATCTTGCGCCGCTTCGCAGGCGACATCGGCTTCTTGTCCTTACCTGCGTCGGCGGGTTTCGCCTTGGGCGTCTCGGCCAGCTTCTCCGTCGCTTCGGGGGTCTTGCCCTTGCCCTTCTTGCGAGCACCGCGAGGAACGGCCTCACCCAGCGGCTTCGTGGACACCTCTTGCTTGGCTCCGATCTTGCCGTGACCCTCCCCGAACCCCTCGAAGTCCTCCCTCGACTTCACCTTGCGCAGCCGATCCAGGTACCCCGACTTGACGCCTAGCGTCTTCTCGGCCTTGCTGTGGTGCTTGTCGACCTTGGCACCAGCGTTCAGTTCACTGATCCTGTCCTCAACTTTGTCGAGATGGCTCGGATCGTCATGCTTCTTCCAGTGGTGCGTCGCCTTGATCCTTGCCTGCGCCAGCTTGTGCGGGTCTTTCTCACTGGAGATGTCCCCCACAGGAGAGGCCTTCTCTTCTTTCTTAGGCTCCTCCTTCGTCTTGGGCGCACGCTTCAGTGTAGCCTTGGCCTCTGCCGTCTTGGTCGGCTTCTCCTTGATCTCGGGAGCCTTGGGCTCCATCGGCCCAGTCTTGGCGCGCTTGGGCTTGGGTTTGCCTGCCTCGATGGCTGCCTTCGTCTTCGACTCTGCGCGAGCCTGTTCCTCAGCGCTCGGAGGCTTAAGCGGCTTGTCTCCCTCCTTGGGCTTGGCCTTGCCCTTCATGCGCGCGGTCATCTTGCGCTCTTCCGCCGACGTCATCTTGCGCTCGCTGATGGGCTTGGGACCCTTCGGACCTTTGGCCTTGGCTTCCTTCTTGGGCTTCTCCTCCTCGACCGGCACCCACTCCCCTGTCTTGGGGTCCTTCTTTGTTGGAACCCACTTCTCCTTGATCTTCTCGGTAGCGGCTTTGGTCTTACTGGGTTCCTTCTTCTTGGGCTCGGCCTGCTTGGGCGCCCCCTTGACCTTGGCGGTTGCCTCTTTGGTCTTGGTCTTTCCTGGTGCCCTCTTACGCGGGCCTTCCTCCTTGGTCGGCGCAGCGCGCTTCGCTTTGGACTGCGCGGCAAGTTCGTCGAAGGACTGCCCTATCTTCTTGGGCTCCTCCTTCTTCTTCGCTGCAGCAGGCTGAGGACCAGTCTTCAGCTTGCTCGGGGCCATGCCACCGCTCTCCTGCTTCTTGCGCCCCCTCCTCTTCGGAGCATACTCCGCAATCGGCTTCACCCGAGTCTTTTGCTGGCGCTTCTTGGCCTGCTCCTGCCGGAACTTCTCCAGCCCCTCTTTACCACCGTACTTCGACTCCAGCTGCTTCTGTCGCCTCTCCGTGACGCGTTTGGCCTCCTTGGAACCGACAGGGTGCTCTTTACCTGTTTCAGGATCACGAACAACGACCGAGACCTTCTTGGCCTTCGAGAGCATACCCTTTAGAGCCTCCAGCGACAGATGCAAACCTGCCTGATAGAAGCTCTGAACATGCTGAGGAAGGTGCTGCATGGCCGTCTTGTAGTGCCCTTGGTCATGTCGAGGATCAGCGCCTTCTTTGGTCAGCGCCTGCTGCATCCCCTGATGGACCCCCGCGTGAGCCTGATTGCCGTCGGGGCTCGTGCGATGGTACTCGTGCATCAGCTGGTGGTAGGCCGCGTCGACATGAGCATCACCTGACGGGCGATGCCCTGTAGTGGGTCCCTGCGTTACGGCGGGCTGGTGCCTCAGAGGGTCAGGCCCTTGGGGCGTTTGCCCCAAGGGAGACATGAACGGCTGAAGGCCGGGCATCTGGGCTTTACGCACACCAGGATGTACAAGGGAACCAAGGCGAGTGGGAGGACTCCACTGCCTAAAGATCAAATAATCCATTCAACCCTCCCCGACGGGGCTGCTACTCCTTGGAATAGCCTCCTGCACCAACCGGCATAGGGCTCGCGCCCGTAACCGTCTGACCTGGCAGTGGAGCCCGCCGATGTGACGGCGGCGGAACATCCTCACCCAACTCGTTCTGGACTTTCTTGCCCGGAACCGGGTTTCGTTTGTCCCGCTGCGCGATGCGCTCTGCCTTCATCTTCTCGGCTTGTTCTTTCGCCTTACTGGGATCAACCCGTTCGGTTCGGGGAGGGGCAGCGTTGGGCGACGGCAGCACAGCCACAGCGTTGGAGAGCGGGTTGGTGAGGTTCTCGATCGAGTCGAGGTACTTCGGACCCTGGCACACCAGAAGCTCTGCATCGGTGTCAACCGACGTCGAAAGCTCGTACTCCTCGCCCTTTGCGAATGCCATAGCCTGGCCATTCTGCAGCGCGATGATCTCGGTGTCCCGCGTAACGAACAGTGAACCTGCCAGCACGCGAACCACGCGATCGTGATCTTCGCTCTTGATGACGCCCGTGCCATTCCGAGCACAGAAGTACTCGTAGTAGACCTCGAACTGGTCACCCTCGAAGTATAGGATCCGCCAACCGTGTGGCGTGCTCTGCCGGTTACGCATGTCCTCCAGGTTCATACCTCGGGGACCGTGCCCGCGCGTGTAGTCGCTGTGCCGCTTACCGGCCCGAGGATCAGTCTGACGACGCTTTGCAGCAGCCTTCTTGCCACCCTTCCCATGAACAGCAGGGTTGTACGACATTGCAAATCTCCTTTGGTTCACCAGGCGTAGAGCTTGAACCGCTGATTCTAGAATAGGCGTATTCTAGGGGCTTGTGTCAAGAACTACAAGGAGATACTTCAGCTGGGCTCAGCTGTTGGTGGGGCTGGCTTGATCTGCAGCCGATTCGCTGCTTTCCCCAATGAACACGGGATCATTGAGGCCGCACTCGGCGCGAATGCGCTCGATGCGCTTGTTGTAGCGATCGATGTGCTTCTTAACTTCCCGAATCTTCTTCTGGACTTGGTGCTCTGCGCGGCTCAGGTCAGACTGGGCGCGACTCAAATTCTGCTGAGCCACAACCTTCTGCTGCGCGGTCTTGTCAACCTCTGGCAATACTTCGGACTTCTTCTGCTGACGGAGGTTTGCTGCCTGCCTGAGTGCTTCTGCAGCCATGGCCTGGTACGCCTTGGCCTCTTCCTCCAGCTGGGCAGCCTGGCGCTCCTTCATCACGCCCAACTGCCGAAGCTCCTCCTCTTCGCTGCCACAGGTCGCCAGGGCTGCCTCAGCCTTTGCGAGAGCGCGCTTCTGTGGCAGATTGACCAACCGCTCCTCATGACCAAGCACAACCTCCCGCAGCTGGCTGACGCGCTCCGCAATGCGTTCGATCTGCTCCATAGCCCGTGCATGCTTGGGATCAGTCTGAGTCGCCGTCTCTGCGGTAGGCTCGACCTCGTCAGGAAGCAAGGCCAGCTGCTCAGGCTCTTCCCCCTTGGCAAGTCTAGACTTGCGCAGCTTCTCCACGAACGCATCCTGCCACTCCTGCCACTTCTTGGTCGCACAGGCACAGATCTGTTCGTGGCGCATTGTGTTGGAGTTGTTCGTGCCAAACTTCGTAGCCACAAAGCCGTCGACCCCTGTCCCGTTGCATTTCTTACAACCACGCTTGGCCCAATAGGATGGGTCCGAGGAAGGCTTGGCCTTCTCGATCTCTTCCCTGTAATCGTTGATCGACATGCCTGGGCGAGGCTTGATGTCTAGGGTCGCCACCCGAAGGAACTGCTTTTCGAGATCAGTTAACTTGCCCAGAAGCTCTTCTTTGGACTGCATTGATCACCTTCTCCGCTCTACGTATGAAGCCCTTCAACACCCAACACTTAGGCATCGAGTATAGATAATGCTTCCCACCAACCATCCCAGCGAATCGCACCGCCCGTGCCTTGATCTGCAAGCCGTTGATGAGGCCTCGCGGGAGCTTATACTCCCAGGCCTTCGTCTCAGCGTGAAGCTCCGCACGGTAGCGTATGTACGCCCCGAAGATCGGAATAGGAAACAATGCGTAGAGAAGCAAACCCAACGGGATACCAACCGTTGGGTGGATGAAAAATCCAGCCCAGCGAAACTGCTGCACATGCCCCAGCACTTCGTGGGGCATAACACCCTTGGCCTGTCTGAAGGTCCAGTCGTCAGGGATGTAGATCGTCCGACCGATAGTGGTCGCGGCCCTACGAAGAAATCCGATACGCCAAGCAAAACTCGTCTTGCGTGAAACCCTAGCAACAGGATCAAGAGACTTAGCATACTGCTCGATCTCTCCCCGACGGTGAACCCAGCTGTCCCTAGGAATCGTCACGTACCGGTCTCTTATTCTTCTGACGGGCTTCGTCAAAGGTCGGCCTCCGTGCAGCCTGAAAGGAGCGCATGCGCTCCCGCTCCTCCAGGCGTGCCTGCTCCGACTCAGGGCATGAGCACTCGGCTATCGTATGCCCCGACTGCTCCAGGATCGACCCGCAATGCTGGCACTGCTTCTTGATAGGCAAGCACGACTGTCCCCACGGAAATGGCATCAGCCTGCCTTCCCTTCCGACTTGCCTGTCGGCAGCCCGTTCGTCGGCATCAGCTTCACCGCCCAGTGTCCTGGAGCATCCATGAACTCAGACACAAAGCCTTTGCGCTTGCTGTAGTCCAGCAATTCGAAGGCTTCGCCCAGAGCTTCAGGCAGCGCATCGACCTCGTGGTGGTTGAGAGCAGCTACGGACACACTACCTACCTTCACAATCGAGCAGTGAGTGCCCTTCTTCTCGATCTTGTCGTCCTTTAGAAGCTTGCAAACGACACAATCGTCAAGTAGCTCTGCCATACGCTGATCCCCTGCTAACTGACTTACCTTATACCACCTTCATGCAGGACTTGTCTATTTGCGCCGAAAACCTCAAAAAGTGAGTGCCCCGTAGGGCCATCCACGGGGCACTCGACCACTGGCGACAAAACACCAAGAAGATGCGTCAAGATAGGCGAAAAACCGCCTAAGAGTCAAGAAAGATCAGCTAAGTTGGTGGGAAGATACGCCTTTAGGCGTTGAAGAAGATGGTGATGGTCAGGCAGTGAAACTCGTGGTCTGAACTCTGCGTCACGACCGTATCGACCACCTTGGGCTCGACCTCACGGAGCCACTTGGTGATCTTGTCCCCCAAATTGGATCGATCTCTGGCCTTCGTAGCCGAAAACACCTTCACACCCCTAAACGTCATCGTCATCAGGCCAACCAGCTTCCTCGGAGGGCAGTCGCTCACACTCGTACGGTCCCTTGATCGCTTGCGCGAAATACTTCCCGACCGACTCAGCGTTAATCAACGCTCCGAACTCGTCTGCAGCGTGAGCGTATCGGTACGCCGCGCCTTTGTTGAATAGAACGATCAGGTAGTGCCCTCGCGTACCGACAGCCGCGATGTTGGCGGACTCCACCTCCTGCCAATTGTCTGCATCGTATGGGATCATCCTGGACCTTTCAAGAAAGCTTCGATCTCCAGCTCCTTCCAAGCATTCCAGACAGCTTCGCTAGAACGCTTGAACCATTCACGAGGCACCGTCACAAGGTGGCCGCAAGCCAGCACTAGCACGAACCCCCCATCCTCTGCAACCCGACTGATCTTGCCCAGCATCCCAGGCTCTGCACAGTGCAGCCCCCTTACCTGGCGCACAAGCTCCACGTAGACGCCTGGTCCAAACTTGATCTGAACAGGTGTCCGCGTTGACTTCTGCTTAATCCTGACGGGGGTGCGGGACATCAGTTGGGCCGTCCCTCAGGAGGCCCTTCGCTGGCCTGCTCGATGGCGCCGCCGACCATCTTCTGCACCGTGTTGATGGCGACAGGCCACACCTGGTGCATGGTCGCCAAGGCCGCTGCCTTCGCAGCCCGTACGTCGCCGCCGTTGGCGAAGAGGGACGCCTGCGTGAACATAGCGCAGATGGCGTTCAGCGTGGCCTCCTGCCCGAACTCCTCAGCCACCGCCTCAGCAGCCTGCGAAAGACGATCCTGGGCGTT
>Ga0180435_10005384_pt1 | contig 12472 bp, 8 predicted proteins | sample SS_ome_3_FD_132467 | JGI IMG/M metagenome (GOLD analysis project Ga0180435, IMG submission 132467) | Hypersaline lake sediment archaeal communities from the Salton Sea, California, USA - SS_3_S_1 metaG | ecosystem: Environmental > Aquatic > Non-marine Saline and Alkaline > Hypersaline > Sediment... | reverse complement strand
CCCGGCGGCGTGATCGACGCCCGTATAATTCCGGGAACCGAATTGTGCATCTGCATATTCGGTTCCTGCCACGATCGCCCGTGGGGCGCCCTGGCGGTCGTTGACAGGCGAAAGGGAATTGACGGGCGAGAGGCGGTTGTGCGGACCTGGCCGGCCGGCGCGGTCAACCTGGTCGGTCACGGCGGGTGGGATACTTTCAAGCGAGTTCGACCGAAATACGAGGACCCCTTCCCGCTGGACGACAAGTATTTCGTGGTCTCGCGGGCCGTCGGAAGGGGAGAGGAAATGGGCATATACCTGGTCGACACGTTCGGAAACGAGTTGCAACTGCACGCCGACGCACCGGGCTGCTACGACCCGATGCCAATCGCCGCCCGCCAACGCCCCAAAGCGTCTCCGCCCCGGCGAGATTTCCGAAATAACGTTGGGGTGTTCTACCTACAGAATACCTATATCGGCACGCACATGAAGGGCGTTAAGCCCGGTTCCATCAAGTATCTCCGGATTGTCGAATCGCCCCCCAAACGAAGTTGGACGCCTCAGGCGTGGGGCGGTCAGGGCGTGCATTGCCCGGCGATGAACTGGCATGCGTTTATAAACAAGCGGATTCTGGGAACCGTGCCCGTCGAGACCGACGGGTCGGCGCACTTCGAGGTTCCCGCCGACAGGTTCATCTACTTCCAGGCACTCGACAAAGACGGGATGATGGTCCAGTCGATGCGGAGCGGAACGATCATCCAGTCCGGAGAGACACAGGGCTGCGTCGGTTGTCACGAGAACCGGGTCGAAGACACACCGCCACTGAAAAAAGTCCCGCTGGCGATGAAACACCCGCCCAACAAACTTGAAGGCTGGTACGGTAAGGCCCGCAAATTCAGTTTTCAGAAGGAAGTCCAGCCGGTATTCGACAAGCACTGCGTCAAGTGTCACGATTTCGGAAAGGCCGGCGCCAAAAAATTCGTCCTCGCCGGCGACCGGACGGTTGCTTTTTGCGCATCTTACACCGACCTGTGGTCCATGGGCGGTATCAAGTGCATTGGCGCCGGTCCCCACCAGATCCAGGAACCCTACACCTGGGGCTCGCACGCCAGCAAGATCGTAAAGGTCATTCGAGAAGGGCACCCGAAAGTCGAAGGCCGCAAGGAAGTCAAACTCGACCTCAGCAAAGAGGACTTCGACCGGATCGTCACGTGGATCGACATTAACGGCCCGTACTATCCGCGGTACGACAGCGCGTACCCGAACAATCCCGTAGGGCGATGCCCGCTGGACAGAGGCCAGTTGGGCAAACTCGGAAAACTCACCGGCGCCAGGTTTGTAACCGGTAACGGTCGGGGCAGGAGGGCCCAGATTGCTTTCGATCGCCCGGAAATGAGCCCGTGCCTCCAGAAACTCGACAAGACCTCGGCGAAATACAAAGAGGCCCTGGCGATCATCCAGGCCGGAAAAGACATGCTGAAAAAGACGCCGCGAGCCGACATGGAAGGCTTCAAACCTTGCCCCGATCACGCAAGGCGCCTGGCGAAATACCATCGTTTGGCGGCTCTCGAAGCGGCAAACCGAAAGGCGATCCTCACGGGCGCCAAGCACTACGATCCGGCCCCCGAACCTGTGGATGAGACGAAGAAGTAAGCACGCGGAATGAAATATATGGGGTCCCGCAATCGTTAATGCCTTGTGGGAGGTCCGATGTTAAGACCGCATCCCGGCGAAAATAACTTTTTTGACAAAGGCAATTGGAATGAAAGATTACAGTAGACGAGAAGCATTGAAACTGACCGCCCTCGGCGCCGCGGTGCTGGCCGGTGGTGGATCGAGCGCATCGTTCGCCGCCGAGAAGAAGACCGCCGTAAAACCCGTCACGAACGTCCGGCTGGCCCTGCAGCTTTACTCGGTGCGAAGAAGCTGCGGAAAGGATATCGACAAGGTTCTCGCCGATGTCAAAAAAATGGGCTACGTCGGCGTCGAGTTCGCCGGATACTACAAGTACGGTAAGGATCCCAAGGCCCTGAAAGCAAAACTCGACGAACTTGGCCTGATCGCCGCCGGTACGCATATCGGCGCCAGATCGTTCACCGACCCGAAGAATGCCCAGAAGACTATCGATTTCCACAAGACCATTGGATGCAAGTTCCTGATCACCCCTGGCGACGGAGCCTTCTGCCACCCCGAAAGGTCGAAAAAACTCGCCGACGATTTCAACAAGGCCGCCGAAGTCCTCAAGAAGGTGGACATGTACTGCGGATATCACAATCATTCCCGCGAGATGAAAAAAGCCGCCGGCGAAACCACCAAGACCTGGTTCGACCTGTTCGCCGAACGGACCACACAGGACGTGGTCCTGCAGCAGGATGTCGGTTGGACGGTCGCGGCGGGAGCCGATCCGGCAGCCTTCATCCGCAGGTATCCCGGAAGGTTCAGAATCCAGCACTTCAAGCCCACTTTGCTAAAGGCCGGGGAGGGCAAGAGCGTAATCCTCGGACAGGATTCGGTCCCGTGGAAAGAGGTAATCGCCGCCAGCTATGAAGTCGGCGGCGCCGAATGGTTCACCATCGAACAGGAACGCTATCTAAAGGGCAAGAGCGACATAGAATGCTCCGAAATGTCACTTGTCGGTCTCAAGAAAATCCTCAAGGCTATGAATAAGTCGTGTAAGTGACTCCACGGTACGATTGAACTGAGAGAGACAGCCCGCAGATAGCTATCTGTGGGCTTGTTTCTTGCGCCGGTCACTTCGTCAAGCCCCAATCGTTGTTGATGAGTTTGGTAATGACGCCGGTCTGCATACAAAAGATCGCCCCCCGCGATTCTCGCGGGGGGGCGATACTGTTTGCTCGACGTTCCTGCGCGTGATTATTCGACAATCACGCGGAAACCGACATTGTAAACTTTCTGGTACGATTCAAACGGGAAGCGGACGGTGCTTCCGGCCGTCTTCGGTCGGTCGGACCACGACCCGCCGCGAGCGACCTTCTTGACCTTCAGGTCTCCGCCGTTTCGCCCGTCGTCGGCCTTGTATGGATAGGGCTTGTAGTCCGATCGCGTCCACTCGCAGACGTTGCCAACGATGTCGTACAGGCCCCACGGACTGGTCTCGTACTGCTTTACGAAGTCCACGATGAACCACTTGTCGGTGAAGCGGTCGTCGCGGAGGGGGAACAGGTAATCCTTGGGATAATCGCGCCGCTTGTGAACCTTCGACCCGCCGTCCCACCTGACGTACGTCCTGCGCCTGCCCGCGTCGGCGAGGTTGGCGTGGGTCGAGAAGTCGGTGTCCTTGTCGCCGTAGAAGAACTGCTTTTCGCTTCCGGCGCGCGAGGCCCATTCCCACTGCGCCTCGGTGGGCAGGGTGACTTTCTTACCGGACTTCTTCGCCAGCCACTGGCAAAACTTCATCGCTTCCTGCCAAGAGATACGGGCCACCGGCTGGTTGGCGTGGTTGGCGATATATCCGGGCAGCGAGTGGTCCTTACCGTGCTCGTCGATGTAACGGGTGTCGTGCTCGGGATCGAACGCCGAGTACTGCTTGTTGGTTACCTCGCATATGCCCATGTAGAACGGCTTGTCGATTTTTACGACCGCCCGGGGCGCCTCGTCGGCGTATCCTGCCTGTGAGCCAATGACGAACTGCCCGGCCGGAATGCGGACGAGCTTCATGGTGATCTCATCGGCGAGTTTGAGTTCAACCGCGGCGCCGTCGCCCTGGAGGGTCTTGGCCTTGGCGGCGTCGAACGGGAATCCCTGGGCCTTCAGTCCGTCAGGTTTGGGTTTTTCGCACTTGGGCGGCATGATCGGTTTGACCTGAGGTTGCTTTTTGGCCTCTGCCAGTGCAATTCGATACTCTTCCTCGGGATTGTCGCCCAGCCCGGCGTACAGTTTCGCCAGTTCGAGCCGGCGTTTCTCGTAGTTGACCTTGTTCCACATACCTCGATGCGGTACGTTCAGGTCGATCCACGTGTAGATTCGATCCCACGCTTCTGCGTCGAGTTTTACGCCGTGATGTCCTTTCTTGAACATCTGGACCAGGAGACTTGTCGATGCGTGCCACTCCATCGCGTCGTACAGGTCCAGGTCGCTCTCGGGCCCGGGTCGCCTGACGAAAGCCGCCAGATTAAGATAGGAGCGGTCCCTGCGCCAATTACCGTCGCCCTTCTCGAACGAAATACCGCCCTTCTTGTCCTTCTCGTTGTGGCAGGCGAGACAGTACTTGTTGAGAACCGGCTGGACCTCGGTGGGATAGGCGAACGGGCGCGTCGGACCGTACCAGGGTTTAATCTTGGACGGGGCGCGGTGGGCGGCCTTGGTCATCTTGATGGGAGTGGCCTCGTTGAGGTCCTCGTGACAACCGTTGCAGGCGAGCCTCTCGCCGGGCATTCCAACCATCCAGCTTCTCATGATCGCCAGTGCGGCGCCGTCCTCGTCGAGCGGTTGAATCGCCAGCGGCGTGTTGGGAGGGGCCATAAAGCTGAACGAACCGTCTTCCTCGACCGGCGTCGTTCCGAGTATGCGCTTGATGTCCCACCCGGCCTCCAGACCGACCGATTCGTGCCCACCGCTTCGCAGGTAACAGTAATGGTACGCGTAAACGCGCAGTTTTTTGACCTTTCCCCGCGGGATGCCGATAAGACCGCGCCCGCCGTAAATGTCCGTGCAGAAGATGGTCGCCGGCGCTCCGGGGATGGTGCGGTCGGCGATCAGCGGAGGGGTCTTGCGGGCCAACAGCGGCATCGGCTCGAAGATGCTGTAAGTCTTGTCGGAGTATACGGTGGTCATGTTGTCGAACACGTCGACGAGGCAGAGCGTCCACTTCCCGCCCGGGGTGAAACCCTTGAGGGAAACGAGGAAGTATTTCTTCGAGAGAGGCCAGGGAGTCCCGAACGTATACTTCTGCCCGCCGCCCATTCCGTCGCGCACGTTGCCCACGACGTCCTTGCCCCATCCCGGAATCTCCTGTACGCATCCGGTGACTTTGGCGGGCAGGACTTCCGGATGCACGTCAATCGTCGATCCCTCTTTTCCCCAGACCTTGTCCTTTGGTTTGTATCGGAGGGGGTATTTTCGCCCGAGCGCGGGGTTCATCAGTATCAGTCGTCCGGTTTCGCTCTTGGCGTGATGCCCGCTGGCGATACCGAGAACCATGGACGGATCGTTCGGTACGGGCCTGGCCCAGACGTAAGCGGTGGGAAAATACGAACCGCTGCCCCACAGCTCCATCTGCCCGGTCCCGTCGGGGTTCATGTGGAAAAGATACCTGTCGTAGTAATGCGGGGTGTCGGTGTATTCCCAGCGGAGATACATGACCCTTCCATTGTGGTGGACCCGCGGGTGCCAGTCGCTGTCCTGCTCGAAGGTCAGTTGGCGGACCTTACCACTCTTGGTGTTGACCTTGTAGAGGTTCACCATCGGCCTGCCGCCGTTCTCGCAGGGCAAGCCCTGCATACCGGCCGTCGAGCAGGCGACGATATTGTCCTTCTCGGGCAGGTAGCAGGAATCAAACCAGTGTACGTCCGCCTGGTCGCTCGGCGTCAGTTCCCGCAATCCCTTACCGTCAACGCCGACTTCGAGAATCGCCCAGGCCTTGTTCGCCCCACCGCCGGAAAACATGATCCGCTTACCGTCCCAGTACAGTTCCATATGCTTGAGAACCGAACCGCCGGGGTGGCGGAACACGGTGCGGGCCTTCGCCTGCCCGCGAAGGTTGGATATTTCGGCTATCTCGTTGTCCCATCCGGGCGCCGGAGGGGCCTTTTGGCCTTTCTTGCGCCTTCGACCGCGACCCTTCCATGGATTGATAGTCTGGGTCGTGTGAGAGTTCAGGCGCCGATTGGCCTCGCCCACGCGACGGATGACCAGTATCTTGTCAACGTCCAGAAGCGGATTGGCCAGCAGCGCCTCGCGGGCGAGCTTCTCCAGCGCCGCCTGGTCCGGTTTCCCGCCCTTGACGAGATCGCCGAGGCGCTTCATGTATTCGGCGCCTTTGTACTTCGCCCCGTAGGTCTTGCTCAGGTCTTTGATCGCCCTCATCAGCGACTCCGGCGTGTTAATCGGGATATCGCCGTTGTTCACCGCCCGGGCCGGCAGCGCCGATACCAGAATCGCAGAAAAAACAACACAAAAGCTGATACGTCTCATATTGGTTGTCACATTAATCTCCTAGGTTCGTGGTGCAGATTGATCAGGATACCGAACAAGGGCTCGCAGGTCAAGCTAACTAACGCTCGATAAGCTGTCTTGCACGCTTCGGGGCGACAAACTATAATGCCCTCCGCCCCAACCATGGCGGGAGAACAGCACGATGAACTCCACAGAATCCAACACCCGGCGACACCACAGCGAAGACGACATACCTGTAATCAACAAGGTCCCCGCCGGATATCCCAGGGATTTCACGGACCTGGACTATCCGCCGAGCGTGGCCGACGAGTACGTTCGCTGCCCGGACATACACGACCCCCAGGCCTTCGCGGCGCGAGTTGTCGGCGATTCGATGGAACCGGATTACCACGAGGGCGATATCGTGGTCTTCGCCCCCAACACGCCCGCCGAGAGCGGGCAGGACTGCTTCGTCCGCCTGGAAACAGGCGAAACCACCTTCAAGAGAGTATACCAGGACACTCCGGCGACCCTACGCCTCCAACCGCTCAACGCCAGGCACCCCGCGCACATCATATCGCGCAGGGAGGTAACGGGGCTCTGGCCGGCAGTAGTGCGCATTGCACACCTCGACGACTGATAGTACTTTATTCGAGCGATTTTGTCGGGTCGATAATCTCCACACAGAGACTCAGAGAACTCTGGAGAGACAGAGCAAGGCAGAAGCTTTTATCTTGTCGTCCTCCGGGCCTCTGAGTCTCTGTATCGAATATCCAACGATCTGTCCCGGACAGGGTCCTCACGCGCAAGTGATTGTTCCGGGGGAATCCGGCGATCCCGGAAGAATTTCTGGCGTTACCCCCCACACCCCCCGGACTGCAGAATTACTAAAACATGTGGACCTCCCGGGCATCTAAGAGTTTAATTACAGCATCGGCGTCTTGCCCGCCCCGGAAAGTTACGGCCGGGGGCGACCGGACAGTCATAACGAAAGGCGACACAATAATGGCCAGATACGTTCAACGCGGTTCGACCCGCAGCTCGGGACAGGGGCGTTACCAGCAGCTTCGCGGTTCGGGCACCGGCGGTCTGCAGGCCGCGACGATTATCCTGGGGGCGCTCCTGGTAGTCAGCATCATACTTACGGTCACCGCGTGGATCAGCCGCAATAACGCCATCGCGAGCCTCAACGATCTCCAGGAGAAATTCGACGACGTCAAAATGGGCAACGTCCAGGCCGAACGCAAACAACACCATACGGAAGTCCGGATGCAGACGGGCGTAGCGCCGGGCTGCCCGAGGTGCCTGCAGCTAAAAAGAGAGTTGGACGGTATGAAGCACGAACTCAGGAAAGCTTATGAGAAACTGACCCAAAAGCAGATCGACGAACTGCAGTACAACTATGACATAGTCACGAAGAACGTAACTCTGCACAAAGTCGCGGACCCGACTGACTCCAGCCTGGGGTTGACGCAGATATCCTTCACTGTCAAGAATCAATCAACCAAACCGCGAGGAAATATACTGGGGCTCTTCAGGCTATACAAGGACAAGAACATGGTGTGGCAGAAACAATTCGATATAGCCAACCTCGCCCCGGGCGCCACGACGCATATGCAGTTCATGGCGCCCGGACGCATACAGTGGAACGAATGGGGCTGCCAGCTTTATCCGTCCATGCCATCCAGCAGCGCCGGACTGCCCAGGCGGTAGAGGCAAAAGCAAAAAGGGCAACCGCCCAAAATGGCTCGTGCAATTCACATAATCGCAGACGACACACCCGCGGACATGCTCGCCCAGGCTGTCGCACTTGCCCACAGGCGAGAAGCCATAGTATCGATCGGACCTGCGCCGCGGAGACGCCGATGCGGGCGCCCGATAGTTTCCCTCCACGCGCCGCTGGGCAGCGCCGCCCTGGCAGGCATGCGCCTTGGCAAACTCACCGGTGATGCCGAACTCCTCCACGCCTGGTCGCCTGCGGCGGCACAAACCGCACGATGGGGCGCTGGCGGAAGTAAAATCCTGTTATCGCTGTCGCATCTTCGGGGAATCCACCAGGTCGACGTCGCGATCTCGGGCGTCTTCGACGGTCTGTGGGCACTGACCGTACCGACGAACGCACAACGTCGAGAGTTGTTCACACTCGGTCTGAGTCCGGAGCGCGTTTTTGTCCTTCCGCCCGCGGCGGAAACCAGCGGTGATGCACCCCGGAGGCGCAACTCCACCCGCGAAAAACTGGGCCTCGATAACGGGCAGTTCCTGCTGGCGGCCGGTGGCGAAATGGTACATGCAAACGGTCACAAACCCGCCTGCTGGGCGCACGCGATGGCGCGTATCCTCACCGATAACACCAGGCTCATCTTCCCGCAAAGCGGTCCGGCACGCAGGAACATTGAAACTTTCGCACGGTCGACCGGGTACGACCGCGAGATATTCTTCACCGCCGAGAGCCTCAGTCCACCGGACGTACTGACCGCCTCGGACGCCGCGATCTTTCTCCAACGCCACGACTGCGGCGTGGGCGCCCTTGCGGGCGCAATGGCCTGCGGACTGCCGATTCTCGCCTCGAACCGACCGGAAATCGCCGAATGCTCACCGAACGGACGCGCCGCGATGCTCTCGCCGGCGGGAGACATGCGACAAGCCGCCAATAACCTGCTGATCCTGATCCGAAACCCAAAACTACGGAAGAAACTCGGGCGGGAAGCTTCAATCCTGGCCGCCAAACAGTTCGCCCCGGACATCGCAACCACCGCACTTCGCGCGATCTACTCGAGGGTTGTTTCCCAACGTTCTTGAAGAAACTCACTCCGGGGTCCTATAATGCCCGCTTCAAAAACAACCGACATGCCAATGCCCGCCCCACAGGAACCGGACAACCCGCCGCCACGACTCGATTCCCGGATAACATACGCCGGCGCCGAAGCCCGCGCGCTTCTGGTCGACCAGACAGCATCCCTGGACGCGCCCGGCGCCCCGGAATGGACGCGGATCAAACAGAACGCCTCCCGCACGGTCTATCGTGGAAAGATCGCACGGAAGGATATATACCTCAAACACTTCCACGGGCAATCGTTCTTTCATCGCCTCGCGGGCATGCTGGGCATCAGCGGCGCCGCACGCGAGTTGTACTACGCGCAGTACCTCCGATCGGCCGGAGTTGAAACGCCCGAACCGCTGGCGGCATCATCACGCCAACCACAATGGTGCGCAACTCTCGCCGTCGAAAACGCCCTGCCGGGCGATCAGTGGCACAGTCAAAAACTCGCCGACGGCAACGCCGGAAAACAGGCAATCGCCAGCGCTACGACGGCATTGGCGAAGTTGGTGGCACGCATGCATGGGGCGGGAGTGATTCACCGCGATCTGCACCTCGGTAACGTTCTCGTGGTTCAGCAGGACCAGACGGCGAGGCTCGTGCTGACCGATCTGCACCGCCTTAAGCGCCGCATGCACCTGTCGAGGCTGTCCAGGACGGCCAATCTCGCGCAACTGCTGCACGATCGCCGCGACACGACAACCCGCACGCAGCGCCTGCGATTCCTCAAACACTACCTCGCCCAGAGCGGGGCGAGGGGCACGCTGCGAGGATGGGAATTCCTCATCACCCAGATGGCCCGGAGACACACCCGCAAACATCACGCCCACAGAGATCGCCGGATCACCGGCAAAAATCGCTATTTCACGGACGTTTCTCTTCCGAACCGTTGGAAAGGGCACGTCGTGCTGGCATCGAAGCATCGCCCGCCAGGCTCCACCGCCGCCGACCAGGTGCTTACCACCGAGCAATGGACCAGGGTCCTGTCCCAGGGCACACGCCTACTTGAAGGCGACGGGGTTGAAATCATCAAGGACAGCCCGTCCGGGCAGGTCGTGCGGCGCCGCCTGAAAATCGGCGAGATCGAACTGGACGTTCATATCAAGCGCCCCCGGCGCAAGCGCCCCTGGAAGATCGTCCTGGACTGCCTTCGCCCTTCCAGGTCGCTGCGAGCGTTCAGGATCGGTCACCAACTGATGACCCGCGGCGTGAACACCGCCCTTCCGCTGGCGGCCGTCGAAAGAAGAATCGGCCCGTTCCTGACCGACAGTATCCTGATCACCGAAACCGTCCCGGCATCGCACCTGAACCAGTTCCTGCACGTGCGCCTCGCACACGTCGCCGATCCGCAACTGGCCGGACTAAGCCAGGCCAAACAGGAATCCATCGCCCGCAACGTCCTGAGCAGCCTGGGGCACATGGTGCGGCGACTGCACGACAATAACCTGGTGCATAGGGATCTAAAGAGCGGAAACATACTGGTGCACTGGACGCTTGCAGACGGACCGCGCGTTGTCCTGATCGACCTGGACGGTATCAAACGCGTCGCTCACATATCAATGCGCCAGCGATTCCAGGGCCTGATGCGACTGAACGTATCCCTGTTGGAGTGTACTTCAGTCAGCCATGCCGGGCGACTGAGAATGCTCCTGGGATACCTGCGACATCCGGGCGCCGGAAGGATACATTTCAAACCGTATTGGCGGGTGCTGCAGCAGTGGTCGGCGAAGAAACTCAACCAGCAGATAACCTCTCGCCGCAAACGCCAGCGCAAGGGTAAACGCGGATCGGGGAGGGCGACGGTATGATCGCCCGAGGAGTTCCACCGTCGCCCAGGAGAGTTCTTATCATCAAGCCCAGCGCCCTGGGCGACGTGATTACCGCCCTCCCGGTGCTTCGAGGACTGAAACGAACGTTCCCCCGCTCCCGCGTTTCGTGGTTGGTGAATGATACCTGCGCGGCGCTGATATCACACGACAGCGACCTGGACGAAATTGTCGCCTTCGATCGCAAGACCATGGGCACGGCGTGGCGGTCAGTCAGTGCGGCAAGGCTCGTGGTGAGTTTTCTGTGGAATCTCAGGAAATCGAATTTCGACTGGGTGCTGGACCTGCAGGGCCTGCTGCGAAGCGGGATATTCGCCGCAGCCACCGGCGCACCTCTGCGCGCGGGTTTCGCTTCCGCCAGGGAGGGCGCCGCGATATTCTACAACCGTCGCATCTCGCCCGAATCACCGCATACGGTAGACCGGAACATCGAACTGGCGCGCAGCCTGGGCATCGACGCGAGAAGCGAAGATATGACACTCCAGGTCGCTCCGGAAGGAAGTGAGTTCGCCGATGATTTCATGCGATCCAACGGCCTGGAGGCCGGTAAGTTCCTCGTCTGCGCACCGCCCACGCGATGGGAAACCAAACTTTATCCCCCACGCCACTGGCGGACAGTGATATCGGCCGTAACGAAGCGGACATCCGTGGTGCTTATGGGCGCACCGGGCGATTACGACCTGTGTCAGGAGGCGATGCGGATGGCCGGTCCCCGGGCAATCAACCTGGCCGGACAGACGAGCATCGGAGATTTCGTGGCGATGATCGCCGCATCCGGAGGCGTGATATGCAGTGATTCAGCCGCGGCGCTGATCGCCCCGGCAGTGGGTGTTGACTCGGTTGTCCTGATCGGACCGACTCGCCCGGAGCGTACAGGCCCGTACCGCCGCGGGCGTGCAATCGTAGCCGATGTGCCCTGCGGAGGATGCCTAAGGAAACGGTGCGTCCACAGGACGTGCATGCAGCTTATCGACCCCGACGAGGTGATAAAAGCCGCACACGAAATGCTGACAAACACCCCCCGCCGGAGCGCGAACCGTATTCTCCAGCGGTAGTTGGGTTGTTTTGATATCTTTTGAGATTCGATATGAAATACAATGACCGAACGGCCTCACGCGGCGGGCGAATGTCCGCCGGAAGGTAGACCGGAGAACGACACATGCCGTATCGCTTTATAGCAAGGAAGTTTAAGGCCTTCTTCATATACCGGGTGCTGCACGTCGACGACACGCCCCACCGCATCGCGCTGGGCGTTGGTATCGGCATGTTCATCACCTGGACGCCCACGGTCGGTTTCCAGATGTTGCTCGTCCTGGCGCTGTCATGGCTGTTGAGGGCCAACAAGCTTGTCGGAGTACCGTTTGTGTGGATTTCCAACCCGGCTACGCTCGTACCGATTTTCCTGCCGAACTACTACCTCGGCAGGTGGGTTTTGGGCAGCAACTGCGCGCATCCTGATTTCGCCAAGGCGATGACCTTCACGGGCTCGTGGTTGGAGACGGTCCAGAACTGGTGGGCTGCAACGTGGCAGGTGTTCTGGCCGCTCTGGGTGGGCAGCATTATCGTGGGCTTGTTTCTGGGCGTAATCTCCTACGCCATTATTTACTACGCAGTAGTCGAATATCGCAAACTCCGTCATCGGCACGACAACGACCAACGGCCAGTAACCAGTAACGACAACGACATGTAACCAGTAACGGCCAGTGACCAGTAACGGCAACGGCTTGTGACCAGT